>Ga0065711_1008554_pt1 | contig 14812 bp, 16 predicted proteins | sample Hoacrofraction12_FD_59098 | JGI IMG/M metagenome (GOLD analysis project Ga0065711, IMG submission 59098) | Hoatzin crop microbial communities from Cojedes, Venezuela - Epithelial fraction 12 v2 (version 2) | ecosystem: Host-associated > Birds > Digestive system > Esophagus > Crop | place... | reverse complement strand
GGAGCAGCGGCCGCAGCCAAGGGGAAGACCTTAGCGGCAGCCGCTGTTTCAGAAGCGCGTCGGGCTGGCCAAACACGAACCTTTGGGAATACGCTGATGAAACAGGCCCGAAATCAAAGGCGCGGAGCTTCCATGAGAGCCCAGTGCGCGGCGTGCAGCACGGCCAGCGGGTTTTGCTGTTAGCCTGGCAGGGTTTCACGCACCCTTGAGTGGAGCCGGTCCCCGAGCATCTACAGCAGGCACGGTGCCCACCAGCGCCTTCGTGTCCCTGCAGCCCCGACCGCGCTGGGTCTCTGCAGCACGGGGGAAAACCGTTCCGTTTCAGGAATGGCCGAGCCCACAGCATCCGAAGCCTCGGGGTTTGCAGGGCAGAGGCGGGCGCCCCGGCTCCGCGATGACTTCCAGCTGTCACGACATGGCGGCTGGCTGGGGCGTCCCGCTGGGAAGGGCCGAGCAGAGCCCGTTCCAAGCGCTCGGACCGGGAGCAGCGGGGATTAATGTAAACCCAAAGCGTGGCCGGCCCCTGAGCCCGACGGCTCCCAGGCTGCGGAGGTTCCTGGTGGGCTCTGGGGCTGGAGGAGCTCGCGTCGCAGCGTGGGAATCTCTGCTGGAAGGGCGTTTCGCCTGATTTTCGGCCACGCAATAAGCCAGGCCTCCCACAAGCACATAAATTGCGTTATGAGTAATAACCACAGACGTTTTGCTTGAATACCTGCAATATTTTCCTCCAATGAGACACAGCTTGGAAAATGGACTGCGACTGTGAACGGAAGACTCTCAGGAACCGGCGGGGTTGCGGCTGCCCGGCCCTGCGCCACGAGCAGGGGCTGCGCGAAGCCCTGGGGCGCAGGAGCACGTGCGCACGGGGCTCCTCGCTGCCCCTCGCAGCAGAGCCAGACCCTTCCCAGGAGCAGGTCTGGGTGTCTTGCTCGGCTTTCTTGGTAACCATGTTTTCACTTGCTCCTCGTAACCAAGGAACTAACTAGAAATGGCTTTTTTTTTCTTCTTCTACAGAGGCTTCCATTAATGTGTCGACACAAGAAGGATGTTGCTTTAGGAGTAACCGCTGCAGCAGCGTGCAAAGGAAAGCAGGAAAGTAATTAAAATCAAAAGATGTTTGAAGTAGAAAGATGCTTTTTCCTGGGGTATCTAAGGACAGTTTGCCAGGAAAGCAAATTTATCCATTTTGCTCGGTTAATTAGAGCAGCGTATGCGAGGGGAAAGCTGGAGTGTGCCAGCCGCCCGCTGCAGAGGTCCCCAACGGAGACCCCGGCAGAGCCTTCCCACCCCCCAGTCCTCCCGCAGAGCCCGGGCTGTGGCCAGGGCAGACAGAAGGAAGGCCCCAAGGGGTGCTTTTCTTTGGAGGTACAGGATGCGTGGTGCCCGGGATGCCTTCACGTTGTCATTCTAAGATGCTTTTGGTTCATTACTTCCAAAAGACCCCATTGAAGGCCAACGCTGCGAAGCTCGCGTGCTTTGCTAAGCTGTCAGAGCCCACGGGGAATTTTGTTCTTGCAGCCCGGTCGCCTCCCAGCACTGGCTGGGTGTCCGCACTGGGTTAACTGGCGCTCAGGGCTGGGTTTTAAGGCAGGAGTGTATATTTCTACAATTCTAGGCAAGCTTAATTACAACAGCAACTGACAGCGGAGCAAGGCCTCCTCTTTCAAACGAGTTGTTCTTATAACTTTGTGTCGTGGAAGAGTTTTTCTGGGTGCGTGGCGTAGACACTGCCTTCCTCGGCAGGCGGCTCAGGCTGACGGGGACCTGCTGGCCCCTGTCTCTGCACATACACGTGTATAGATACATATATCATATATACATATATACATGCACATCTATAGGTATATATTCAGCAAGACGCCTCGCTGCTAGGATAGGGAATTGGGAAAGCGCGTGCCTGGTGCAAGGAGTCGGCTGGAGCCGCTGGAGGGTCCCTGGGCTCCATTGCCGCAGCGCTGCGGGGGGTGACCAGGGGCAGAAATCGCCGGGGTGCGGAGGACGGAGGCCGAAGCTCACTGCCCTGGGCAGCGTCGTGCAGAGCGACCCACAGCCCAGAGCTGCCCTTCGTCCCGCGCGCGGGGGCTTCGCGCCTCCAGTCTGCCTGGGAGTCATCGAGCTGATCTGTCAGTGAGAATAATTCCTTTTACTGAAGACAGATGTAGAATTTATTTTTATGTTTAAGAGCATTTTCAAGGAAATGTGTGGCTCAGCCAGCAGCAGAAGGCAGATCGTTCGCTGCTGTCCTGCACCTCCCTCTTTGGCCTTTGAACGCCTCTCGCCCCTTGGCATTCGCTCCCCTCTCACCGCTGAGCTGGGAACGGGCTCTCCATGCACGCTCCCCACCAGCCAAATCTTTGGGAAATGTTCAGCTGCGCCGGAGCGGGAGCGCGACTGTCCCTTCCCGTTCAGACGGCTTCATCCCCCGGGACTTCGGGAGGGAGAGGCGGGAGGGAGCCGGCCGGATCCTGCTCCTCCCAGCAGCTATGGCTTTTTGGCCAAAAGCGGTGAGTCTTGTCTTAAAACGGCTCCCGTTGGATTAGCAAATCTGGGCGCAGGTACTGCTGGGGGTCTGAGCTCCGGGGCCTGGCAGTGCCCGAGGAGGACCCGAGAGCGTCGCTCCGCCAGGCTGGCGGTCCAGCCCGCGGCAGCCGCCCGCTGCGCTGCCGGAAAATCCCAGACCGCGTGAAGGAGGGGAGCGCTGGGGGAGGGGAGACAGAATTCCGAGTGATGGGACCAGTCCAGAAAGAGGAAACCCGACACAACCCAAATATAGGAAGTTAAAACCAGAAATTCAGGCAAATAAAGCCTGACAGTGACTAGGAGCTGACTTTCCAAAAAATTTCCTGAGAGGCTGCGCTCAGCCTCGGGGCTCTCGGTTTCTCCGCGCCTCGGAAGTGGGGCTGAGGTCTTGGGTGAATAAAGGCAGCCGTGGCTGGTCCTCCGCCTGCTCCTCTCCCCGGCCCCCCGTCCGCCCTGCACCCGGCTCTGGCAGACTCTCCTAAGGAGTTTTGTCCTTCGTTTTCCGCAGAGGAAGCAGAACAGTGTGTTTTTAGAAGAGAGCTTCAGCGAAGTTTCCTGAAATCTGTTGTAATCTCCAGCTGGGAATTACGGAGCAGGGAAGGAATTGCTCACAGGCTTCCCTTGCCGTTTTTCGGACTAACAGATGATAAAACCACGGAAGGCGGGTTTGGAGCAAAGGGAAACCCTCACGTTGCGCAGGCTTCGCTCTCGAGAAACTGTTGATGAAGTTAATTTAAAAAATAATTTGATTCTGGAGCCGACCAGCTCTAAAGTGCCGGGTTCAGATGCTGTGCTCGGATGTGGTTTGGTAGCCGGGGGCTGGCTGAGCAGCCCGGGACGCGCGGGGGCCATTCCGGCGGCTCGGACAGAGCCAGAAGACAGCTGAATTCGGTGGAAGTGCAGGGTGGGCTAAGCCCCTTAGCCAGGCCACCTGCAGAGGAATATTGAAACCTGGTCAGTCGACTGCTTTAATTACAGAAACTGCAGGGAAAGACCTTTCCTCCCAGATTTTGCTGGTGTCCAGCCTGCAGCCGCGGCTCCTGTTCAAGCCACCCCAACATCCACGAATCTGAACTTCCAGAGGGCTTTGCCTGGTGTTTTTCAGGACCAACTGTAAATGTAAAACCTCCGTGAAGTGTTTTGTGTTTCTCTGTAGGCTTTTGGTTTGTGCTTTTCTTTATAAGCCTCCGACTTCGCCACAGGTCAGCCGTGCAAACCGCTGGCATCGGGACCCCGTCGCGGCTGGCCGTGCCCAGCCCGGGGCAGGAACCAGGGTCCCCAGCTCCGCTCCCAGCGCCGTCCAGTGTCTGCTCAGTAGCCTTTGCTCACACATCCCCCTTATCGGAGGTGGGGTTAGACCAGCCATCCCCGCTCCGTGTCCGTCTGGGGAGCTGGGTCCAGCCCCGTTTCTGGAGACAGAAGGCAGGGGAGATTGAAGAAAAAGTTTTGCAAGACGAAAGAGCTCCCTTTTACTGAGCAACGAAGAATGTGGGAAAGAGCTGGGCTCGGATCCAGCGGGGAATTTGTGAAGAAGGCTTGTGACTATAAAAGGAGACCGAGGCCGGTGGTGTTACACCAGGGGAGATGGCAGGAGGGTGGTCAGACCGAACACCCAGCCCTGCAGCTGCAAAGCCTGCGTCGCTACGTGCCCCCGTGTTTTGGGCGGTTTGGGCAAGGCTTGTCCGCACGTGGTGATGGTGGAACAGGCAGGAAGGGAAGGAATGGGAGCATTTTAAACAGCCACCTCGGCTGGGCAAACGGACGATGGGTGACCAGGAGATGGGTGCCCAGGAGATGGCCCACCAGGAGATGGCCCACCAGGACATGGTCCACCAGCATATGGGTGACCAGGAGATGGCCCACCAGGAGGTGGCCCACCAGGACATGGTCCACCAGCAGATGGGTGACCAGGAGATGGCCCACCAGGAGATGGGTGACCGGCAGCAGCGTCCCGGCAATCAGACGCAGGATGGTGCTCACAAACACCTTGAGATGCCTCCTGATTGCAGCATCACAGGAGAACCTGCACAAGGAAGGTGTTAAGGTGGTAACCAGTAGCTCATATTTTGCTGTTGCTTCTGTTTATTCATCGGGATCTCCTGAAAGTCTCTCGGAGAGGAGCCAGAGACTTTTGGCTTCGGATTAGAAATGAGACCTTGTGCTTCCCCTGGTCACCTCCAGACGTTGCCAGAGCCAGAGCCAGGAAGGAACTGAGAGCTCGTCAGCTGGGAAGCAGCAGGCATTTTATGGAGGAGGTTGTTTGTGTCTCTTATTAACAATTACACTTAAAACACTTCCGCATCTCAAGAAGCAGTTGGGTCACCCTGTCAGAGCACCTGTAGTTTGCAGGCTCTCGAGTCTCACCCAGGTGCTTCTGTCCACACCAGATGATCTCAACTGGAATATTAATCCCCAGAGAGCCAGAGGGGTGATTGCTCCTTCATCAGCCACAACGACCGGTGAGGGCTGCGGTCCCGCCGGGGACCGAGCACGCGAGGAGGCAATGATGTCTGGATGGACCAGGAGCAGCTCACGGCGTCCACCCCTGCCTCTTCAGCACAGAAGAAGAGATGTTTCTGTTTTCTTTTGTTCTTAAAACCTCTAGCCCTTGTGCTGCGCAGAGGGTTTCGCAAACACAGCCTTTGAGGGTCAGGAAAGCAAAGACAGGACAGTACGAAAAGAATTTGAGGAATTTAGCTGTTTTATCTGTTTTTGGGCTTTTATAGGGCAGCTGATCGCTGTCAGCTGCTCGGGGTGTCGAGCTGGGGCAGGGGAACAGCCGTCGTCCCCCTGCTTTGGGGTGCTGCGTGTGCTCCAGGAGATCGTGGCCGTCCCAGCGGGACGTTCCCAGCGGGAGGCACAGCAGCGGCGAATGGGAGGAGGACGGCAAGGGGAGAGCAGGGAGCTGCCCCGTTCCCTGGCCGCACAGCTGGTGCCAAGGCCGGGCGTGCTTTGCTTGCCCACAGCAACCATTTTCGTCCAGAAATTAAAGCAAGCTCTTTCAGGTGGAGAAATTAAAGCAAGCTGTTTCAGGTGCGTGTCGGAGCAGGGGAGACGGAGAGGGAGGACCCGCACAGCCCACGTCGGGGCTCGACAGCCGCCGCTGGCCTCGCTGGGACCCTCCGCGGCGGACCCGCACTGGTGCTGTGAGGGAAGCTCAGCACGACGGGGTGCAGATACCTGGGTTAGAAGTCGCTGTATGCTGAGAACAGCCCCGTCTCTGTATGCAACAGCCCTGTGTAGTGATTGATAGTTACACCTCCGTGTAAAGTTTTTGCAAACGGTCCCCGGGGTCCATTAGTAGAGCCCTGCTGCCATCAAGGCAGGGGCGAGACCCCCCTGGGTGTAAGCACTGAGCGAGGAGGCAGAGTCCCTTTCCCTCACAGCTTACAGCTGGCTGCGAGGGCTCGCAGAGGTGATTTCAGATCTGTTGTGTCCTGCCTGGAGAAACCGAGGCTGCTACAAAGCCCTTTGCGTGCTCTGGGAGCCCAGCAATGGGGTGAAGGAAGGGTGCTGGCTCTTGCCAGAGGCGCTGGAGATGTTTGAGCTGTGCTGGGCAGGGCAGAGCCGGGGCAGGAGCTGGACCGGGGTCGGGTGGTCCGACCAGGATGGAGGTGCCGCAGCAGCACCCGCCCTGGCTGAGGTCCCCACAGCTCCACGCGTGGGGTGGGGGTGGGGGGTGGGATGCTCCGCTCTCTGCTGCCTTCCCCATCCCTGCAGCCCTTCCCAGATTCCCTCTGAGCCTCTGGCGGAGGTTTAACCCCCGGGGCTGGCCGTGAAGCATGGCTCCCTTGGGATGGGCACGAGCAGGGAGAGCCATAACCCTGCAGAAACCGTCACAGCTCAGAGCAGCCTCGGGCTCCTCTGCTTCCCAGCTTGCCCACAGCTGCTCCCACAGCACCCGGCCGGCTCGCCAGCCGCTCCAGACCCCAGCCCGGTGCCGGGACCAGGGCCCGGAGGGCGTGCAGGCTGAGCCAGGCAGCAGGCACCCGGGCCAGGGATGCTCCTCACCCAGCAGATGACAGTTACTGGTTGTAACATTGCTCTGCGGCTTGCTGGTGCCCTCTGCAGTTGTTTCTCCTTATCGTGAATGCAAAATATTAATAAAATGAAGGGACAATTTTATTACTTCCTGATAGCAAGTGAGGAGAGGTGACACGTGCCTGTCTTCCCAGGCTTGGAGAAGCACCGTGTGGTCCTCAGGCACCTCAAACCCTGCCGGAGACGACCCTCCTGCCGCACTTCGTCAACAAGGTGACCCCAAAACCCCGTGGCCCCGTGGCCATGGTGGGAGCGCAGCGAAGGCTCTGCGCACGCTGCTCCGCCGGGCTCCCAACCCCAACTTCAATGGAAACGCTGAGAGGTGCAGCAGCTCTGGAGCTGCAAGAGCCGAGCCCTGGGGAGCCACCTCCCAGTCCCCCCAGCAGTGACCCGCTCCCTGAGGAACTGGGACTGTTCCAGGTCCTCTCATGGGCATCCGAGCATCCTATTCCCTGTCCACCAAGGGCAAAGCTTGCGTCCGAGGCGGGAGCCCTTTCCTCTGGGTGCTTTGCAGAGGGCCCGCTGGTGCTGGCTGAACTCACTTTGTGCCACCCTTGCTCTCAGCTGGACGAAGGAGACGGGAAAGGCGGAATCAGGCGATTTCAGCAAAGAACAAGGAACGCCATTTCATTTTGCAAAGGCGTTTGTTTTCTATGTTTATTTTTAAAAATTCAAACCTAGAACAGAAGCTGTCTTTAGGGCTTGGGGGTTTTAAGTAGATGTCTCAGGAGAACAGGATAACCTTTCGGAGCTGCACCCCGAGGCTGACACGGGCACCGGGCACCCGGCGAACTGCCGGGCAGCTCATCTGAGAGCGGAGCCGCGTATCTCAGGGGCGCAGGATTTCACAAAACCTCACTGCTCCCAGCAGAGATCTTCATTCTGAAAAGAAAATATCAAAACCCCCCTCCCTGGCAAGCAGAAAAAACCAGTCCCAGGCGAAGGGCTGACGGATCACGCCCGCTCGCGCCCGCAGGCTCGTTTCAGTGTCTGCCCACAGAAACCTCTTCGCCGCCGTGACGTTATAACGCAGGACGCGTGCCCTCGCTGTGCCGACACGCTGCTGTACGCGTGCTCCTTCCCTCGGCGCTCAGGACATCAGGGAAGCTGCCCGGGCACTAAACTACACTGTGCAGGGACAGATTTTTCTCCTGCGAGAGGAGGTGGAAGGAGGTGCCTTAAATCTAGTTCCAAGTTAAAAACCAAGTTTGTTTGTCCTGAATTGCTTTTTTATTCCTGACCCAGGGTTAGGACTTTGATAGCCACAGGGCAACCCCTGCCTGCATCCTCTCCAGTTCTCTCTGTGTGGGGTTTTCTCCCTTTCGGTCCACTGCAGTCAGCGAGTTGCAGCAGACCTGCGCTTCTCCAGGAGCTAAACCAGCTGCGGGCGTCCCGCTGTGCACGTTATCTGGGTGCCACCAACACCCACCACCCCCTCATGTAACGCGTCGGAAACCCCTGGCTCCTCAGCGCTGGAGGCCTCCCCACGCAGGAGTTCCGTCCTCCTACAAGAGCAAAGCCGTTTCGGAAGAACCAGCTCAGGGGCTCCGTCCAGCCCCGTGCCCACGCAGGAGTCGGCGTCGCAACCCACACCCAAGCTGCTTCCCGCTCGGACGCAGAACTCGCAGAAACCCAACCCGCTCCTGGGGGAAGCTCTCAGAGAAGCTGTGGCTGCCCTCTCCCTGGCAGGGTTCAAGGCCAGGTTGGATGGAGCTCTGAGCACCCTGGGCTGGTGGAAGGGGTCCCTGCCCGTGGCAGGGGGGATGCTCTTTGAAGGTCCCTTCCAAACTAAATCATCCTGTGATTCTGTGATCTTTCCTTAACGCTCCCCCTCGTGGCAAAGCACTTCCCAAACGCTCCCAGGCTGCTCCTCCTCTCCTCTCCCGAAGTCATTCACAGTTAACACATCTTTTGCTTCTGATTTTCTCCTTTTGAAAAGGAAAAAAAAACCCCACCAACAGATTGCTTCTACTTAATAGAAAAAAGTCGGTTTAGATTTAATTTTAAAACTAGCTAGAGACTCTTCCATATGAAGTGTTATCCTCCTTCGGACTGACTTTGTGCAGACGGGCAGCGTTGCCTTGAAGGCAACCTGGACACGACGCAGGACCGCGAGCCTGACGAGCAGTAACCAAAGCAGCAGTTGCGAGGCACAGTCCGAGCGTCACAGTGCAGCCCGGCTCAGCAATCCTAAAGGCTTTGGAAGAAGAGTCGTAGCAGAAGTGCTGGGCTGATGATGACAAGTAGCTACGCAGAATAAATCCTTTATTTTGAACTGAGCTGCTAATTGCATTTACTGAAACTACAATGAGCAACAGTTGCCATCTAACTAATTTATTAAACAGTGGGGAAGAAAAACGTTGCTCTTGTTCTATAGTTCTGCTTCAATGGCATGGCATGGCACAGCGAAACCAGGAACCTTATCGTAGGAAAACACCTCCACCTGCTTTTCATAGAAAAGAAATTATTTTACAGAAGTAGCTACCATTTAATGAGTCTTCTCAACTGAAAAAAAAACCCAAACACCAGAGAAACAAAAAAAAAAACCCAACAGAAAATCTTGCAAAATGCATCTTTTAGGAAGCTTCACGACAGAGCATTCCAGCAGGAGTCTAAATGCACACATTTTAGGTTTTGCCCAAAGCAGGATTTTAAGAAAAACCAAACTGGTCTGTCTTTGTTTTGGAAACAGCACCAAGTTTTCAGTTTCCCCCGTGACCACCAAGCAGCCGGTTCCCTCCACGTTCTGCTGAACGCCCGAGGAAGTGGTCACCGCAGCGTCCCTCATGTCGGCTCACAGCTGATCCCCCTCCACGGCAGCACCCGTCGGAAGCGCTGCTGCAGGACACACGCGCTTCCCTCGGGCTACATTCAGGCAACGAGGGCACAGAGGCCTTTGAAATTTAAGTAAAATTTAATTGAAGCTGAGTAACTGATTTTCCACACACACGCTAGAACTGACAGCTCTGCAGCTGCACGGTAACACATGGAAAAAGGGGATTGTTCTCCCCCCCGCCTCGTTTTTCCTTTTGCCATAACCCTGGCACTGGAAGCAGGGTGGTGAGGGGCTCTTATGGGCACAGCTGTGGCATGTGTCAGCATACTGGTTTACACAGGGAAGAATTCCCCCCCCTTTATAATGGGTAGCCTAGCTGGAGTCCGTTCAATCATTCCATGCCTTCAGGAAAGCTTTACGTGGCTTATTATTAAAAGGGCTACAAATCCCCGAAATCTCAACAGATGTTTGCACGCAACTCCAAGGATTTCTCACCCTCGAGCCATAAAAAGCCCGCTAGAGTAATCGCTGTTTCACGGAGGAAGGGCTCCCCAAACCTCTCGTGAACCACTGCCGGGGAGACCGGCAACCCGCCGCCGGGATACCCGAACCACTTACCAGGAGCCCCGGGGCAGGGGCTGGGTGGCAGCAGCCTCGCTCCCTCTGCACGTCCCCCTACCCCGAGGCGCGACAGCAGATCCTGGACGTCACTCCCGCTGAGCCAAGGACGGCCGAGCCAGAAACACCCACCTCATTCTTCAGGGAAAGGCAAATCCCTGGCCCAATCCACAGCTGCAACGGGGAACTCACCCCAGGGAACTTCTCCGGTGAGAAAACAGGCGAGAGCGGGCCATGTGACGGATGCTTCTGGATGGTAAGGTCAGTGAGGGAGCAGCAAAGAGAAGCAGGACAGCAGGAACCGGAGGGGCGAAGGGCTGTGGGGTTCTCTCACCTTCCGCGCTGCGGGTAAGTCGTACGAAAAAGAAGGATCCAAGATCCCGTCCACAGCAAAACCTCACCCTCGGGGTAATCGTGAGGCAAAGCCTCCAGAATCAGGAACACGTACTTCACAGGGAAAAAAGCACAAATATCTCACGGGAATAGCGTCCCAGTAAGAATCCACCTTGGTCTAGTGCAGTCCTCTGGTTCCAAATCATTTTTCCGAATTAATTTCAGCTTTAACGTGTTTATCAACAATGCAGAAGTTGAATGAAACATCCCCCTCTCTAACAGAAATCTACACCTAAGCTTAAAGAAAAAAAAAAAGAAATGTCTGAACTCAGGCAGCAGCATTTCAGTACAAGAATCTGTTTTATTTTTACAGTGCAGCGATTGAAATGATGTAGAAAGTTAACTTGAAAAACTGAATTCATATCACAATGTCTCTCAGAAGGTGATCCATATGTGTTGTTTTTAATCATAAAATATTTCTCTGGGCACCAGAAATTACAAACTCTTAACACTATACACATCACTTTATTTTAGAGACTAATTCATCATAATTTAAATCTATCTTATAAACAATTTCTTTTAAAAAACATGTGGAAGATAAAAAGAACTCAAGTATTAAACTCAAGGCCTTGGTTATTATTATTTTCTTTTTTTTTTTTTTAAACAAAGCTATTTTAAGAAATGTATCAAAACAATAACTCTGTGGGTATTACAGCTCCTAGTCAGGCTCTGTAACACACTGCTCCACGATTTCACGCAAGTTTGGATTCTCCATCGCAGCTGCTACTCTCTCTTTGTCATTTATTTGCTTGTTGACTGCAAAACACCAATGAAAAGCCAAGTCAGAAGCAGTTTTCAGTGGTACTTCACACGCACTGCATCGGTAACGTGACAAACGCGAGACATCGCACTGCAGCGAGGGCTTCCCCAACCCGTTAAACGGCCAGCTCAAAGAAAATGCGGCTGTGCAGTAACAGCACGTTGTGTCAGTTTTCTTTACCATTTTCTTTTTAGGTAGCAGATATTATTTGCATAATACCCAACATGGTAATTCATACGATCGCTGATGAAGCACTGTACAGGCGGACATTTAAGTTGCATGGCCTAGAATCGGAAGCTTGTGCCAGAAGCAACAAGACAAGGAGAACACGATGGTGCTCAAGAGCCAGCGCTCCAAGGAGAGAGGATTAATCGGAGACTGGGAACCAAGCAAATGAAAGCTCAGTCATAAAAAAACAACCACCAGAAACCAAACTTTTTTGTGACTTTTCTGGTTTAGGAAAAGAACGTAAGGTGCTCTAACGACACGTCTTAAAATCAAGTGTGAAATTCTTGGCAAATTGGTAGTCCAAGTTCTCCCTGTTCAATTTCTAGTCATTTAATCAAAAGAACGGATTTTCACCATACCGAGATATCTAATGCTTAAGAACAAAACAGCCTGGGACACCGCCTGGACAAAGGCTTCGGCAGCTGTTTCAGCCAGGGACTGGCTACAGCTCTGAACGAATTTGGATATCCTGCAAGTTCTACTTTAAACACTGACTGGGAAACAGACATGTTTGTTACGATGATGTTACCACAGCAAGACCAACCAGTCAGGAGGTTCTTCATGTTAATTCTTCAGCAGCACAGTAGCAACTTCTTTGTTATAAACACAACTCAACATGTGCAAGAACTGTGGGGGTTTTTTGTTTGAAAAGCCAAAACAACAACAAGCAGCCTACGTTCACAGTGCCAGTACAGCTTTGGAAACAGCCTCAACTGCATGTTTCATTTTAAAGCTTTAACAGCGTATTCCCCTCTGAAAAGGCAAGGGGAAGAGAAGGACTTCTCAAAAGAACACAAACGCACAGTCCAAAGCTGCGCTCGTTCACAAGCTCTACTTACTGTCCTCCTCCGTGGAATGTGTACCTTCAGATATGTAGATTTCCAGCTAGAGGAGAGATCATTGCTGTTAGATGCATACCTCAACAGTTCAAGATATTCATTACTGGAAGAAAAAAATTGTACCCTACACGTACAACGCATGTAACTCCTACTTCTAAAAGTGTTCACAGACAACGAAAGGGGATCAATGACAAGAGCTGACCATCGACTTCACGGCAACACAACCACCAGACAATCTCCTCCCCCGTTTCAGAGAGGCCCCAGTAATCTTTGTTCAGAATTGTGGAGGCCTTCATTCCTCACTGACATCAGCTGCTCTTGTCAAAGTTCACTGCGGGTAAGCTGCTGGAAACAGTGGAGAGCTGGCACTACTTTCTCAACAAGCTCTCTGCAGGCCGCAATTCAGGAACAATTTGCTTAAAAGCCATCAGAATTGCAAGCGGCACTTTCACACGCTAAGCACTCTTGAAAAGACATCCTTAGGAAGAGATTCCTTGTCAGATCTTCCTAAGCAGCCCCGCTCAGTGAGGAGAATCCCAGATATTCTATCTGAATGGCAGTGTAACGCAGTATGGATTTCCTGCAGGGGAACAGATTATTAGACTAGAATCTAATCAGACCCAAATCACCTTCGTGCATTTAACAAGCCTGGGAAAAACAACAATAAAACAACCCTTACACACCCTGAACTGCAAGGAGATCTCATGAAACTGATGTACCAGTGAAAACCAAGGAAACAAACCCCATGCCTTTCATCTCATCTCGCTGAAGCTAAACCTATGTGTGACCACGTGTCCAGCACAACAATTCACCGTCTGTCACATTTTCTAGAAACACAAGTGTCACTTTACACTGTTCAACTGGAAAGATGAAGCTAGCAACTATAAAAACAAAACAACAACAAAAAAAATCAACACCAGAAAGCCTCAGCTAACAAATTTATACTTTAAATTATTTCAGGCAAGTTTCTAAAGGTCTATAAAAGACTGTGTTTGTCATTAAAGGTCTACTCTTAGCTCCTGCAAAGACCCAAACAGCTGTCTGTAAGGGTGTATTAACCCCGTTTTCTACAGTTTCTTACACTGCAGCAGCACAGCCAGGGCTGGCCCCTCTTAGGGACAGTCTGTTGACCCACGTCAGGACCGTCTGCCGTCTCTACAACAGTTCCTAAGTCACAGGTCAGAGAGATGCCCTCAGTACAGTGTCAGTTTTGAATTCTGCAGCTCTTCTGAACTCCAGTGAACCTGTTCTGAAGTTTGTACTTCCTAGACGACGCCTACCTAAAGGTGTGGAACTGCCCTTAACGGCTTTCTGACGACAGAGTAGCGCTCTCGCTTCCCAGGCTGCTCGCTCACAGAGCATCGGTCCACTGGAGACAACCCTCAGATATTCCAAACACACCAGCAGAGTCGGTAACTATTCATGTTTTATATTTATGATTATTAGATATCTTGAAATACTGCAGAGGGCCAAAGCCATTTTCCCCAAGGCAAGAGTACTGCTTCAGTTCTTTGTAACACAGGACTTTAAAACACCCTCTCCTCCACCAAGCAAGAACCCGGTGACATCTGGTGAGGAAACCCCTTGAACCACAGTGGATTTCAGAGATTCAGCAATAAACGGTCTCTTGTGAAGCAAAGAAGAACCACAGTTATTCACAGATCCCTCCAGGTCCCACACCGTACTGCAGTACTCGCTGCCTCCACAGGCAAGTGCCAATCTTTAAAGAGCCCCCATCCTCAACCACAGCTTGCAAGTGGCTTGACCCTGCCGCGTGCACTCTTTTAAAGAGAACTTGGCATATGTTCATAGTTTAAAGCAAGCTCCAGAACAGATACCTTACCTTATGTCTAAAAGGCAAACATCTCTGAAGTTTTATTCTTAAACAAAGGCCTGTTTAAAGAAAACAGATATGAGATTTTATTGTAAAATGCCAGGTTTGAGGTGCATGTTCAGAGAATCCATATTTAACAATCAAAACCCACCAGTGTAACCGACAAGCTTCTCCTTTTGTGTTCTGAGCAGCACAAGCCACAAAGGAGACCATGTAACTTCTGGTTTGGCCCTCTGGACTTGGCTTCTCAGTCAGGCTTGCTCATACCTGCCTTAAAAGCTCAGGTGGTCTCTGAACACCTCCTAGTAACACTAAGTACAGACAAATTCTTCCATTTCCAGCTTTTTTTGATATTTTTTATAGAGCTTCCCAGCTGTCACTGTGGCTGCATCTATACTGAGAAGAATGCTTGTTTTGTTTTCTAACATCTATTAAAAAAATCCAACAGAAATTGCTTGAGGAACACAAGCTTGGAATGACCTGGGGGCAATTCAAGCGCGTAACTTCACTATTTAACGCCCAACGTACAGCCTGGGCGGAGGAGTGCTGCCGTTCCCCTTGGGAGCTGGCTCCAAGCCTGGGGACACCCCTACCACTGGCCCACTGCAGTCTCCCCACAAGGCCCGGCTTTGCAATGAGCTGCGCACGGACAAAGCCACACCGCAGCCCCAGTTTGTCCTGGGGCTGAGCCAGGGGAGAGCAGCTCTGCGGAGAGGGACCTGGGTGTCCTGGTGGACGACAGGTTAACCATGAGCCAGCAGTGTGCCCTGGCTGCCAAGAAAGCCAATGGGATCCTGGGGTGC
>Ga0065711_1043288_pt1 | contig 14813 bp, 8 predicted proteins | sample Hoacrofraction12_FD_59098 | JGI IMG/M metagenome (GOLD analysis project Ga0065711, IMG submission 59098) | Hoatzin crop microbial communities from Cojedes, Venezuela - Epithelial fraction 12 v2 (version 2) | ecosystem: Host-associated > Birds > Digestive system > Esophagus > Crop | place... | reverse complement strand
GGCGTCACGTGGAAGGGCGCCCGAGCGCTCCGCCCCCTGGCGGCGGGCGGGGTGAGGGCCGGCGGGCTCGGTGGCGGCCCCGCCCGCTCGGAGCCGGTTAAAATCGGTGACAAACAGCGTTTGCCGTTGCATATCGCGCTCCCGAGGAACGACCCTCGCTCTCGCCGCCAGTCGCGATTCCCGCTGCGCTTCGCGACAGCGATCAGTCAATTCCTGGGGCGCGAGGCCCCCCCCAGCAGCCGCCCAGGCCTCGCCCCGCGCCCAGGCCGCGCCAGGCCCGCTCAGACCCGCAGAAATTCAGTTTTCCGAGCGATGATTTGGGAGCAGTGCCCGGAGCCCCGAACCCCCTGGGGCCGGCAGAGCCGGGCAGCTCGCCGCCTGGGGCTTTTAATCCGGTTTCTCACCTCAGCGGAGCGTCGTGCGGCCTGTTCTGGGCCTGAACCGGCCAACGGAGCGCAGCGCGGCAGCACTCGCGGCTCCACGGACCCCGGGGAGCTTCACGGGACGGCCCCGTCACGCGCAGCGGTACCCACGCTTCCAACAGGGGCTGTAAAATCATCTCCAAGGGAGGCTATTTTTAAAAAACCCTACAACTATATCAACATTTTCAATTTAAACACAGACTACTACTTCCATATAAACTGACTTTGAAACGTACTAGAACATGGTTCCACTTTCTGTTCATATCTTAAAAATACTCTGTTACTTGCTCAAAATACACCCAAAGTGCAGCAGAACAGTGCAAAAAACCAAACCCCCACCCATTATTTTTTTTTGCGTAAGCGTAGCAAACTCCAGAATCTAAATCTTTTAAAAGAATACTATGACATGGTCTACCAGGTGCCACGCTGTGGTTGCAGAGGCCCTTCATATGAAAACGCTGCACAAAGACACAGTTCTGGGTCCAGAGCCCATCTAGACAGCCCGTAACTATTTCAACTGGCGCTCAATCTGACGTTTGTTGCGGCACTGAAGTGTGACCAACACTACAGCAAAACACGATCGAACTGGGGTGGAATGCCAACCTACCTGAAAATTAGAGGTAGCAACAATTCCCTACTTCATGTGGGCGGGGAAGGCACAGGCAGCTTCTCTGGGAAAGTAAGACTGTCCTGTACGGAACGGAAAGAAACAGGAAAATATAAAAATACCGTGTTCCTGTCACGTTTCCATGATGTTTCTAAAATTACGGTTCTGCCAGTGACATTTTTGATATATCTAATCTCAGAAGTCAAACTTATATTTTGGTATTATATTTTGTGTTGCTCCTCCCCCCCCCCTTACACGTCTTGATAACACAATTCGGCTGCGAAGATCTGCCTCAGACACAACTGGTGTCCCAGGGCCTGGATAAAGGCAGAGCTCGGATAAATACAATTCCATAAAGCAAATTAAGCCCATGGAGTTAAGGCATGTTGAATCATTTCCTTATAAAGCAAATCCATTTGATAGCAAAAGTCCTATTTATTAAGGACTCCTCCCTAAAAAAAAACAGTCAATCCACAAAAGACTGTATAATGCAATTCCATTGCGGGCACCCAAAAACCTTTCTGACTGACAGATGTTGCATCTCATACAGGCCTGGACTGGAAGATGAGGCTGGCTCTCCCTGCTGCTGCTCTCCCACCAGGTCCCGGTGTTTCTCCTTGAAATGGGATGCCTTTTCCCGAGGCCATTTTTCTACCAGACTGCATCAATCGCTTCCCTTCAATTAGCAATCGCGGCTTTACTTGTAATTGGAAGGATTAAACTGCGGCTGTTCAGAGCTACACAGGTCTCACGCTAGGTACAATTTCTAGTTAATGACTTTTTTTTTTTAAATAATGATCTTTTGTACTAACCTAGAGTTTTGGAAGACAACAATTAAAGAAATACCTTTCCTGTTGGAAAAACGTTTGAATCAAAGCATCCAGTAAGAAATGAGCATGTGATCTAGTGAAATATGAACAGGTAAGGCTCTTGGCAGGCTCATGGGTTTTACTCTGTAAATTAAGAATACATAGAAACAAATTAAACAGAAAGGGCAATTAAAAAGATTGTCTTTGAAATTAAACTTTTTTTTTTTTAAATCTGAGTACGGAGGGACTGATGATTGGTCTCGGACTTAATCAGCGGTTGGCAACATCAGATACCCAGTAAAAGCAGTAAGCCATCTCCTTGAATCTCCACTCAGGAGCCAACAGCGGACCAGAAGTTACATTAAGGCCCCCTGCGTATCATCTGTCATCATGTCACCTTACCCTAGCTCCTGCTGACAGAACCTAACGTACGCGAGCGTTTCCTTCTGTCTGTCTGAACGGACCAGTCTCCCTCACTGCAGCCACCAAACATTAACAGATGTGTGAAGGGAGCAGCCCTCCGAACGCAACGACGAGCCTTGGTGCTCAGCAGCTAACAAGCTTCTCTTTCCTTGGCAGAGATTGGGAGAAGCAATACACTTGTGTGCAGCAGCACACTTGTGATGAAACCATCTACACACAAACACCAGCAGCATTAAAGAAGCGAATGTACAAAACGTTCTTTACGGGATGGTCAAGGCAGCTGAGCCTCCATCACCATCCCCTCCCCTCTGAACACCCGCCTGTTCTCACGGCAGCCCTCCGGCACAGCCACACCGCCGCTGCCGCCCAGCCACAGCAAAGGGACTCCACACGCCCCTTCCAGCATCCCCCTCCAAGGCAGAGGTCACCGACAGCAAGCTGACCACCACACCTGCTTCAGTCCTGGCGCGTGGCTCGCTGCGACCGCCGAGATGGCCCTGAACCCCCCTAGAGTCCTGTATTCCAAAGCACTTCCACACACATGCGTAACCATTACTGTATCACTCATCTGGATTTGCAGTAAGCATGAACTTTGCAACTACCGTTTAATAATTTATTAACTCTTCCCATTAAATGGTACATTCACTCAAGAAGACTTAAACAATTTTCTGGTAATTTTATTTACAGTCTGCAGAGTGTTCTGTAAAACACAGTACTGATTACAGACCAAAACACACAACATACATATTTTCAAAACATTTAAATAAGCACAGTTTATTCAAAAGTAATTCTGCACACTACTTTTTCCATAAAAATATAAAAAATAGTTTAGTTACTATATTTTACCTAAACCGAGATATTTAAGAATTCTTTCACATGTGATGCCCCCTCCCCAAAAAAGGGCACTCCAACGATAAGAAATTTAGGAGACTGCATCACAAATTAAAGTACTAATGCCAACTGCTTCAATCCACCAAAAGAACAAGTAACTTCCAATTTGCAACCAGCAATATTTGTTCTGCAGTACGTTTGGATTTTGCTTTTGTTGGGGTTTTTTCTTTTTTGCACTAACTTGCTTCTCCCATGCCAGATTTTCACAGACATGTACACACTATTACATAAAAATAATGGACTGATTATAGTGCAGACCATAATGCCAGTCACCATGTGCCCAACAACACGGAGTGATCATCTTGCATTACACAACAATTTTTTGCAAAAATATCAAATGGGAAACACCTTCCTTTGGGACCTCTATTTAAAGGCGACTCCTTTTCTTACTGAGCATCCAGTGAAAACAGCCTTTTTCCTGTCTCCTTGACAATAGTGCCCATTTTTGTTTGTTACTACTATTTCTCTGGTTTTACTGACCATACTCTGTATGGCAAGCTAATGGAAATGTTCTGAAAAACACCCAGTCAAGCCCTTCTCTCACTAGGATACGTTTAGTTTACAAAAAAAGGCACAAAGATGAAACCCCTAAGCAGCATCAGCCACAATTCTTCCACTGTGCAGTGCTCCTCTTTCTCTCACAGACACTGCTGCCAGAGACATTCCGTGTCTCCGAAAACCCTACAAACACATGAGCTAAGGAAACAGGGAGTTGAAAAGACTAAAGCCTCTGTACAGTACAAGTCGTATATCGACCATTAACAAATGAACACTATTGAGAGTTCTATGTTGCAGTTAAGACTCGACCTGGAAGCACCAGGAAAAGCCATCAGAAGAAGAGCTCAGCAGCACATAATACACCTGTCAACAGTGAGATGGAAGGCCCTCTGTGTGCAACATTGTGCATTCAACTTCAACGACAGCGCTCTACAGCCAGCAGCGTAAAACTTTTGCTTCTAACAGTTTAGAGGGTCTTCCCAATCTAAGTGAAGCTGTCATAGAGTAGTAGCATATGATGCACAGCATGATCTGCAATAAAAAGCTTTTGCTTTCCAGCATGTAAACATCCAGGTTACTGGACCTTAGCTCATATAAACAAATCTGATGATAGATTTTTGAACTAAAAAAGTAAAGTTTTCCATAAAAGGATAAACCACAAAAATACTCTTTCAGTAAGCCTCACGTGCCATTTAATACCTTTCACGTCCTATGAACAACTATGCAAAACATTTAGAAAGTTTTAGCAGTAGAAATGCTGACCAGTTAAACTGTTTGGCAACCATGTGCTCAAAACATCTTCGAAGAATGTTATCATTCACTAAACAACAGTTCTACAATGTACCACGCTATTTCTTCTTCTTTTTCTTTGGTGGCTCATCATCAGAACTACTGTCTGTGCTGCTGCTGCTACTGCTGGAGGAACTGGAATCTGACTCGAACTCTGAAGAGGAGGAAGTACTACTCGAAGATGGAGAAGAGGAGGAAGTAGAGGAGCTCTCATCACTGTCGCTATCATCTGAAGAAGAAGAGGTAGAAGAATCTTCACTGTCAGATGAGGAATCACTAGCCGAACTGGCACTGCTACTGCTGCTGGAACTGGTCACACTTTTAGATCTGAAAGAAAACAAATACACAGATGAGGACAGGCCTGCTAGAGACAGCATTCATTACCCAGTGTTCTTTGTACTGTGTTGTCACCCAAAGATCAATTATTTGGTCTGAAAATTTCCAGGCCTGACAATCTATGACAAATTCCCATTTCCCCCCCCAGTTCTGAACAAATGCATTTTGGCCATTTGCGCAACCGCAGAGTGACACCACACACATGAAGGAAGCCAAAACAGGACTACAGAACATCGGTGAAGTTTGGAAGCTGGCGAGGATCTTGTTCATAGTAATGACGAGTGTCTCTACTGACTTGGCTAAACAGAAGAACGAGGCTGCAGGAGAAGTATGAAATGTCCTCTATTGCTAAAGCCTCGGGGAAAAATCAACACAGATCAGTTCCCTAGCACACCACTGTAATAAGGAGTGGAATTTTGGCAATGTAAAGGTTGGTGGAAGTTTCATCAGTGATTTCACAAATGTCAGAATTGCACTCAATGGAAACTGTTCTAAGATTACTCCTGGCAAAAGAACCCAAATTACTTGCCACTACAGGATGCTTATGTTTTCAAGGTGGAGGAGAAGGGGTTGAAACAGTCCAAGATAAAGACAGAATTATGAACATAGCAAAGCGGATTTCTGTATCCTCTGCAATTATTTTTTCTTCCTGTTTAGCCCTTACTGAGGCTGAGTTGTTCTCCAGACCAAGGTCTCTGATTATGTAAGGCAATATTAACTCCAAGAAAGTACAACTAAATTCTCCCATAGATCTTTCTCCAGATGAAGTGCAAAGGTACTAATTCACCTCCCCTCCCACCAAGTCAACCAAACAGCATGCAAAAAGATATAATGCAGAATCTTCTTTCCATTAGAAAATTAAGGTAGTAGTTTTTATCAGAGGGTTTGGTTAAATAGAGCAACTCAGGTATCGCCTATGTTAAGGCTATTAGAGTAATGTTTTTTCATTATATCAGCCATGGTCATGTCAGCTGACAAATCTGGGTGCATGTGTTAAGCTATGAACCACTGAAGCTTTTATAATCCATCTGTAATCTGTTATCTCTGTGCGTGCAGACACAATGGCTGTTTATTAAAGATAAATCCATAAGGGCTGGTTAAATACAGACTTACTGTTTGTGAGAAAGTAGTCTTAAGATGAGGAAAAAAAAACCCAATAGGACTAGTAGTTTCAATCTAAACAGTTTCATTAGATGTGCAGACCCATTTCTATGGAGGAGAATCAGTCAGAGGATCCCCTGATTCATAAGGGTGACTGAACTTTCTTTGCCTAATCACCTTTCACAGAAGCCATCCACGGACCTCCAACATTTAGGTTCTAATCCGAAACCCACTCACAGAAACATCAGAATAGAACACTTCATACTGCTGCTCCTAGAGCAAAGCAGTAGCCAGATCTACAAGAGAAGAAACAAGCAGATACTTGTTTTCAGGTGATGCAATATGTGGCTGTTGGTGGTTACAGAAGGGGGATGGAGATGGGAGCAAGTAAAATTCACCTACTTCACCTTTTCCTAATTAGCTAACGTGACAATCCAGATGCTATAGCTTGGTAGATTTTTGGGTCTGCTACACCACTGTAAAAGTACAAAATTCCTCCAGCAGAGAAGCATTAATTCTCTCAAAACAAGCTCAGAAATGTTAGTACCTTGCATGATTCCACACACCAATCGTGAAACAATTGCTGCATTTTGTAACACACACTGTCACCCTCCTCTGAGACTTTTTGTCTCTCTGTCACAATCACCTGGCCACCCCAGGTGCTTTTAAACATGCTACTCAAATCAAATCTAACATTTTGGGCACAATCACAGCTAAGTGCCTGAAGAAACAAGTGAATTAAGACATGATTCCACCCTTCAGACAGACAGATCTATATGCAATCCGAGCACAGAGTCAGCTTTCAATTAATAACCAAAGTGTGCTGTATGGGAACACTGAAACCAACATGCACCCAGAAGACAGCTCTGTGTCACTTGAGGTCACAAGACTGTACAATAGCTGTTTTGCCTGTTCCTGTTTTACTGGTTAAGCCTGTAGCTTAGTTACTACTGTTTATATCAAAACAAACATACACTATGTAAAAGGTTAGAGCTCACTACTGCCAGAACCCTAACTTTTGCATATTTTTTTTAACCTGAATTTGTATATTTGATGGTAACCCTTTGATGAACTTTCCACATTTAGTTCTTCCTGTATCATAATAAAAACCTAAGTGGCAAATACTTGGAAAGGAACTTATTTTGATGGATTTGGTGCCTGCATAGAAACAGGATAGTAATTCAAACCTGGAAGAGTTTTAAAATGTTAAGGAAAAACTGACCAGACCACCCCCTCCCTCATAAATCCTTTTGCTCTTCATTTTTGCATTCGTTTAGAGCTCAAATACTCTGAAAATCATTATGCCGAGTAGAAGACTGCAGCATAGGAGAAAGGTGAGGCAGGAAGAGGTCTGAACTACATCGTTTAGAAATCAGTTAATTTATGATCTCACTAGTCCTACACAACTCCAGCAATACATGAACACTACTGAGAAAGGAGTCTTTGATAAAACATATTCCGATAGTAGAACCAAGACACTCACCAACAGGCACAGCAATAAAGCCACATTCCACGTGACAGCCTAAAATAAAGGTGCATTTTTAAAAACTGCTGTGGCTTATTTAACAACTGCCACACAAAGCAAAAGGCCTAGTCTTCAAAAATCTTCCAAGAACTGTTTTTACAAGATAAGATTTAGAGACAGAGAACAGACAACTAAATCCAAAGAGACAGTGAGGCTGTTACTGCAGAGACATCCCCCGTAAGTAAAACTCACGACACGATCAGCAGGAGTATTTATAGCCAGGGTTCCAGCTGTTCCTGAAAGGGTTTTGCCAATACAGACAGAAGCGGATTCCCAAGCAAACATTAACGCAAAGTGAAGTAGAAATAAGAGTCAAAAGAGAAAGAGTTCTTGGCTCACATTAGTACTTAGGCACGGGGAGGATGACTTCCTGGATTTTGGGTTGGTCTGGGACTGGGGATTTTGTTTGCTTTTGGGGTTGGGTTTTTTCTAAACACTCGATTTCACTCTCTATGCAAAGCTTCAGAGAGACAGCTGCTACCAGAAGCGAATGAAAACAACAAAAAGAAGAGCAAGGTAGGTAGGTGGAGCGATTACAGACTAGAAAACAGGGTGCCGTTCTTGCACGATTGTTTAAAATGCACTGGACGAACTCTGAGACAGAAGATCATGTAGAAATAGGACCATCAGCAGGGAGAAAAGCAGAGCACAAAGAATTTAGAGTTTTTGGACAGAGAGGAGTAGAAACTCTCCAAATGCCCGCTATACAAATGCCCATAACAGGCTAAAAGCAGTAAAGTCAAAACCGTATTTGCAAGGTTGACTTTCCCCCCACACCCCTTCCGAACTGCCTGCCGCAACACCCAGTGCAAGATCACACACTGGAACAGCCGCACAGTTTGTCATCGTTCCCCACGTACCTTTTTTTCTTGGTCTTCCTTTCTGCAGTACTCTCTCCAGTGCTAATTAAGGGGGGGAAAAACAACGGCTTTGATTAATGCAGTAGGAAAAAAATAAATAAATAGCAGCACAGTGGAGCTGAGTTTAATATTAGAACACTGGTATCCCACCGGCAGAGAACCGCACTGCCCAAAGTTCATTTGGCATCTACTGTCAGTCACTATTCAAACCAGAACAACAACAATACCTACAAATAAATAAAGAAAAAAATTCAGCAATTCACCTCTAATTTTCTGCGTGAAGTTTGCTTTACTCTTCTTTCTCTTTCCTCCATACTCTACAGACAACATTTTGGGAGGGGAAAAGCAGAGGAGATAAGGATGCAAAAAAAGCTCTGTGTTCCCATATTTAGTAATAACTGAATTGACTGAAATAAAGGGTAAAATACTGAAGCATTCTGTAGCTTTCACCACGCATTTCTTTCAAGTACAAAAAGACACAGAACAATCTATTTATATTAATACTTTCCAGCTATTTGTCTTTCAGATTCCTATGTATTCATATACTCACAAAGTTTTAGGGGTAGATGACACAGAAAAAAGTTTATTTTAACAAAACACTAGGGGATTTGAAGCTATCTTAAATACACAGAAATAAAAGTAAAAACTGCAAATACACTTCATTTGGAAATTAGACAGCAGTATGTGTTAAGGCTCCAGAAAAGGGTAGAACAAGGAAAGCGTTAAGTGTAAACTAGACTGTATTTCCATCAAAGTGTTCAATGCCATTTGTATGCCAGAAAAATTAGATTATTCAATTTTTTATTTTCACACATACAATATGAAAATATTATCATGACACAGAAGAGTTTTCCACACTCCCCACAAGCTCCTGTAGGCAAGAGGATGATTCGCTGATCTTCAAATTTCAAACGAAATTATAATCGCTCCTGTAGTGCTGAATGCCCTTGATATTTACATTATTAAGGCCTTGTGCCCCTGCCATAGGTAACCAGGTGTTTCACAGGTAAAAGACGTCGCTGTGAGGAAACAGAATCAGATCCCAAAGCACCTGTAGCAGACGGGACTGAACTCAGCGTGTGAGGATGGCACAGGTCTGTGCCTCCCTCTAGTGTCTAACGTATGGATGAGCATAGGAGCTCACTGCTCTCTAGTGTAAACTACACAGCTGAGGGGGGTCAGCCCCCTGCAGATCACACAGATCTCATCCGTGACACTTGGTCGTTTTCCCTGAGGCACTACACTGTCTTCAGAACCATACACAAGGCTCAGGCATCCTGGGTTTGGTTCAGTGCAGTAAGATCGCTCAGGAAGAAGCGTTTTCTCACCTTTCCTCCCCTCCCAGCTCCTACTCTAGGATGGGCAAGCAGTGGGCTTTACTGACACCAGTAAGCGAAACCTCCATAACGTCCATCAGAACCGTGGGGTCAACACTGGGCAAACAGAAGGATCCTGGAACAACTGCTGGAATTAATTCATGGAACAACTGCTGGAATTAATTAATGCTGAAAAATCTTGTATGTGGTTGTCAGAAAGTAAATATTAACCTTATTAGACTACGTTTGCTTTCTGGTTAATGATTATTAGATCTTTACAGATGATGCTACAAATACTCTGAAGCAGACCTGTAGGGACCCAACTTCGCTGCAGACAAGAAATAACCTCCCAAATCAAGCTACACAAAAAGGAAAAGTGTGACCTAGCAAGATCTTCTTCCCATGAAAAATAAGCTCCATCCTGAAAGCGTAACACTGGCATCTAAGGAACTGGATGATTCATGGCAGGGAAGGAGCTTCAGCGAGGTTATGATTGCAACACCACCATGAATCCAGCCTTGGGTTAATTAACCAGGACTGAAACCCGTTCCCATCTAAGGATTACTTAGTCTTCCTTTTATGAGCTGACTTTTCACACCACATACCCCTCGTGCTGTGGACTGTTCAACTTACAGCTCAAAAACCTCCCTTTGTGACAGACACTGTACAGTCCTATAACTCCTCTATAAAATTATCCCATAAACAGACTCAGGCACAATGGCTAGGCAACAAGCAACTTCACCCTGAATTCACTGTCCTCCAATGTTAACCTGCAAATTCAGCAGAAACAGGCAGGAGAGGAACAAGAAAACAATCTCAGTCTTAAACTCAATCTTTGTCTTAAAAAGTCTTGAGTCTCTGAAGAACTCTTCCAAACTCTGTCTCCAATGGGAGCAAGTTGGTTTTTTTTTTTTTAAATTGCTTCAGAATTACTCATTGGATTGAAATTAACTTCAAAATCAAACTTCTTATGTCACTCTTAACACAAGCTAATGAGCTTCCACTGAAGTCAGTATTTCAGCACTGATTCATACTGCTGCCTCAGCTGAAGAAGTCAAACCAGACCTCTCTCCCAGCGGTTACCACCTATTTTCTTTCCCCATTAAGATAAGAGAGCAAAAGGTGTGAGCACTCTTCTGTAACTCACATCCTGGCAGCACTAATGACCTACAGCCAACACACCGAGCTGCAAGAGGCAGCGACAGGGGGTATGTCTTTTGGGAGCGATGGCTGTAAATGATACCGTCCCTCAGTGGGGCTGAGGCAGGAACTCTCCAGCTACCGTAACTAAACTTGAGTTGCAACGGCAGAACGGAGTACACAGGAATTTCATGGGAAACTCCTGTGCTACATTATTCTTCTCTTTGTCATCTGGAGTTGGTTACTAAAACAACTGTTAAACTTGGGAGAAGCTCTGACATCTACTCACAGAGCAAAGTGGAAAGGAAATCACATTACACAAATGCAGAATTTTGCTTATTCTGTTTAGCTGCATGTATCTTTCTCAAATGTCAGAAAGGGGATTAACTATGCAATTCAGCAAGGTAGTTTTACTTTATGCTTGAGAGTTAGAAACACCTGATAATCCAACTCTCCTTCACCTGTTTAACCATTATAGCTCGTAATGAGCAATATACAGGAGCTGTGCTGGCACAGATCCTCTGTCAGATCATACCCAGAAGACCAGGGATCCACTGCACAGTCTAACAGCAGACCTGAACAGAGGTGAAAAAATCGCTTCTTTGCTATAAATACAGTTACTGTCTTCACACCCAGCTGCTTGCACTAGCACAAACAATATGAAACCAAGTAACCAAGGAATTCAGGAAAGAGTATTCCATTACAAAAAAGGCTCCAGGTATTTTAACTTTAGCTTAGTGCACTTTTTTTGTTTCACACAGGCCAAAAAAGTTTTAAGTGTATTTCAGAAGAGCACGTGTTAATGAACAACATTTTAATTTTGTGGGACCGAAGTGTGCATATTCCACCTAGCATACAAAATGGCTCTGATATTAAGCAAGTATCACACAGTCTGGAAGAAGAGAGGACAGAAAATGGTCCAGGACACCATATTTCCCACCCACATACAAAATTACCTTTTCATTAATAAACTACACATTTTCATTCTGCCAGTCTTACCTTTGTTGCAGCAACAGTTGCTTCTCTTTTTCTTTAAGAATTTTTGCTAATTGCGCTGTCCTCGAAGGTCTGTGCAGGTATTTTCTCTTCCCTGTACATTCATACGTCCAATGTCCAAACTCTAAACATTTCTGACATCTTACATGCTGCTTGTTTGCCTCCCTACAAAAATGCAGAATTGCTTAAGTCACTGATTCCAAGTCTGTTCTGCTCATTGAAAAAGCATTAAGGGTTGGGTGGTTTTTTTGTCATACAGATTCTTAACAGCATACGTAGTTATGATTACACCAGACATTCACGGGGGCTCGGCTATTGTACATCTTAACTCAGGACAAGAACAGTAACATCAGACACATACAGAATTCAGGCAAACACATCTCCATCTATCAAAACATTCCTGCATCAACTATTTATGGAAGAGAACAAAGAGACACTTTTCCTCTATTCCAGAGCTTAAGTGGCAAGTGCTGAACTACCAACATCAGCTGTCACCACACTCACCAACAGCACCTGAATCTCACTTCCAGCTTTCCGCCAGCTGCTGGTTAGCCTACCTTGCAGTCCTACCCCACTCTTCAGATTCCATAATTTCCCATCCCCTTTAGATACTGTAAACAGCTTAAACATTTTGAAAAACACTACTAGGACCATTCTCTGTTGGTAAAAAAAAAAGATTAATCCTGTCACCACAATCACAATCAACCTCACTGGCACAGCTTTTATCATTACAGGATATAACTGTACAACAGTTACTGGGTATGATTACAATTTGTAACTATACAATAATTGCACATGGTTCTAGCTGGGTTCAGATAAAACAACTGAAATTATGTTTTACAACACAGCTTGCCAAATTCTCACAGACAGCGTAGGATTCTGAGCAAGTAAAACAGAGACGATCTTAGTTGCAGCTTATTTCAATTAACTATGATTCATTAAAAGCTAGCAGGAGGTTTGTCATAGGAACGATCAAATTCTTGCTCACTTTGTGCAACGCAAGTCAATCAAGACTTCACTTACTACTCTGTACCATCCAAGTGCCTGAAGTATTTAGCAAGCATTTTAAACCCACGTTTCTGTTGTCACACTACGGTAAAACTCTTTAATCACATTTAGAAGCCAGTTAAGGGACAAAACTCGTGTTTTCATACTCTAGCTCTTACTCCGCTATGCTGAAGCTTTGCAAAAGCTGTTTTGCTATCTCCTCACAGGCACCCTCCTTCACAAATAAGGAAACTCATACAGCGGGCAACGGACTTGCTTAAGGCCAGAATCAAACACTAGATTACAGCCAGGACTGAAATCAGGACTTTGTAGCTCCCGCGCAGTCCACTGCAACTGCTGTAACTTACTTCCACTTTCCATCACTTCTTCCAAACACCAAAACACTAATTTTTCAAGGCCAGCCCATGTAAACGATCTGAAGTTAACAGTCCTGGCTTAACTAGGAGGAGGCTCCTCGACTGTTCATTCAGTATTTAAGAGAGCATAAAGTGACAGGCCAGTAGTGAGCATTTTTCCCTTGAAAGCAGTGTTGCTTTTCAGGGCAAAGTGTGAACTGCTTCTCCTTCAACTCCAGCCATCACCTTTTGCAACAGCTCTGCTGCATCTGGAAGGGAATCTTGTTCTGAACATCCATCACTTTTTCAATGCAAAGAGTATTTGGCTTCATAATCTAACCTTAGAAACGCTAATCTAAATCAGCACTAGAAAACTAATTAATCTTGCAGCCTACACTGCACAATTAACTCGGACTTGAACATCAAGCAGTAAGTCCAATAACAAACAGAAAAGCCCCAGCATCTTTGAATGGTTTGCTTTGTCTTGCCTTGGACTTCTGGCTCTGCCACAAGTTCCACATAAGCAGAATGATGATATTCCTTCCTCTTCACCAACATAAAAACCCCCAAAATTCACTGTTTTTCTGTATCAAACTAGTCTGCACTTGTCTCCACAGGAACAGAATGGAAGTGTAAAGCAACAATAATATAACTCAGTATTGCCAGGGTTTTAGTACAACCCACATGACCAGGGCAGACAATTCTACGCAAGCTAAAACAACACAATCAAGCCCTAAAAGCAATCTAAGTAAATTACCAGAAACCCTGATCAAAACAGCTCAACAACTACAGACCTATAAACACGGCATCAGCGCCAACAGGTTTGAACACTGATGAAAAGCGCGAGACTGCAGCGACCTTTCAACAGCGATCGGTGACCACAACCTAGGAGCAGCGGCTGGCAGATGCGCAGCTCAGCACACAGAGACACAATGAGAAGTGGAAGAAATCATTCCTTGGGTCATAATAATACAGCAACTTAAAAGACCAAGTACTCCACGAGTACTTTGAAATTCCAGGTTACTTTCCACTGGAAAATAGGAAGGAGATCATACTGAACAATGAAAAAGGAAAGAGAACACAGAAGTTATCTGTATTCTGTCCAACTCTTAGGATCAGACAAAAAATCACCACACACACTCCAAAACTCGAGAAATAAATTATCCTAAGGAAGCAAAAAAAATCCAAACCAACAACCAAATGACAAGCCAACGCAAGTAATACATGAGAGCGGAACACAGGCATTTGCTGTACTGAAGCACAAACGCTGGCTTTTCCTCGTTTCAGTGTTTGCCAACCAGATCCCTTCGGGACTGAGAGGATTACTGGAATGCAACATCCGTATCTGAATAAAAGTCGCTTGTTTGGGGTTTTTTTTTCCACCCCCTTCTTTTATAGCTCTATAAATAGATCATAACGTGAACCTAAAACTTATTTTTTAACCTGACGATGAAGATGGGTAACCGCCCGCATCGCCAGGTCTGCCCCGCTCCACCGAGGACCGCGGCCGCGCCGAAACTCAGCGCCAAACCCCGAAATCTAGGGGCTTCGCCCCCTTCTCCACCGCCCCGCTCCCCCCCGCCGCCACCCGCGTCCCGGTCTCCTCACGGCCGAGCAGCGCTCCCCTCGGACGCGGGGCACCCGGCAGGAGGAGGAGGAGGAGGAGAAGGAGGAAAGCGGGGGGGAAGGCTCCGTGCTCCCACCCCAGGCCCCCTTGGGGGGGGACGCCCCGGCCCCGCTCCCCCCAGGGCCCGCGG
>Ga0065711_1043287_pt1 | contig 14813 bp, 12 predicted proteins | sample Hoacrofraction12_FD_59098 | JGI IMG/M metagenome (GOLD analysis project Ga0065711, IMG submission 59098) | Hoatzin crop microbial communities from Cojedes, Venezuela - Epithelial fraction 12 v2 (version 2) | ecosystem: Host-associated > Birds > Digestive system > Esophagus > Crop | place... | reverse complement strand
GGACCTTGTCCAGGCGGGTCTTGAATATCTCCAGAGAAGGAGACTCCACAGCCTCCCTGGGCAGCCTGTTCCAGTGCTCCGTCACCCTCAGAGGGAAGAAGTTCTTCCTCAAGTTCTTCCTCAAGTTCTTCCTCAAGTTCTTCCTCAAGTTCTTCCTCGTGCAGGCTGAGGATGGGAGCTCAGTTGGGTAGACTGGTCTGATCAGTGATCAGTGCGTCTTGTGGTATAGCCTGGCCTTTCTGCGTGTAATCGCCTCCTAAGTCATTCCACAGCCCTTCTGATATAAGAAAGTAATAAAGTGTATCTTTTTTTTTTCCTCCCCACCCCCTCCTCCCTTTGCAGCCCTCCCTTTACCCAAACCCCTGTTCCTGGAAGGAAGAGCCACCCCAAAGACAGTCTGGATTGCATGGGTAAGCACTCTTGGAGGTTTGTATGTGCTCACAAGTATAAAAAACACTTAGTAAAGAGACGGGATAAAGGCTGTTAGAGAGGTGGCACTGCATGAAAAGTAATGAAAAACAATCAAGCAAACCAGCTCCATCGCTTAGGTGAAGCTTCAGAAATGACCCTGCAGTGGTCAAACATGAATGTTCTCTAAAATCAAAAGAGCCAGAGGATCAAACACAGGCAGGGCTGCTCTTGCCATCGATAACGCTTCTTGGCACTGCAGCAACAGTGGTAGCACGGAAGAAATTCTGGGCCTGGTTTGGGGATTGGTTTACAGCAACAGCGGCCGAAACCGGGGAGGCAAGGGCCCCGAAGCAGACCGATGCCAGCAAGTAAAGCTGTCGAAAGACCAGAGATGAGCTCTGTGCTGGAGAAGGTGCTGAGGGGGCCTTGCTCTGGTGTTTGGAGACAAACGGGAGGTGCTGAGAAGCTGGGAACGGCCTCGTGGCACCATCGTTTGTCTCTGCCAGTGAGTTGTGCTTTCAGGATCTCAACTTCATACGCAGCAAAACCTGAGTCCCAGACTCTGTAGGGAGTTACACCTCTTCCACCTGCGTTGATGATAATCTGTAATACTGCAAATGCTGTTGGAGAAAGCGTGTTGGTAACTTGCAAGGATCGTAGGTTGCTGCTTAATCACTTACAAACATCCAGCTGGTTAAGTCATGGAAACTCTGTAATGCCATAATGACTTTCACTATTAAAAATGAACAAATGGCAGGCAGCCTGTGGCACGATAACTCGTTTCTGGCCCGAGACAGGGCTTCTAGATTGAACCGTAGGGATGAAGCTGCGGTCAGTCCACGTCGCTGAAGGTTTTAATGCATCCCCAGTGGTGGGGGAGGCATTTTGCTTCGAGACACCGCTCGGCATCGCCGCTCACACGTGGCTCGCCAAGAACCTCTTGACCTGTCCCTGTTGCTTTTCTTGCTGACCATATTTCAGCCGTTATGCGCTCCTCTTGCACGGTGCTGTAATGGGGAAATCATGCCGAAGCGCGGCCGAGGCCAGGAGTGGTCTCCAAGGAGCGGCTGCTGGCCCCAGGCTAAGACAAACAAACAGTCAGAACGGACTGTGTCATGAGAGCTGGATGGAGGAAAAACAGGAGGTGAAAGATGGGGGTCAATGACAGATATTTTAATCTCAAGTTATTCAGTGCTACCAGCAATGGCTTCCTGTGCTGCGTTTTTTTTATTTTAAAAAAAATGTCCTTATCTCACATGTCCATCCATTTCTCTCATAATCTCGTGTGTAATCTAATCTCTGACAGTCTTTAATCCCTTCTGTATATTCTAAATTTACCTTCCTAGAATTTAATCAAAAATAAAAAGTTTGGAGCTCTGGGTGTATAAACTGGTCTCTGGCTTTCAGAGGTCGGGAGTCACATCTGAGAAGAAAAGAGGGGAGGGGTTGTCCAGTGTTAACCAAGGGCTGGATTTTTGCATTTCCTTCAAAATAGCTGGTATCAGAGCAGAGGTTTTGGAGTAGATGGATCTGGGCCTGACCCTGCCTGCCAGTTCCATTTCCACGCTGATTTTTGTATTTTCCCTGTGCAAATAAGATGTTTAGTGCTCTGCTTTGGAAACCAGGCATGGTTGATGTTAATCCCCTGCCTTGTATTTGAACAGTGCAGGCCAGGGTCCATAAAGCCAGTGGTTAAACCTCTGATCGCTTTAGGGGGACCGAGACCAGTGTGTATAACCCTTATGTTCCGCTAAGGAGCGTGTGACTGTGGGCAGATTTCAGGGTGAGCCTGGGGAGTGTCTGGTTGTGTAGATGAACAGGTTCTTACCCCGTTCTCGCCTGTAATTCAGCGTGAAGACCAGAACGCTTTCCCATAAGAAACGCTCTGGACGTTTGGCGCTGAGCTGATCTCAGAAACGCGTCTCCTCTTCCCTCCTGACAGATTTCGACATCCCGTTCTGCGAGAGGTTTGGGAAAGGTGGGACTTTCCCGAGGCAGTACCACCTCTCCCAAAGTCGCAAGGACTACAGTGACGGTAAGAAAATGGTGGAGGGTCAGGGAGGGAGGTGCTTGGTCCAGGATCTCGGTGGCTTGTGACGGTGCCTAGGACTGGAAAGACTTGGGCAGGAGAGGTTGCTAATAAAGGGAGAACCACCAAGTGATTTGGAATTGTGTGTTCTGAGGAGCATACTCTGTGAGACCTTGTGGAGCTGCTCTTGGGAAGCGCTGAGCATCTGTGGCACGTAGGCAGGTCAGCGCTCAGCTCCTCTGCCTTTACCTGCTGTTTTCACTTGGCAGCATGGATGAGTAGCGTTGCTCATCCCTGGCAACACCAGCTTTTCTGTTCCCCTAAATCACTTGCTTTTGAGGGTGCTGGTTTGTGACCTTTGCAGCAGGGTTCTCAGAGCTGTGAGAAATCCCCTAGCAAACGCAGCGTAGCTGTATCTGTTCGCGTCCTTCTTTTAAGCTGGTGAGCTCTGAGCTGTGGGGACCACTCCATCACCTTGCTGCTGCTGCTTTCGCTGTGTGAGACTGCAAGTAGTGGGAGGCAAAACTGAATTAGAATCGAATTCCTTTGGAAAAAAATATACTGAGGACATGCAGACAGCATATTGAACCTTCCAGAACGAGCTTCATCTCTCGCTGACAGCACCCTTGTGAAAGCAGGTATCACGAGATCTGGCACCGCTGCCGTGGTCATCTGTATTGTGTGGTCTTAGGGGATGCCAGGGATAATTTGCAATGTAAATCCCTGCCAGTTCAGAGTTTAATTGTGATTAACAACCAACAAAAAGCCTAACGTAATTAAATTGTTGCAAACCCCTCTGGAAACATTCTGCATTAGATGTGGTGCCTGCTGGTAACAACTGTTAAATTGAATTAGTAACGTTCACAGGGCTTTGCTTCAGTTTCATTAAACTCATTTTGTTTAATTGGAAGAGGTGCATCACTGGATCTGGGCAGCGATGTGAGAAGGTGGCGATAGGTAGACCCAAGCTGAGGCGTGTGTTCTTGCCATAACTCTCCCCCTTTTCTCCTGCAGGCCGGAGGACTTTCCCCAGGAGTTACTTCCCACAGGAGAACCTGTTTCAGCTTGTCCCTTCTAGCCGAACCAAGAGCTTTAACGGCGACAGCAAGCTCAGCACCTTGCAGTACGACGAGTACAGGCCCAAATGGTGGAACAATTGTGAAAAAGGTCTGCAGGTCTTCAGCACCTCCCCTACGAAAGCCAGGAACTGTAAGTGAATCAAAGCCAGTAGTGTCTGAGGTCGTGGTACCTCCGGGTCTCCACACAGAACTGAGTTACCATCACCTGCTGAGTTGGTGGGCACCAGCTAAGCTGACCATGTGGGAATGCACTCTGATTCCATCCCCAGCACGCTAGCTTACTTCTCAGGACGTTTTAATGCAACACACTGTATCTTGCCTTCGCCTTGAGTTGAGAGTGTGCATGGGGTCAGCTGGTGTTCCTCACCAGCCGAGTTGCAGAAAATGGCTTGTGTGTTGGAGTGTCAGTGTGCTCGCACAGCAGAAGCTGCCAGGAGACTTGGGATGTGGGAGCAAACAAGTCCAGAGGCTCCGTTCCTTGGCTTGCATTGCTGTCACCCCAGCACCCAAAGATGGTGTCGCAGGCTGCCCTGGTATTGCAGGACTGCCCGTGCTATAGAAATTCGTGCATTCGGGGCCTGTTCAGTGATGGATAACAACCTGGAATGACCAGCGAAATAAAACTCGGGACTGGTTCCTGCCTGGGTTGCTGCTCAGCCGTGCTGTATCCTGCTGACCACTCCTATAGCAGAGGAGACAAAGTCCAGCGTTGGCTAAGAGAGCAGTTTTTGGAGGAAGGACTTTTAAAGAAATGTAACTTTTCTGGGACTTGTTTCTGCTGTATACTAGTGCAGACTGGGAGACATCCCCCCCACACACCAGTAGCACTAGTGAAATTAAAACTGGTTTGTCGTGGTGCCCCTGGGAGAGGAGGGCTCCCTGCCTGCCCTGGTGAGCTCGGGGCACTCTGTAGGGTCAGATGGACCCTGATGCTGAGGTCTCCCTGATGTACCTTTCCCTCAGCCCTCTCCTCTCTCTTGTAGCCCTGCAGGCACCTGTGAACTGGAGGCTGGGGAAGCTGCTTGGCCGAGGAGCTTTTGGGGAAGTTTATCTCTGCTACGATGCTGACACGGGCCGGGAGCTGTCGGTGAAGCAGGTGCCTTTCGACCCTGACAGTCAAGAGACGAGTAAAGTGAGTATGAGGGCAGCACTGCTTCCGCAGCACGTTGCGGGGTTGTGGGCTGGAGGCTGAGGGCAGAGGGGTCCATGTCCCTGGTGGAAGGCAGCGTGTGGAGACAGTGTGTGGCATTTTCCCCTCTTCGGAGCGGTCCTGCATGGCTTGTGGCACCAGTCAGCATGCTCTGGTGACTTCTCTGCCTCCTTGGCCATGTTCATATCATAGAATAGGTTGGAAAAGACCTCTAAGATCATCAAGTCCAACCATCAACCCATCACCACCATGCCTGCTAAACCATGTCCTCAAGTGCCACATCTACACGATTTTTGAGCGCCTCCAGGGATGGGGACTCCACAATGTCCCTGGGCAGCCTGTTCCAATGCCTGAACACTCTTTCAGTAAAGAAATGTTTCCTAATATCCAATCTGAACTTCCCCTGATGCAACTTGAGGCCATTGCCTCTCGTCCTATCACTGGTCACATGGGAGAAGAGACCAGCACCTGCCTCACCACAACCTCCTTTCAGGTAGTTGTAGAGAGCAACAAGGTCTCCCCTCAGCCTCCTCTTCTCCAGACTAAACAGCCCCAGCTCCCTCAGCTGCTCCTCATAATACTTGTTCTCCAGACCCTTCACCAGCCTCGCTGCCCTTCTCTGGACACACTCCAGCTCCTCAATTTCCTTCTTGTAGTGAGGGGCCCAAAACTGAACACACTGCTCGAGGTGCAGCCTCACCAGTGCCGAGTACAGGGGCATGATCCCCTCCCTACTCCTGCTGGCCACACTATTCCTGATACAAGCCAGGATGCCGTTGGCCTTCTTGGCCACCTGGGCACACTGGTGGCTCATGTTCAGCCAGCTGTCAACCAACACCCCCAGGTCCTTTTCCTCCGGGCAGCTTTCCAGCCACTCCTCCCCAAGCCTGTAGCGTTGCATGGGGCTGTTGTGACCCAAGTGCAGGACCCGGCACTTGGCCTTGTTGAACCTCACACAGCTGACCTCAGCCCATCGATCCAGCCTGTCCAGATCCCTCTGCAGAGCCTTCCCACCCTCAAGCAGATCGACACTCCTGCCCAGCTGGGTGTCATCTGTAAACTTACTGAGGGAGCACTCAATCCCCTCATCCAGATCATTGATGAAGATGTTAAACAAGACCAGACCCAAAACTGAGCCCTGGGGAACACCACTCATGGCCGGCTGCCAGCTGGATTTAACTCCATTCACCACCACTCTCTGCGCTTGGCCATTCAGCCAGTTCTTTATCCAGCGAAGCATACACCCATCCAAACCCTGGGCAGCTGGTTTCTCCAGGAGGATGCTGTGGGGAACAGGGTCAAAGGCCTTGCTAAAGTCCAGGTAGACAACATCCACAGCCTTTCCCTCATCCACTAGGCCCGCTCTGTCTCAGGTATCGTTGCTTACAGGTCTGTCTGCTCCTCCTTAGTTTCAGCCTTCTGGCTCCTTTTGCCCTCTTCCCACTCTGGGCACTGCATTAGCTTTACTGGTGTCTTAACTCACACCTTTCCAGAAAAACTCATCGAGTGCAAGTAATAATAAACCTGGCTCAAAGCCAGGCCCTTGTGTATCCCATCTGTCTTTCTGCTTAACTTCTTCTTAGGGCAGTGCTCCTCATTTCCGAGCCGTACGTCGCTGATGTCCTCGTGGGCGGCTCCACAGGTGCTACGGACAGAGTGCTCAGCGTTGAGCAATATGTGGATAATATTCCTGAAGTAACCATTGCCTTTCATCACGAAGCGTGTCTGCTTTGTTGCAGGAGGTGAATGCCTTGGAATGTGAGATTCAGCTGTTGAAGACTCTCCGTCACGACAGGATAGTGCAGTACTACGGGTGCTTGCGGGATCCTGAGGAGAAGAAACTGTCTATCTTTGTGGAATACATGCCAGGGGTAAGTGTGGTGCCTGCTAAACATGTCCTGAGAGACACCTAAAGGTGTCCTGAGAGACAGAGAACGGGTTTAGACTGCCCTGGAGTTTGGTGAAATTTAGTTCTAGAATTAAACTCGGCAGCTTAGCTGCTCTGTATCCAATGAGCCAAACTAAAATGGTGGATCTCAGCATCTGTGTGGCTTGGGAAAGCGTAGGGTGCAAGTCAGATGTCGTAGTGAAGCTCCTCAACATGCAGTGGGTGAAATCCAGAGCCTTGAAGGCAGGTTTTAGGTTTGAGTCCTGGAGCAGGGTGTGTTCTCAGTCTGGAATCGGAACGTGGTGAATGTGGGACATGATCCAGCTCTGTCTCCAAACACGGTGTCCTGAGCCCATTCTTAAGTATTTATTGCAAATCCCTGCAGGAAAAACGAATAGTACAACCGTCCACCCACAGCTGTCACCAATTATTTGTGGCTTTCAGCATGTGTGTGTTAAAAACAGTGTTACTCACTTGCAAGGCTTGTTCTCTGCAGGACAGAACTTCTTGTTGGTAGCGTTATCCTCTTGTGCAGGAGTGGCTTCAGTTTGTGGCTTTGCTGGTACAGGATAGAATAGTCCTAGGGAAAAGGAAGCTTTGAAGAGGGCTAAGCAGGAGAACATTTGAACATCCTTCTCCGTTTGCGAGCATGTGAGTTACATCAGCCATCTAGACAAAGTCGTCGGTTGGTATAAACCAGCAGAACACTGTTTACATTGCCAGAGGATCTGTTCTCCTGCGTCCCGCCTGTCCAGCTGGGCTCATTCCCCAGAGTGTGGGAGAATAAACCCTTGTTTACACAGAGATTTGTAAGGTCAGAAGGGGCTATTAAGTCATCTGGTTGCAAATAAGTTTGGTCATTAGTAAATGTGCTGGAAGCTCTCCTAACACATCTTGCATGTGAGTGATCAGGTGGACTTCCACACCTTTGAGTCCCTTCCAAGCCCTGTCCTCCCTCTCTCCTCGTGGGCCGGCGTCTCGCTTCCAGGCCTGAGCACAAGGCATGGACCCCGAGGAGCGAACCCCAGGAGTTTCAGTGGTCCCCTTTCTGCTTATTCTGCAGCGTGCCGATGTTTGTTCGCGGCCAGGAAACCAGCGTTCGGTGCTGGGGCAGCGTCCAGCAGGGCTGGAAGTTCAGTGTTTGTTTTTTTAATGATAAACCAGAGCTCTGACCAAATACAGATTGACTTTCGTGCTGCACCGAGGGCTGATCTCACAAAAGCAGCTCTAGGCTCTGGTTTCCAAGGCCAGTGGAAGTGAGAGAGTTCCCAAACCTTGCAGGACGGCAGCTCTGCAATGCTGGATCTGGCCAAGCTTCTGATTTAACGCAGCCACCTTGGCAAAACCTTCACAGGGCTGAGCCTGGGTGCACCGTTCGCCTGGCATTCTTATGATTGCCCCCATTAAATAGCTGATTCTGTATTTTCTGCCCATAAACTATTTTTTTTTTTTTTTTATTTGTGCTTGGAAAATGGAATGGTCTATTTGTCCACAGGCCTTGAAGACCCCGTTTCCCCTTCTTCAGTGTCATGTTTGATGTCCCCCATTCAGGGTGAGAGAGGCCGGGCTATGAAAGCTTGGTGGGGTTGTGGGTGAGGGAATGTACCCTGCAGACAGGTTGCGCAAGGGGGTGATTTCAGAGCATCTCGGGTTACTTCAGCAACGCTGTGGAAGGGAAAGGAGAGGCCCATCAACAGGATCACCACCAGAGCCTCAAAACAAAGCCAAGCCAGTAGCTGGGCAGAGCAACAGCAGAGGTGGGGGGATGTGGAAAAGCTGATGCAGTTCAAATGACTGACTTGGAGCAGAGTATCCTACTGTCCCCAGAAGAGAAGGACTGTGGCAGTCTTGGATCAACCCCGGAGCTGCAGGTCAGGCAGAAGCAGCATGAGTTTCCCCTCCTGCTCTTCAGACAGGCTGAATGCTGGAGGTAGATCTGGGTGCAGCCTCTCTGGCTCAACCCCAAATCTGCCTCTGGTTCATCCCTGCTGAAACCCAGCTCTGGCAGAGCAAGGGACATCCATTTCCAAGTGGACAGAAAATATGGCTAAAACCAAGGAGGTCAACGTCTTGCAGATGATGGATGTCTGCACCTCTGCTTCCTTCCCTCTTCGATCAATAAAATCAAACCAGTAGGAGCCTGCATGCCTGGGTCAGAAATTAAAGTACTTGCAAATTGTCTACCCTGGGTCTTCTTGTTGACGCAGTCCCATGTGGAGCTGATGAGGAGTCTGCCTCATGGCAGCGGGTGGCCCTTGCTGCGAGAAGTTCTGGGGGCAGACTTCATAGAAGACTGACTTATCAGTTTGGCCCTGAAAAAACGAGTTGATCCTCTCTTGAGTTGTAACTGCTCACCAGTTTGGTCCCTCTCCATGAGCCATCGGTGACGTTCTGCCACTAGAGGGGGAGAAAGATCTGTAGTGTTGGCAGAAGGTAGCACTGATACGCACCAGAGACCGTACCTCTTGCTCCAGTGGGATCTGGGACACGAAGAACAAGTCCTTGCTCCGTTCAGCACTTGGTGGGTTTTTATCTTGATGTTTCTACAGCAGAGTGGCTTTTTTAAGCTGGGAGATAGGGTGGTCAGGAAAGTTCAAGATGTCGCTGCAACACAATGCACCTGGTTCTGCTGGTCCTCACGGTTGGCGCGTGTTGTTTCTTTGCAACAGGGCTCAATAAAGGACCAGCTAAAAGCTTACGGTGCTCTGACCGAGAACGTCACACGGAAGTACACCAGGCAGATCCTGCAGGGAGTCTTCTACTTGCACAGCAATATGATTGTCCACAGGGACATTAAAGGTGAGTAGATAATAGAGAGGCTTCTCGCTTGCTTGGGTTTGTTCAACCCAACCTCCCCCCACCGCAGTCTAAATTCTTGTGTGAAACATAGTGCTGAGATTGGGTACTTGAAGTGTTTTTGCCCCTGGCCTTCACCAACATGAACCATGAGAATCTTGAACAAGCAGTTGAAACCAAAATTTCGTGTCATCTTCCTGCTTGGGAAGCCCAGATTAAGTACTCCTGAGAGGGATTATTGTTAACTGCCCTCACGCATCTAAAAACCTGGTGTAACATACGCAGGAATTGGGAGGCCCTGATGCTCAGAGCGATCTGAGGCTCTCTTCTGCTGTCTGCACGTGGGGAGGATGACCTCTCGTCTCCTGTTCATTGCTCCCTTTTGGGAAACCTGCAGAGTGAGACGGTCCGGGAGAGCCGATGGGAGCCCCCCCCCTTGGCGAGCTGCTGTTTTAGGAGAGGGGGGATGCGTGATGCTGAGTCCAGCACCACCAAGGCTCCCTCACGTCCAGCTCTTTGCCTTTGCCCTTCCTGCTCTCCTCGCTGTAGCCACTTCAGCTCAGGTTGCTGCTTCATCTCTTGGGGTTTTTGGTTTTGCTTTTCACCCCTAGGTGCCAATATTTTGAGAGATTCTGCTGGAAACGTGAAACTTGGAGATTTTGGGGCCAGCAAACGCATCCAGACCATCTGCATGTCTGGGACTGGGATTAAGTCTGTCACGGGAACACCGTACTGGATGAGCCCAGAGGTTATCAGTGGAGAGGGCTACGGAAGGAAAGCTGATGTGTGGTAAGGAACACGGAAGAAACCCCACCACTGCCACTTAAACAAATCATAGAATCATTAAGGTTGGTAAAGACCTCTAAGACCATGAAATCCAACTGTCCCCCCAACACCACCACCAACGCCATGATCCCTTTGGGAAGCTGGAGTGGGAGCAACAGGTATAGCTAGAAGTTGGAAGGTGGAGCAGTGCAGAGGATGGAAATGGGAGTTGAATGTTAGGATCAGCTGTGTGGGAATCCAGAGGGAGCATGTTGTACTGAAAATCCCAAAACAGGAGCACTCAGAATCACAACTTGCTTTTGGAAGCTCTTACCATGTGTGAGGGCCGTGCGCAGCTCGACCCCGTAGCTGCTCTTTAATTCTGGAAATTGGTTGATAACAAAGTTTGCTAAAAGAGATGTTGAGTTTTTGTGGCCTTGATTTTATGTCAGCTAAACCTAGCTCAGAGGCTCTGGGGGGATCTTGTGTGGCCTCTCAAAAACTGCTGAGCATGTGGCTCAGGCACAAAGACAACCAAAATCTTTGGCTGCCTTTGAATGTTCTGATCTGTGGAGATCCACAGATGTCAGCTGGAGCCTGAAAGACTAGGGATAACGCTACCCTCCCAGTAAATGGGACCACTGTTTTTGCAGTGTGCTTTCCATTGGGTGCCCAAGCAAAGCAGGGTCAACAAAACTCATCCCTCTGATGGAGCCCTGCTTGGGGGGAAACCTGGGGAGGCCTTAGCAGGCAGCCCTGCACCGTCTGCTCTGCCCGATGGCAGAGTTTGATTCTTTTAGGAGCAGCTATGAATGGCGGTGGCAGAGAGGGTCCCTGCTGAGACCAGGACTCCTCAGCAAGCACAGGGAAACCTGCCAGGCTCTGTGCTGCTCGTCTGACGCGCTCCTTCTCAGGTGCACGTCAGAGATGAAGTTGGGTGTAGGTGAACACGTTTCATTCTGGCTCAGCTTTCCGGGGAGCTACGTGCTGTTGCTGAAACCATGGTGTCTAAACTGGTGCCTGGGTTTCCCTTCAGGGCATGCTCTGATAAGGTCTCTCACGTGTTTTCACAAAACTTAATATCTGCCAGCTATTGCAGGTGGAAAAGCCACCAGCTTTAGGGCAAGGCCCGCAAGTTCACTCTCGCTGGTGGGAGTGGAGAGCCCTGTGCCGAGGGTGTGAACAGGGAGCTTCAGGGGGCCATGGGTACCAGAGATGTGCACCCATCTCTCACGCAGGTTTGCTCCCCGTTCCAGCCAGGCGCCATCCCAGCGCCGATCAGACTTCAGATGCAGCCACCCCAGTCCCTTACCCGCTGTCTCACCCTGCGTGCTTGGCTTTGTTGCAGGAGCGTGGCCTGCACCGTGGTGGAGATGTTAACGGAGAAGCCGCCCTGGGCAGAGTTCGAAGCCATGGCGGCAATCTTTAAAATCGCCACGCAGCCCACCAACCCGCAGCTCCCCGACGGCGTCTCGAGCTCCTGCCGCAACTTCCTCAAGCAGATCTTCGTGGAGGAGAAGCGGAGGCCGACGGCCGAGGACCTGCTGAGACACCCCTTCGTCAACGGCGGGCTCTGAGCCCGGGCAGCGGGGATGGGGAGACGCCGGCGGGAGGGGGACGGCCGCCAGACCCGGGGCCCTCTGCGGTGCAGACCTCGCCCCGGGGCTGTCCTGGCGCTGGACCCTGCCGGTCCCTTCTTGCTCGGCACCCGCCACGTTGTTGGATTTCCAAGCTGCCCTCAGGAATTCGGAGCGAGGGACTTCCCGGACTGTGCGGGTGCTGGCCGGGGACCGAGTAACCTTCTTGCCGCCAGCGATGTCGGGGTCGTGTCCCCTCGTCGTGTTACTTCTCTCCTGGGGAAAGCGGAGCGAGTGGGATCTGCACCCCCCAGCACGACAGCGACACTGGCAGCGTCCCCGGGAGCGGCGGAGGAACGAGATGCTCGGTGGCGATCACCGCCTTTCGCAGGGGAACAGACACGGGCTTCAGCCAAGCCGGAGGAGATGATCCTCAGACCGCAGAGTCGGGGGGACCCGGCTGTCCCCGTTCGCAAGGGGACCAAACCCTCCTGGAGGTCGCGGACCAGGCGGCGTTCAGTACTGCTCTGTGCCTTACGCGGTTACAATCAAGGAGTGATGCTCGACTCGGCGCCAAGCACGGAGTCGGGCGCAGCGACGCAAGCAGCCGCGTTGACTTTGCCTTTGTGCGTGTGTGTGCGTGCGCGTGTGTGTGAGTCTGGGAAGAAGGGGTCTTCTCCGGGCGCAGGAGGTCTCTGCGGGGTCCACGCACAGACGGATGCCTGGGACCTCAGCCACGGGCCATGCAGGGGGGATGTTTAGATGCTGCTGACGCCTGCGGTGGCAGCTGGATGCAGATTTCCTCCCGCCGCGTATTTGGAGTCGTAGGAGAAATTGGGGCACTTCAGAGCACGGTTGTGCTACAGCCTCTCTGACCGGCACTGCCCTGCTGGAAATCCTGGGCAGGGAGCAAGCACAGAGTCCCTGGAAGCTGATTAATTAACCAGATCTTGGTTCTTTTGGGTGAATTAATTGCAGCATCCCACCTCCCCCTTCCCTGCTGCATCAGCTATTTCCACTTGTCTTGGCAAAGGGTTAAATAAGCAGTTACCAAGGGGGGTTGCCAGCTTCAGGCCAGGGTGTCAAACACAGTTTGATTTTAATTTTTTTTTTGTTTAATTCAAAAATGAAAACTGTTGCTTGGCTGAAGGGGAAATGAAAACGTGGTTGTTGCTGTGACTTCGCACATCCTTGAATTCTTCCGTGTGGAAGGGATGGAGCCTTGGCACCGGCCATGCAGCCGTGGGAGCGTTTCCTTGTCCACGGTCCCAAAAAGAGAAGCAAAAATTAGAGTTATTTCAGTTTAAAAAGAAAAAAAACACTGGTAGTGTTAGAGCAAATTAAAACAAGTAGCTAAAACGTTTCCCTGTAAGCTGCTGAGGCCGGTGGTTACCCAGGCTGGGCTCCAGTGAAGCCGGCGGGGCTGCGGCGGGACGACACTGGGGGCTGGTGCAGTCGAGCTCGGCGGTGATGGGCAGCTCTTCTCCGGGGGGCATGAAGGCATCTCCGTGCTCCAGGGGGGATGGGGAATCTTATTCTGTGAATAGGACCAAATCCTATGGCTATTTCTGTTCAGTAATGTGGGATGGATGAAAAAAACACAAGAAAAAAAATGCTCAGTGTTGGCTGGGAAGGGTTTTGTCAGAAGAGGGTAACAAAGTGTGTTTTCACCAAAGCTAAAAAAACCAAACCCAAACCATTTTTAAGCTGTTTGCTCCTCTTTCATTGACTCTGTTGGGGTTTGACTTTCTCAGCCTTTCGGTGGGGGGTGGGTGTTTCCCTTCTTCACAAAGCCTTGAGAGCAAAACGGGGTTCCTGGCTGCCCCACAACGCTCCCAGGGCCCCCAAAGGACCCAAATTCTTCTCCTGGGGGTGGATGTGGCTCGTGTGTGTGCGTGTGTGTGTGCATGTGTGTGTGTGTGTGCGTGTGGGACTCGCTCCTCAGGTGCCTTTGCCTTTTTATTTTTTCAAACCCTTACAGTGTTCTGATGTACAGAATGAAACTAGGAAAAGAGAATGTAATATTATGCTATGTAAAGTTGATTTTTGGTTTTGTTCTGATTTTTTTTGTTTTTTAATTTTGTTTCGTTTTGCCTGTTGTGGGCCCGGTGGCTTTCCCTGAGTGCTGCGTCGTCGTGTATGATCCATCCACAAAGGATTTTCTCTGGGGGGAGGCTGGCATGGGACATCTCATTTTTAGGACCCCAGCAATGATGCGAGGGCTGGAACCCCTCTGCTGTGAGGAAAGGCTGGGAGAGGTGGGGCTGTTCAGCCTGGAGAAGAGAAGGCTGCGGGGAGACCTTAGAGCAGCTTTCCAGTACCTGTTGCAAGAGAGCTGGAGAGGGACTTTTGACAAGGGCATGGAGTGACAGGACAAGGGGTGATGGCTTCAAGCTGAAAGAGGGTAGGTTTAGACTGGATATAAGGAAGAAATTCTTTACTCGGAGGGTGGTGAGGCCCTGGCCCAGGTTGCCCAGAGAAGCTGTGGCTGCCCCCTCCCTGGCAGTGTTCAAGGCCAGGTTGGACGGGGCTCTGAGCACCCTGGGCTGGCGGAAGGGGTCCCTGCCCATGGCAGGGGGCTGGAGCTGGATGTCCTTTAACGGTGCCTTCCAACCCCAGCACGCCATGGCTCTGTGGTCTCCCTCCCCTGCCCACTGGTCCCAGCCAGGCCGGGGGCACGGGGCAGGGACGGAGCTGGTACGGGGGTGTGTGTTTTTAAAATTTATTTCATTTTAATTTATTTTCATTGATTTTTTTGTTTAAAATTCCTTAAAGGAAAATGAAAAATTCTTTGCTTTTCTTTGTTTCTATTTTTTTGTTGCTTTTCTTTCTTTCTATTCTCTTTGCACCTTTTTTCTCTTTCCCTTTATTTTTTTCCTATTTTAATTTGGTTTTCTTCATCAATTTAATTTTTTTCATTTTTAATTTACTTATGTACTTTAGCCTATATTTATTTATTTCTAATAGTTTTGTTTGTTTGTTTTACGTCTTTAATTTTTCCGTGCCCCCCTCCCCGCGCGGAGCTGCGGCCTGGGGTGCGCCTTGGGGGCGGGGCTACCCGGGGGGCGGAGGGCGGTGCCATGCAAATGAGCGGACGACCCGCCCCGCCTCCCCCCCC
>Ga0065711_1007468_pt1 | contig 14813 bp, 5 predicted proteins | sample Hoacrofraction12_FD_59098 | JGI IMG/M metagenome (GOLD analysis project Ga0065711, IMG submission 59098) | Hoatzin crop microbial communities from Cojedes, Venezuela - Epithelial fraction 12 v2 (version 2) | ecosystem: Host-associated > Birds > Digestive system > Esophagus > Crop | place... | reverse complement strand
AAAAAAAAAAAAAAAAAAAAAAAGAAAAAGAAGAGAGGATGGGAGCTTCATTAAGCATATTTAGCACTTCTACACAACCCACAGAGAAACGCTGGTCTGGTGAAGTGAACTCATAGCTGGAAGACACGCCTTTCAGCTTGTTTCTGGCTCAGTCACCGACTCGCTGCATGTCATTGACCAAGTCTTCAAGAATCCAACTTCATGTATTTTCAAAAGGTCTAGCAATCCACACCATCTCGAATAGTCAGACCTACAATATCTCAAGCGAGGCATCCCAAAGACAAGTGGCTCTTGCTAAAAGAGAGGGCAAGCTCTCCTCCCACCTGGAAGTTCTCTGAAAGTACAGAGGACGCTGCTTGTTCATCGAAGAGAGCTTTGAGGGCTTTGGATGCAAGGCCCTTTCTGAACCTTATCCGTAGCCTACCAGCAGTAGTATGGGGACTTAAGGATCCTTCTCTTTTTTAATGCCAATGGGATTGAAGCCATGTCTATAAGCATGAAGTCGAACTAGCAGTTTAGGATGCAAGGCCCTAGCCCGTGGCTCGTGGTCAATGCGTTTCACTTGGGAGACTTTGATAGTGCTCACAGCAACAGAAATAGAAAGATGAGGCGACACAGAGACCTGAATACATTTGCAGCATTGTTATTGCCCATGGGCTGAGAGTAGCTGGAGGCTGTTTCTAGAGCAGCAGTTTGCAGCCACTAAAGCATGGGATACTCCTGGGAGGGGGGAGCACACCCACAAAAAAGACAACATGCAAAGCTGTTACTAAACAGTCTTAATTTCATTCAGTGAGACCCATAGGTACAATGCCAAATGGTTCTGAGTCTGGAAATCAGAGAACAAAAAACTGAGAATAAGCACTTTTTAGAAGAAACCAGCCTTTGAAAGTAGCCTCACAGTCTAGCCTCACTAAAAAGGCACTCTAAGCCTAATATGCAGCATCTTCAGGGAAGTTGTTTAAAAATGCTTTGTATGCAGCCAATTAACCCTAACTTATTGATTGAGATGGCATCTCTTAATCACTCAATTTGTTAAATATGAAGAATTTTCTTTCCAAAAAGCCACTTACACCAATTTCTGTAACTTGCCATTCAAGCTATTGGTGGACACATACACATTCGTAAGAGTTATATACATGGTGATGAGCTTTCAGTAGTTGAAAAAAACAGCAGCAGCAACAAAACAAAAAAAAACAACCAGGTTTGTCTTAGAAAACCACATTGGAAAATAACCACTCACAGGTAATCCTAAATAGAGCCTTGTAAAGTAAAGACAAACGCAGTTGAGCGCCAATAAAGCCCTATCTGTTAAACTCAGCATCCTGTGAGCTGATACAGGGCTTTTAGCACTCACCGTCCTGCAAACCACTGGAAAAAAAATGGTAATGGGTAAAACCCAAAAAAGATGTGATATAAAGTCTTCCTATTTCGCTGAAAAGCTGCATGTCATTTGCATGAACACTTCAGCAAATCATTGCAGAAAAATCAGCTGTCAATCAGCTGCTGCTTCTATACCACAACTTGACCAGAGGGGGAAAACACAAGAAGTTATTTTGAAAACTAAGCACTGTGTTGATGCGTAAAAGCCATTGATCGGTACATGGGCCAATGGAGAAGTGATGCAAGTTAGAAGGTATTGAATTAAGAAGAGTCAAAACTCACAAAGTGCCAGTCCTTGCTAAACTCATACGCTACCAGCATCTGAGCAAGAGGGACAATTTTAGGCAAACGAAGAAGTATTCTTTCTTGATGCCAAAGCAACCCAGTATGGGGTTCGTGGCCCATAAAGAAAGAAAAAAAAGCAATTAACCAGACAAAAAGTCAATGCTGAATGGAAGCCTACTGAACACAATTGACAAGACCAACTTTTTTTGCTAGCATCTGGGCCTTTTCCTATTAGCATCACAACTTCATACTTTCCAATGCCAATCAGTAAAAGTTAAGCTGCCCCACAATCAAGCCATGCATGAAAGCTCTCCTTTAAATTGTTATAGAGCAACTACACAGATAAGAAACAGTGTTTGGCTTTTAAGTGTCCAGTTTCACTCATCACCAGCTCTTCCACACCCCCTGCCTAAGACGCCAGCCTGTGAACACAGAAATACATGAATAATTTTACCCATGCGGGTATTCCCATGGCCTGCTCAGACAAGCCACGGTATACATGTACCAAATCACAAGCAAAACTCATACTTCACACTTGCCAGACCTCGGGACATAACCTGAGATTATCAAACATCAGAAGGAAAGATGCGATGAACGCTCTGGTCTTGCTCTCCCTCTCAAAGCTGAAAAGGCTGTTGAGCATCCATGCACCACACGACAGTGTTCTCAGAAGAGTAAAGGGCAGTTACTGAGTTATCACACCCATCCCAAGTCGAGCATGCCTTTTATTGTGGCAGATGAGAAAATGGGGCAGTGAAGTTAGACCTGGACAACAACCATTATGGATGCAAGATCCAACTCTATCTTGAAAGAATGCTCCATTTTTCAATCAACAGCACAGCTGGCTAAAAATAATAGTAATTTAAACTCAAATGGAAAACAGAGGTATTTTTCATTAAAACTGATTTTTCAACCAGCTCTACCAAAAAGGAAGTAGCGGAAGAATGAAAATAAAATAAAAGGAAATGTAATATTAAAGTATGTCATGTTTTGTGGCTCTTGCTACAGTAATAGCATCTCCTTGCCCGTCCACAATTTTCTTTGCAAGACCAAAACCAGACAGGCCCAGCACCTCGCTCCGTATAATTTAGCCCTCCACCAAGAAACATAAATAATACTCTCAGTCTCCCTCATACAGTCTACTATTTATCAGCTACAAACACCTTTACTCTGAGATAAAGGAGGTTTCCAGCTCTCCAGATCAGGGGATAACTTACAGCAGCATTTCAAAAACATGTTTGCCTAACTGGGGACTGCAAAAAAGTGAAGTCCTGCAGGATGGGCTGGCCTCTGGTAAGTCAAACCTCTGTAACGTTACATGAAGAACCAAGGCTGAATGAGGAGGAGGAGGAGTGAGGAAAAGGAAATGTACACATACCACGACTTCACACTTACACAACACTTCCTCTCCACAGTCCTCTACATAGAGGCAAGGCATGAATCTTCATTATCCCCACCTACCAGGCATGAAACCAAGGCAGAGAAGAGGGGGAATTTCCCTAAGATTGAAAGGGTACTGTGGAGAAAGCAAAGTTCATGCTAAAAAGTTTTACTGGCTCTCAGGATTATGCTAATACTTCCACCCTTGTTTTTCCAACAGAAGAGTTATACCACATAATTGCTTCTCTAACACAGCAAAGGAGATTGAACTTNGAGTTCGAGGAAGTAGGAGGAGGGGGGTGGAGAAAGAGACAAGCAGAGTTTCGACTCTTTGGTGTGTATTTATAATGTTGTAGAGAAACTGCATTTCAGGATGGAATGATTATTGATTTCTTAATGGATTACTGCTGCACAAATTTACACTCCCCCCAAAAACATCAATCTTAGGATAATAATTATAAACCTATCACAGTGTATAGAGCATTCTGACTGAGTAGAAACTTATCGCTATCTGCCGGGAAATAGCCAGTTTTCTAGTTCTCCCACTCCAGCCACGTTACAACGTGGCAAGGAGCTACTGAAAAAACACATTCCATTATAAAACAAAGTTTGTAATAGCCACAGGACATACCTCCAGTCAACTGTCATTAAATGGACTCTTAAAATACTGCCCTTAAGAAAATGCTTGATCCATTAATGAACAACTTAATTAGCTATTAGAATCCTTTCATGTTATTTTTATCACAGTAATGAAGCAGCCCCAGCATAGAGTGAGACTCCTTCATGGGCAACATACATTCACAAACCCACACACCTTTACTTTTTCTGCTTACCAGCCTACAGTCAAACGTTTCTGTAGCTAAGTAATTTTTTAGCAAAGGCACCCATAGAACAGCTTTGCTATAGGCAGCATCACTTCACAAAAATGACAAGGACTCCCCTTGACTTTAAGAAGTGCCAGAGCAAGTCACTGGAGACAGGGCACTATGGAAATTTAAAAAAAAATTATTCGAAACCAAAAATCTCAATACCCTAAAGTTTATGCAAAGTGCAGGAACGTGGAAGATTCAAGTCTGGCTCTGTTTAGTGGTTCCTACCCATAACACCGCTGATCTTCAGCCCACTGTTTAACTAGAGATGTTATTTGAGGTTATAGTCCAACTATAAGCCTTGAGCTAGAAGTGACCTGCAGAAGGGCTGGTTGTGAAGCCCGTGTCTCTCCACTGCTGGCCCCTGCTGCCTGCAAGAGGTGACCACCCTTTGCACCGGGGCAGAGGCAGCAGAAAATCCAACTCGCTGCCTCCTTGACCAACACACTTCACAGATCTGTTAGCTCTGGGCATTAGCACATTTCAGTGTATCTTTGCCTCTGCAGAAACATCAGCACCAGGAGCTGCCATCCCTGCTCAGACACCACCCTCTCGCTGTGTGAGACCATGCAGTAAACTGGATCAGCGAATTGATCCAAGGTAAAAATACCTTATTTTGTTGTTTGCTATTTCTTTTTCAGAAAAACTGCTGGCATTGCCACAGAGAACAAGGCATGCTGAACTCTGCTTTGAATGCTTGCCTTAGGAATAGCCATCTCTGCTAGAAGGGCATATTGGGCACTTGCCAGTCATAACATCTTTAAACAGTCCTAACTAATGACAGCCCACATGTCCAGCGCCATTAAAAGACACGCAGGTTAAAACCCGGCACACAACAGATTTTTAAGCTCCTGCAGCACTGTTCGACTGCAGTTTGCTCCAGAGCAGAGTTCAGTTACACCCTGCTCAACACCAACCCCACTGTACCCAGTGATGAGTCTTGCTGTAAGCAGTGGGTAACAGAATAGCTTGTAGAAGCCAAGTGCTAGAATTCAAATGGGAAGACAAGGTACAACTTGACTGTAATCTGGCTGTTCCATTCCATGCCTAAAACAATTTCATATACAAATGCAGCCAGTCGATGTTCCCCCAGGCTAAGCTTGGCACTACCTACAATTTGCCCTCATGATAGGGGTCTGCTCCAGAAGTGTGGAACTAGATGGAGAATCTCCCACGAAGTGCAGTGGGTTTTGGATCAGGTCCTATATTACTTCTGAGGAAACTCTCCAGCTACACAGCACCTTAACTCTCATTAGAGGCTACAATTCAATTAGCGCAGCAACTTCTCCCCTTTCTCACAGCCTAACATCCCTCCCCTAGCCCAGGATCTAGACATAGCTGCTGTAGGACAGCAAGAGCATCTCCAAAAAACCTCACCTACTCAAAAGGGGATTAACAACAACAGAAAACAGCATTCTCCGAGGTACACAGGCCACATAAAATAAAACCAAAGGGCCCAAAGCGGAACACTTGCCATCCGCTTCAATTATCAGCAAAGTGGGGTTTGAGAAAACAAGGGCCTCTTCAGAGCTGCTATAGGGCAAAGATGAAATCCCAGAATTAAAAACAAAATCCCCACATGCACATTAATATTCAAAGGCAATTACCTTTCAGCTTAAAGTCAGCCAACATGCATCTTACTACAGCAGCTCTTAAAGCAATCTTGTTTACAATTGGAAATGGATTACATTATCTCAGCTCCACCTATCCACATAATGCAGAGCAAACTGTCAAACATAAAATTACAAAATGGTTATTGTAAGGTATCCCCTTCAGCATAAGAATTAATTTGACCTATTTTATTACTAAATTATTACTCCCACACAAATTTTCTATCATAGATATTTATCAGCGCTGACATTTATATTCCAGCAAGGCACTCTTACATGCATATTTTCTTCTTCTCCATCTCAAAGGTGTATTGAGCAGATTTGATGTAAACAGCCTCCTGCCAAGCTAGTTAAAATTTTTAAACTTTATACATACAATTAGATTGTGACAATAACTGTTTGCTAAAAAAAAAAAAAATCTACACAGAGCTTCAGATTCTGAAGCAAAATGCTTCACAAGTTAAAGAAATGATTAATCTAAATTTAAGGAGGACCTACAGATATTTTTACTACGGCTCTGGCAGGTTGTTCAGATTGTCACGGAGCAACATGATTTGACACAATGGCCCTGATTAAGAATGTGCTTAAGTCCTATTAAAGCCAATGGAAGTTAATCATCTGTTTAAGAGCTTTGCTAAATCAGGACCAGAAGAGGAGACATTTCCAAAAAATCTGCGCCTAAACTGAACACACACTAATTAGCTGCACACACCAATTACATGATTATGGATGAAACACAGTTGTTTAGCATTTACAACAGCACACTTTGTGTGGAATCATTTAGAAATAAGGTCTAATTATCATTCTGTAACAGGTCCCACAATGCATTATAACCCACATACACATGTTAATTTTAGTTGAAGGAATTACTTAAAAAGACAAAAAAGGAAAAAAATCCTTCCAGTAATATTTGCCCAAATTCTCAAGTGAATCAAGATCGGACTCATTTGGAACTTCACTGTGTTCATAGTAAGAACGTATGAGCACCCCAGCTCAACCCCCTTTTCTTATTGCTACATTTTGCTTACAGAAAATACTCACTCTTGCATTTCAAAACTTAGCATTTGTACTCTATGCCACCTAATGACTTCAGGACTGCATTCAGGAAACAAACAAAATGGCACAGATTTGTATATCTAGTATTACAGATATTAGCAAATTATTTCTAGCAAATTATTGTGCCTACAAACCAGGAGTTGCTAGAAGTATAATTGTGAATCATCTCCACCATTTGAATGATTTGACATTCGCCAGGATTGCCGAGTCTCACCCAACATTTACTGTTTTTTCTTAGCAGGAAGATTTTCAGGTAGGTGACTACAAGGGTCTCCACTTCCATTAAATTAAGAAAAAAAGGCATTCCCAAATCCAGAGATGCCTGAAAAGCCATGCTTCGGTGCAAAACACAGCTCAGAAATGAGAAGGTACATCAAGAATTACATTTATTAAACAAACACACACACAAAAAAAATCTAATGGCATGTAAGGCAATCTTGCGATTTAAAACTTGACTCATGATTGTGAAAGTTTGGAGTTGGCATGCCAACTTGGTGAGCCATCTGCTCACCAACAATTTATAAACGAGACTGCTGCCAAAGCCCCCCGATTACTCAGTTCTAATATTAGTGATGTAACTAAAACATGCTCGTAGGGTTTTCTCCCCATGAACCAGGAAGCACAAGGAAAAAAACTTGCAGAGGAAAAGTTAAAAATAAAATAGGTAAAATGTATTTGTGCTTAATATTCCCTTCAAGTCTGATTAGTAGGAACATTCAAGACTAATTCATTGCTTCAGTCTGCAATTCCCTCTAAACCAAGTCATAAGGAAAAAAAAAAATCATTGGAGTGATTACAAACGATGAGAAAAGGTGAATCATGTATTCTGTATCCAATGCCCATTTCTTTTTTCATGATTCAAATGGTACTTTGTTAAAGTAAAACATGCTATGCTAAAAAAACCCAACACCTCATAAGAGCATTTAATCTATTTTGGCAACAGCTAAAAAAAAAACCACAAGAAATTGTGCATACAGGCTAGCAGGCACAACTGCTGATTTTACTAGTGATGCTAATTTTACCGTTAGAACCTGGCAATTTGGGACAAAAACACTATCCTAATTAAACAATTCCTTTCTTATTAAATTCCAGTTTACATATAGCAGTGAAAAACTGCTGGAAGTTAATCTACAGTAAATAATCCTTGGGGCAAAAGATGCTGTAATGAAACTGCATGGAAAATTACTCACTCAATCATTTTTAAAACGTTGAGTCACAATTCAGTTTTGTTGGCCTGAAACTCCAGATCTATCTCCATGGCAAGTCAGCAGCAAATCCCAAAGCACAGCCAGTATTCCCAGAACTCAGACATGGGGATGTGCTGCTACAGTAGTAAACCCAGGAGCATGCAATGTCTCACACCAGCACTTCCACGCAGCACCTTCTTCCCACTGAAGTAAGAAAAGCAGTTTAACCACCGGCTTCAATGAGCAAGTTAGGACATTTCCGAGTGCTCTGTATGGGACCCTAACAAGACTGAAAACACAGGCAATCCTGGGGGTGTTAATTAAGAGGACAATGACAGCGACAAGCACCCCGCTTCATTTCAGAATACCTTGCTCTATCACTGCCAAAAGGAGTAGCTTTTAAATCTGCATTTTGAAATTAAATGTATCATCATTACACAATTACTGTTCTAATTAGCCTCCTCAACAACAGATCAGATTTATTTATGATTAATTTTGGTTAATGAGTTAGTTGTAGCTTTATCTGATGGATAATGGGCGAGAATTAATAATTGCTTTATCCACACAAATTTTTGTTGTTCACATAGTGCATGAAATTTTGACAAATGTTTCTGAATCCTAGCCAACAACCACCAGCACATTTTCACTATCTGAAAGCAGCCAAAGCTCAGCAAATGTTACCATATTACATTACAGTAGATTAAACTGTTTATATATATAATTAGAATTTTTATTATAAACTACAGTCATAATTATAAATTGAAATTTTTTTGAAGCTTCCCCCCTTCCAAAACACCTGGCCATAACAATTAATTCAGGTCATCTCCTTGATGGTCTACCAAGACCTACTCCATTTACAGTCACGCGAGAAAAAGATGCAGAGATCCAAGTTGGAGAAGAAATTGTCTCGTCTGCATGTCAGGTGTCCTGTATATTGCATATCTTTTTCCACACCCCTCCAACAAACTCTGAAGCCCGTTTAAGGTCACAGTCCTAGTTTTTTAACTAGGTATTGGTTTTATATGGTTTTAAACCATAGTCTTCAGTCACCACATTGCCACCCTCTCTCAGAAACACTCTCCCCTTCCCAAACGCAGGGCTGGTTTTGCCACTACCCAGACCCGAGTACTGACCTCACAACAGGAGAGAAATTCCTCAAAGGAACTCTCACACACCACTAGTTTCATGAGGACCTTTGGATGCCACAGCAAAGGCGAGCAAAACACGACAAGCTGGGGCACTGAACAACATTCATGTGTTTGAGAAAACAGAACGGATGATAGCTATCAGCACGAGCAAAGCAGAGCTGACACCTTAGCACAATTCTCTTCTAGCACAGCCACCTGTTGCTGAGAAAACTTAAGGATCTCCCCATGTACAGTCACTAAGGAACCTTGGATAATTATACTGCAATTATCGTTCACTTTTCTGCAATGAAAACACTATTTTTACTCTTTTCCTAAGGCACCGTACTTTGTTGTTCTAGGCTGTTAAAAAAACAACCAGGGGTCTGCTGCAGGAATGGCTGCAGTTGGGACCCAAATAAAGCATTCTGACATGAAGTTGAGCAAGTATTTTACAGAGCACCATTATAGATTATTTCCTGGAATGCACTGCAGTTTGGTTTTGAATACATGTGATATATATTTACTACAGCAAAAATCTCACTACTATCGATTTTTCTATAAATATTTAATGATTACCAGTCATAAGCTAAATTTAAGTAACAATAGCGCTAATGACATTAAATAAACAAAGCACTTTAAAAGTGTGAGAAAAAAAACGAATACCTCTTTACAGAATTTTAATGCAAGGGCAGTAAGAGAGCAGCCTGAAACTATGTTACAGGCTGATACCCCAAGTCATGCCTGGTCTCACAGTTCAACCAGAGAGGAGATTTTGCACAAACATCTAACAAAAAATAGGTTTGTGAGCAGCGGACACAGCAGAGACTGGCTTCCAACATTTTTTTCCCATGCATTTGACATTTGAAAAGGGTGGCGCTTAATAGCTTTTCCTTCAGCAGATGCCCAATTCACATACCTCTCCTCTTTCTGGTTTCCCAACTTCGTGACTTCTACAATTCGAGTATTTCTCAAGCCTGTACATCTCTTGTGTATGTGACTGGAACTCTCTGTAAGTGCCTTCAATTTGTACTTACACATATCACACATGCACAGGCTTGTCATAAATCAGTGCTGGACGCATTTTCGTATTTTTTTTCTCCAGCTGCCAACCTTCTCAACTCGGAATTAGCTAATTTGGGGGCAACTGACTGGTGACAGCATCTATACTCCAAGAACACTCTGGTTTGGGATTCACATAAGTGCATGGGATTTTGGAGAAATAACGAAATCGTGCAACTGACAGAATACAAATTTAAGAGAACAGAGGAATAAACTCACAGAGCTCTCACAGTCTGCTAAGGTCATATACTACTTGACCCTTAAATACAAAACTAGCACACGATTCTGCTGAACTCGAGAGCTACCTATAACCTGACATTCTGAAGTCACACAAATGATGAAGCTGACTGCCTCCCACCTATAGGAGCTGAATTCATACTAATACTAATTTCTCTAATTTTTCTCCACCTCTTCAGCCTATAATTTTATTCACCCATTTGTATCTCTTCAACTGGCATCCTTTGTGAAGCTCTTCAAGATTTATTGTTGAAAAAGCATGATATAACAAGGCGATATTATTACATTATGCTCTAGAAGAACAGATTAACCGAAGGATAATAATAACTGTTAGATAATAACTAACAGTAATGGAGAGAGGCCTGTGTATTTAAGCTAGAGGAAATTTTCAAATGGGGTTTCCAGTAAAGCTGACACCCCAGCTTGTTCTACACAGCTGCATGGAGATGTATTAAACTCACCCAGGAACCACCTGTGCTGGTAACAAGGTCAAAACAACTGCTGAAGTTGACTCAATTTGGGGAGATTAAACTGTAAAACTATTACACACATCTATGTCTAGGACATGCCTGCATCTGAAAGGTGATGAGGATTAAAGCACAGTGTGAATTTAAGGTCCAATGGTGTTTTCTAAATTATTCCTGTACTCGGGCAAACTGCACAGGTGCCAGATCATTGCAGACTCTCCAGAGATGCAGGGAGAGAGGCCCCTCACCACGATGCTACACATGCAATACAAAGGCTGTACCTAGGAACAGACAATTAAAAGCAGTATGCAAACCTGCTAATAAATAAGATTTGTTCCCCTTCAAGGGCCGTTATCTGGACAACGCAAAACACACACTGCAGGATATCAATTTCTCAAGAAAAGAGATTAAAACCCACCAAAACCAAACTCCATTTTCTTCTTTTGCCTGAGCCTTCTCCTCCTATCACAGACCTGGCTGCTAAACAGAACAAGGTCTTCAATCTACTGCAACTCTTTCCTGGAAATTTCTAAACCATCCATGTCTTAAAGAGAATAGCTACTCTTCCCCAAATGAATAGACCTCATACGTCTTCTGTGTAAAAAGACTTGATGTTTTCATACATAAAGAGGCAACTTCTTTCATTTTCAAAAGAAGGGAATTCACACCATCCAGTTTGCTGCTCTTTGCACAGAAGCAGGTGTTTAATTCACGCTGCTGGAGTTTGAAGGATGCACAGATACAGTTACCAAAAAAACTCCAAGTTTGTGTTTTACGGCTAGACCATTACTTAAGACAGCACATTTGCTTGCAGAGGGAATCATAAAAAGTCTAAAGGCTAAGCTGGGGACTAGGAAAGAGTAGGTGCGAGTTCTCGTATGAGTGCACACACACACACATTCCCAAATCAAAGAGTAATTATGAGAAAAATTAACATGTACTTGGGCATATCACAGGCTTCTCCAGCCAGCTTTCTGTGCCACTCACCAACATAACTTTCACGGACTGAGAGAATACATGTCCTTTGAGAAAAACCAGGACATCACTTTCTTCAGATGGAATTAAGGCTTTTTGGAGGTTGAGGAGAATGGAAGGGAAACATGACTAATAAGGAGCTGAGAAGACTCCAGCCTACTGTTGAAGGTCACAGCACAGATATCTTTAGGATAACACTTGTTTTGTTCAAGTGGAGGAACAAAGATAAACGAGAAAATATCCCTCATCGGAAACTCAAGCTTTGTCACGTATGTGGTTTAACTGAAAGCGGAGCACCTCTATTGTAAGCCCTGCCCAGATCTTTCATTAGCTGGAGATGAAACACAGACTGTCTTACCTCCTCACAGAATAGGAAACTTCACAAGAAAAAAAAGTGATAGGTGGGACAGGCAGACAAGGTGAGTGGATTTTATGTGCTTCAGTGTGTTCTGCCTTCCTTGGAAACTGCTTCAGACTTCCACCCCTCAGGACAAAGGACCTGACACCGACAGCACCAAGATTTGGCTGGGTCTTCTATGAAGAATGAAGCTACAGGGTGGACAGTACAGCTCAGTTCTCCGAAGGCCTTCTCCAGCCCAGTGATAGGGAAAAAACTTTAATAGTCCCACTAGTCTTCCCTTTCTCTCTCCCCTACTGCAGTGACTACACCTATGCCCAGAACAGCCTCACAGGTGGTACCAATACCTCAGCAGAAAGACATGGTGAAAAAGCCCAGTCTTTGACTCCAGACCTACCTCCGCTCTCCCCACCATGGCTTCATGTTACTTGGAGAAGCTGCAATCAGATTCCTTGCTTGTGCCTTCCATAAAACCTATGGCCTGCTAAGAGGAGGGGCTCCTACCTGTTTAGGGAGATGACACACTTAAACTCTGCTGTCTTTGTCGTTCACTGCCGGCTGGCAGATGCACATACTCACACCTGCCACACCAGGGCTGGGAGAGCAGCCTGGCCCTAGGACTGACCTCCAACCACCTGCCCATGTTCCCCCACTCCCGAGGGGACACAGTGATCCAACCAGCAGCCCTGGGACCTCTCTGGGTGGGCTGAACACTGAGCAACCATGAGCTAAAAGAGCAGGTATGACACACGCAGAGCCCACTGCCTCGGCCACACAGCATTAAGGGAATAAACTCCAAAACTGAAAAGCGAGCTTAAAAATAAGAGGCTCAAAGAAAATAAAAGTCAATTAAAAAAAAAAAATAGGTTCTAATTCGCAGAAGTTTACTTGACCTGTCAGCACAGAAATGAGGGTGATGAATCAACCCCATGCTTCTCCAGGAAGAGTATCTCCTGTTTCATGTCATACTCCCCGTAACACCACTTGCAGGTGACCCTGCTAGCCAGGGCTATGTTCACAGCAAGAGCTTCGACCAGCACCACTCTGCCCGTGAGGGATTACAGCTCCTCAAAGCCACAGGCTGGCGCGGCAGGGCCAGCAGAAGCCGGTAGTGTAGACCTGGCTCTGGATGAAGGGCACGTTTTGCCAGGCAGTGTAAATAGCAGTTTGTCCACACACAGACCTGGTCATGCTCAGCTGTATGGGAAGAGTTAAAGTGCTGTGGTTGCTCTAACATAATCACACCAGAACAGGGTGCTTTAGGACTACCGCAGTTATTCCTGCACCAGACAGAAAATAAGCTACTCTGGTATTAAGGTACTTCTGAACGCGTCTCATTGTGGGGCTGCAAAAATTAAATGTAAAACAACCCCTAAGCAAAGTAGATATTGCAACAAAACTCCTGCTTTTGACAAAGCCTAACAAGTACCATCGAAACCTCCATCCTGAGCGATCTATGGCCTTTGTGATCCAGAAAAAAAGTCAAGAGGGGAAAACAGCAGCACAGAAACATGAAGGGACTACCCCCCAACAACAAGAGTTGGGAGGAAAACTGGGCCTCCAGTCACCTAGCCCAGAGCCATACCTGTCAAGCCTCATTGCTTCTCAGTGATAGTCACAGCTCTGTTTCCTTCCTTTGGGATGCAGTAGCCAGCTGCCTGGACTCCAAACAAGCATTCACTGCTCTAGGCAAGGGACAACATGCCATAGCACAGGCTCTGCACCCAGGCTGGCAACAGGTCTTGTTACTACACAAAGCAGCGGCACCACCATCTCTTAAATTTTCAACAGAGCTGCTTCAAAGTGGATCACCCAATGAATTTCATTCCCTGGGATCATTGAGGGGCTATGCTTCTTCCTCCCAGCAAGAATATCATCACTCCTCCAAAGTGCCCTTTAGCACTGGAAGGTGAACAAGCACTGTCAGTAATGCACAAAGATGCCACAGGTAGCTGCATTTCCACCTGTAAAACCTAGTCCTGCAAACTATCATTTAGCTGGAGGACGAGACAGAGCCAGTGGCCAACAGGAACGTGAAACAAGCTCTCAAACCAATTTCTCAGGAGAAAATACTCATTGATTTCAACAAGAGTGGCACCTTCCCCCAGATTCAGGGATGAGAAACACAGAGCGCTCTCTAATGGGTGTCTCGTTGTGCAGCTGCTATCCAAGTGCCACACTTCAAGGAAGATGAGGATTGCTCTTTTCACTGGCATGTCTGGAACTGAAATTCCAGAAGCAAACACTGAAGACTTGCTGACTACTGAGCTAGCAAAAGCACTGAGTGTTGTAACAGGGTGTGTACCAAGGAAAGTTAACCAAGCCTGACAGTCCAAGAGAATAACAGAAGCTTCCCAAGAAAGGTGTGTGCTGCAACAAAGCCCTGGCAGATGACCTCTCGAGAGACGGATTCCATCAGAATGAATAAAAACCTATTTAATGAGATTAACTGATCATTTCGCTCCACCCTCGTTATAGCACTCACCAAGAAAGAATATTTTTGCAGTTGAGTATCTGGTTCCATAGGGAATGCCAGAGACACTGTGACAGGAGGTATGAAAAATACACAGGGGAACCCCCTGCCATTGGAGTGTGAGCTATAGACAGTAGTTAAACACCTAGTCGTTTCAATGGCTGCTTGGTTTTCATCACACAGAGTTTGTACCAGAGGAAATATTTCACGATTTTAACCATACTCAGTGTGAAAAATCTAAGCTGACGCGTATGAAGGTGCAACAATGCAAGGTGCATCCCAGCAGATATTTAATTTCCAGGCAACCTTTTCGCTTTTTTTTGTTTTTGTTTCGGGGGGGGGGGGGG
>Ga0065711_1043286_pt1 | contig 14814 bp, 4 predicted proteins | sample Hoacrofraction12_FD_59098 | JGI IMG/M metagenome (GOLD analysis project Ga0065711, IMG submission 59098) | Hoatzin crop microbial communities from Cojedes, Venezuela - Epithelial fraction 12 v2 (version 2) | ecosystem: Host-associated > Birds > Digestive system > Esophagus > Crop | place... | reverse complement strand
TAGTTTTGCCTATATATGGGTTGGGGTTTTAACCATTCAGATGCTGTAATAGTTTTGCTATATAAACCTTGTTTTGCTGACTAATAAAGGTGTACGATCATACTCATATTGGGGTCACATCATTACAATGGTCCGTTACCCACGCCTACAGCACCCTTCTTGATTTCTACTGCTTGCAGGGCACATTTTTTAGTTCCACATTTCTACTGCTACCAAGCCCCCTTCAGGTGTCTCTTACATATGGGGCAGCGTATCCAAGAGGAGAAATGATCCTCTTCTGAGGGGAAGGTGGGATGCATATTTTTTTTTTTTACTGTGGTGATATACAATTTATTTCTTGGCAAAATAGTTATAAGTGTAGTAGTTCCTGTATAAGCTATCATTGTTGCTTAATTAGGGAGAAAGTCAGCAGAAGATGTCCTTTTGGTGAAGTGCCCATTGAACAAGGGAACCTTTTTTTGAACTAATTTAATCCATTTTGATTTTTAAATAGACTTCAGAGTATTACTTCCTGAAGCTAAGCAGATCTTAATGTAACAAGAACTTTCAAAAGTTTAAAAAAAAAAAACCACAAAAACACCCCTCAACAAAACCCCAAACAAAACCCACAAAATACCCCCCCACTTTTCTAGCAACAGTTTTTCTATGCAAAGCAAAAAATGTTTATAAGTAAATCTTTCTTCTCTAGAAACAAGTGTACTTTCATTTTAGTTAATTGTTTTTAATAAATTAATTAAATACCTAGGAGTGGAATGTCTGGACTTCTGATGTATGTTTCAGTGTGCAAACAGGATATGATTTTTTTTTTAAAAAGCGTCCCACATATTTCTAGAGCTCTAAAGAATGTTCTGTTGTTCTAACATAATGTTCTACTATCCCACAATGTTGTCAATCAAAATAAATCACAATAGCTCTGTCATAAAAGATTTGAAAGAACTTGGCAGTAGTAAAAATTTTTAAAAATTTTTTTTTATTTAAAAAAGTTTCTACAAACTTGATGAAAGAAAACCTTGCATGTTATTTTCTTTTCAAGCGAGAGAGATGAACAAGCACCTAAACATTATGCCAAATACCGATGCATTAACTAATGGCTAATATATATGAGCATTGAAATTTTTTTTTTCCTGCTGTCTATTCTTTCCCCTCTATCTTGAAGTCTAACAGCCTGTGTTGATCTCTCCTTGAAGAAAAAGTTTTATGTGTTAGTGTTGGATATTAGAGGAAAGACTAGCAGGCCCCATCACTGTTGAGGGAGGGAGAGACATAGAATGAAAAGTTCAGTGTGTTCAAAATAGACGATCTAACATGGCTTTAGTCAAAATCATTGCCTGTCTCAAATAAAAAAATTACTGGTTTTTGTTTTGGTGTGGTGTTTTTTTCTCCTTACACAACACTCCAAAATTCAAAGTTAAAGTTTTGATTTACTCTGTTTCTAACAGTCTCTCTTATATGTAGGTAACCAATTTGATGCTGCTCAGAATAGCCATAGTGGTATTTACAAATACTCATAAAGTCAAGTGTGGACTTATGATTTGCCAAATTGAATTTACATTATTACTTTAGTTTTCAAAACTGACTTTCAGCTGTTAATATTTCATTCTCCCTTTTTATATTTTCATATATTTTGTATTCTCCTTCTACTTTCTATGATTATAATAATGTTATTTCAACTCATGTTTGTGAACATTTGCAGAAGAGGCCCTGTAACACTCTAGCTGAAAGATTTCCATAAAATGGCATAACCATGGCAAACTAAGTTAACAGGTAGTGTGCTGATGGGGAAACAAACAAACAAACAAACAAAATACAAGATAAAATGTTACTTACATTCTAGCTTACATCACACTTCCAACAAATTAAGAATTTACCTATTGTTATACTCGCTATAATTCTGTTAACAGTGGTTGTCAGGATGTCTGAGTGTTTCCTATTGGACATTGAGGAATGTCTACAAAATCTATTGAACGTAGCTCTTCCTCTTTTTATCTTTCCCCATTTCTGGGAATTCTGTTTTATAAGTCTGTTTAGTTTTGTTTTCTTATGTGTAAGTAATTGTGTATTAATTTCAGATACAATAATATGACATGAAGGATAAGGTACAGATTTTACTGGCACTAGAACTATATAGATTTAATTTCCATGTTGAAGAACTAGCCACTACTGTAGCTTCTTCTGTTGTCTTTAGTCTAAATCATTAGGTGGCGTTTCACATCTTTTAGGGCCAGCTGGTGAATATAATAGAGGTAACTAATTGAAGAGGTCTTGCATCCCTTCAAATGAAAGGAAAAAATCTGTGTACTGGCTTAATCAAAGGCGGAGGGTAGCTCAGTGTTTTGGTTAGAGGCAAAGGGTTGACTGTAGTCAGAGTTTACCTTCAGTTTATTGGGCTGTTGCTGAAAACCATAAAATATCTTTTACTTCTATTGTTTTAAGTGTCTCAAAACTGGGTGACAACTTCCTGCTCTGCCCTGAGTACAGAAAAGAGTGAGCCTCTGCTTTCCAAAAGAGGAGAAAAGGGCAGAAAAGAGTCAAGTACTGTTCTTTATCACAGTGATGTAGGGAAGCAATGAGAACTTCTTTCATGCCTTTATTGTGTGCTGCTCTCTCTCAGTTTAGCAAGCTTAGAAAAAGTTCTTTTGTCTACTTCCAATTTTCCTTTTTCCGCTCTGCTGCCTTTTTTCATTCTTACCTTCCATACACCTTTAAAGCAAATACAACCAAAAGAAAGGGAAGGGAAAAGTGATAAAATGGCAAGTGTCATGTTTTAATTCAGAGGGGGTCACAGAACTGTAAAATATTCTTCTCATGTAGGTGGTTTCTGTTTGTGTTAATGCCCTTGTTAACAACAACTTAGGAGGGTTTTTGTTGTTTGTTTTGTTTTATTTTTGTTTTCTTGCAGTCCAGTCTAAAATGGAATTTATGGGAAGGTGTTTGTATCATAGACTATCTCATATCAGATTAAGTAAAATTACAATGATGAAGTAATCATTTATGAAGACTGAAGTGCCTTGTTTTATTATTTTTGAAAGTGACATAACACAAGAAATCAGAACTCTATTACGCAATACAGTAGGTTTGTTTCCTACGTCAGAATGAAAATAGTATTTTTATTTCTATTTTTAAAAAGATTATTTGAGGCAATACATGAATTTGTACATCCTGAAATAATCAGTATCTGAGCAGTTGGGATATTCACACAGATGAGTATCACATAGAAATGTCTTTATTTCAGCTCATTGACTTAACACAGAAGGTTATATCTTGGTCTTATTCTGCACCTAGAACTACTCTATTTTGAATAATAACACAATACACTTTTGAGTGTGAATTGGGACTGCTTTATGAAATGAAATTTTCTAATGGGTGTACTCAAAAGGTTTCTTTTTTTATTTGTTTGCTTGTTTGGGTTTTGTTTTAATAAAAGAAACTCCAACTCATAGTTCTCTATTTAGGTGTCTTTTACAGAATTTAGGTTGTTTACTGATACCTTGCAGTCTGTCCACCTGACACTCCATAGCTGGATGTCTGAATTGCCAGGTGATGTAAAGAGTTTTTGCAGGAGCTCTGACTCTTTGAACACTTTTTAATTGGTTCCCGTATTAGCTTTTGAGCTAAAATGTGGTTTTTATGCTTTAGGGAACTGTTCATTAATCCATTCTTCTAAAAAAGATAACATTCCAAAATTTTCAAAAATACTAGAGACTGATGTTTTGAATGTTTGCTTAGCTTACTGATAAGGACAATTAAGATTGTAACCAACAAGCAGCTACTGTCCTTCATCTCACAGTCCAGTCTCAGAAGACATTCAGAACAAATTTTCAGATTTTGTGTTTCTTTTTTAAGAATATGCAGCTATAAAGGTCTCTCATATTTTGTGACAACCATGAAGTATGATACAAAACTAATCTTTGCTACTTATTTTCAATAACGATTTACAGAAAAAGTCATCAAAAATTATAAAAAATAATTTTTGATAAGCTTTTCATCTACATGCTAGAGCAATGTGGATCACTTGAAGGAAAGAGAGTGCTTCCATTCCTAAATGGGTACAACACAGAAACTGTTGTCTTAAATAAAAGTTTTAACTAGATCTTTAACTGTAGGTTAGTAGGGTTTTTAAAATTTTTGTTTTATAATGCTGCGTGTGTGATTGCTGTGAAGACTACAAGGGATTTTTTAGAACTTCTAGGAAGAAGCAAGCAGAGGTTTGTTGTTTTTTTTTTCTTACAACCTGCTGTTAAACATACATGGCATCATGGAAAAGTACATGAAACATCGTATGTTTGTACATGCAAAGCCCTTAGTTCGTATTCATAGAGATGTCCATTAAGATAGTAGAGTTATTGCATTTGTTGCTTGACTATATCTCTAGAGACCATGGTATATGATTACAGTAGTTGTCATCTTTTTAAATGTTCCTGAAATGGTGGACTACTTAGATGAGCACTTTATTGGACAAAAAAAATGTACAAATTACCAAGTAAACATAGTTGGACTCTAGGTAAGGTATCGTGCTGAACTTGTCTGAAAGTATTAATGTAAGATGTAGATATAAACATGTATAAATGCATGTTGTATGTTCAAAGATGCATAAATAGCTCTGGCTTATGTTGCAGGGGGGAAGCTGTACACTTGGTTCTTGCCATGGTTGCAGGAGCATGCTAATTCTCTTTCTTTGGAGGAAAAACTGTTATCCTGAGGATTATATGCTGCTAAGAAAAATGTATTAACAATTCTAAGGGATTATTTTCTTTCACAGAACACTTGTAATCTCTCTTAACATAAATGGAAATCTTGACCCTCTATGCTAATGGAAGACCGTATTCCTAAATCACATAATTTGTATGTGCTTTTTGTTTTCTTTCTTATGTTAAATTTCAAGGCAAATCAGTTTTGAAAGATTATTTAATAAAATTCCCCATAGTAATGCCAGAGAAGTAAAAGTACAGAGTAGAGCCTTAACTTTAAGAAATTTAAATAAAATTCAACTTTGGGTGTATTCTGTATTGATAATATCACAGCTAGATGACCTTTGTCCTTGCTTGAATTGGCACTATTTTCACGTATCTAAGAACAAACAAACAAACAAACAAAACAGGCATTGACTTTGCACTGCTCCAAACATCAAAAATTAGGCTATGAAAGATTTAGGGAAAATGGGATACTAAGAAAAAGGGTAAAAAAGATGAGGAGACAGGCACGTCAGGAGTGGGAGGCAGAGAGAAGTGAGACTAGTGTCCAGATAGTCTAAGAAAGCTTGATGATAATACCCTTGTCTGTGATAGTAGACGGCTTTGTGGAGTTGAGTTTGGAATTTTTGTAAATACTTTTTTTGCAACCATCCTTAAAATTAGCAATTTTTATGGATTTTATTGCTGACAAGCCTTTAATTTGACTCTTCTTAGAACCCATATTATAGGATACAGTAGTCACAGATCATGAAAATGTTTCTAGAAATGCATGCTGGGTCCGAAAGAAAGCATTCCTCTTAAAAAGGCTTGAGAAAGGATTGACCTCAAAGACGTCTAGAAAAGAGGAGATGTAACGGAATTAGAGAGTAGGCAGGAGAGGAAACATGTTAGTAGTGTGACTGAAAGCAGAAAAGCAATAAACAATAAAAAAAAGAAGAAAAAGTGTGGTGGCTATATTAAGTGATTTACATGAAATCTGTGTGTCTTTGGGCAGAACACTTCTGTCTTTATATCTCTCGTGTTTAACAGTATTTTATGCATTTGTAGAAAATTAAAGTAGGTCAAAACTGCCTAAAAGAATCCTGCTTGATCATTCTTGGCTGGATATCATAACAGGTCTGAAGCTGAACCCTGGAAAATACAGATATATGCAACAATCCTATTTTGCTAAGACATGAAACCGGCTTTCCTAAACACCTGATGTGTTTAAAAGTGATAGCATACGCTTCCTCCTTATGGATTAGGTTTGTTTAGTCCTCTGTTGTTCCTCTTCAGTATTCTTTTTCCTCCAGTGAATATCTCCATCTCTCAAGAAAACCAATACCAAGTGGAGGCAGAGTACATTAGAATGAATCCTGTTAAATATAACCTCAGGTTGTGCACTTCAAATGGGATGGATTTTCTAACCCATCATTAAGGCACACTACGACTTAGATCAACATAATGAGTAGCACTGCCGGAGGCTGTGTCTATCCTAATACAACAGTCTTGGTCTAAGCATTTTCATAGCGTACTTATTGAATCTGGCAACTAAAGTATTATAAATAAGAAGTAATAGGAATCATACATTAATTCTCCTTCTATGTTTAATGCAAACTAAAGCTGGTTAGGTGACTATTCAAATTAAGTCAGTTTGTGTACGTTTGGGGAAAGTAGGTAATTGTTTACCTGTGCAAGAGTGCTTTCTAATTCTGTCAAGAGTTCATTTTGAGATTAGTCATGATGTATCATGAAAATTTTTTGGGGTCTCATAATATAAAACCAGCTTCTATCAATTGAATGTACATATACACACGTGTGTGTGCACACACACAAACGCATACTGAAGATGCTTGATAAGTAATTTAGGACTTGATGCAGAACTACAGTGTATTTCCTCAGTCCAGTTCAGAGCTTGCATTGTTTGGGATAAATGGAAAACAAACAATTCCAGTACAACATTCCTGATAAGTTATTTGATTGCAATCAAAATCAAAATAATAAAATCAACATTGTTTAAAATATTTTTTAAATCAGTGTGATAAATTAGCTAACTTAATTACTAGCAGACGTAATATGAGGTATGACTATGTAGACTACAAGAAGCCTATCACTTGTCTAAATTAATTTGTATTCATATATTTCTCATAAAGCAACAAGTTGTGAGCTGACCCTTTGCCGAACTGAGGATGCTAATAAGGAATAAAAAAAGTAGCCCACTATCCTGACTTTCTGTAAAGGTTAACATCCTTTCTGTCATACCTAGTGCACTTGTATCTGCTTAATCAGGATGCAAGTTGCTAGGTTTGTAACCTTTGCTTTTGAAGATTATGAGTTAAGAAAAAAACATTCATCAGATGTGTTCTGTTATATTGTCTTGTTTGTTCACATGTTGTCATAGCTTGAACAAGTATACCTCGATAAACAATCGTGTCTCCTGAAACTATCTTGCTCAGGAGATCTGGCTTCTCCAGGTCTTAATGGCAACCTAACTCACAAAAACCAGGTATTCAGATTCTTAAAAACACTTATTTACTTGAATATTTAATTGCTTTTTTCTTTTTTTTATATAGAAATATAAACACGTTATTTTCTATTTTCCTTTGTTATATCAAGTAAATCAAATTCCACTGTAATTGCTTAGAAATAAATTAAGGCGGCCCTTAAAAGATGGGACCATTTATTAAAGGATAGGTTTATGTATGTATATTTATTCAACCAGTTATGATTTTCATAATATTGATTTTATAAGTCACTTGTCCAAGAGATTTGTGAAGTGTGTAAACATATACATGTGTGTGTATATATATGTATACACATTACATGTCACAAAAGAGACTATGTAAGGTATAGTTTGAGTCTGGATTTGTAGGAAGTACTTTGAGAAAGGGTTATTTTGTTTTGCTTATCAAAGGAGTAAAACCATGTGCTCCAGCTACTAGCACCCAGCAAGCAAAGCTGTAGCTTTCTGGGATGAAGTTGTATTGACTATATACACTGTATGGAAAAAAAACGTGGTCAAGTCTTTTGCATTATGAGGAGAAGAAATAGAAACTTTTCTAAGACTTGCACAGAGATGTAATGGCATCTGACAAATTGCATTAATGTGTGTTTTCATGTTAAGAATACTGTTTTAATCTGCGTACAAAGAAATTAGGGTAGTGCCAAAATTGATTTGATCCACGGTGAATAATAAAGTTGTTAATGTTGTGTACTGGTTATCTGATATTAAATGGTATTGCAATTGTAGTATGAATTTGTTTTCAGGAAATGAGAGATATAGTAGGAATGAAAAATGGCTTCATTTACAAATAAATACATCAATGAAAACTTATCCAAAATGTGCTAATTCTTTAATGAAGTTATGGACAAGGAAAAGCCTTTTATCTTGAAAAAAACACGTTGCTGAGATTTCATGAGAAAATGTGTTTGCTTTATTGAAGCCTAGCAAAATAATCAACAATATAGGCTGTTAGCAAGGCTTCGGGTATTGGAATTACTATCTCATTTTGTTTGTTTCCTTTAGGTGTTATGTATCTGATGCAGTCCTGATGCGGTGAACAATAAAACTGCTGATTTGGTTTGATATGGTTGGTCTGTTTCATCTGGAACATTACTGTTCAGATTGGTTAGGCATAATATTTCTACTTGAACATGGATTTACTCCTGTAGCAGAAAGTCCCTAGAGGCTTTGGGAAATATACTTTTTTCTTCTCTTTTACACTGTCTGTATAATGTGAACTTCCTGTTATTTATTCCTTTGTGTTTATACCAAATTAAGAAGGGATGCCTTAACAAAACTCTTAGAGCCTCTAGTGATAAATTTAAGTATCAATCTTGTGCCAAGACAGCTGGCAGAACTTTCATTGTCTTTTCCTGAGTTGGAGTTGTGTTTTGCCTTTTGTTCATTAACAGCTGTGCAAGCCCTGTATTTATTCAGCTATATGTATGTATAAGAAAATAGCCACTTCAAAAATTATATCAAAGTCATGAGATTTTTCTATAAGCTCTGGGCATTTCATGCTTTTTGTTTGGAAAATTGAATAGGAATGGGCTGGATGTGGTGTTACAGCTTTTCATCTTATATTTTTATTGGAAGTATACTGATTTTTTTACTTCTTTGCAGGTTGAGCTCTACCATAAACTCTGAGTGTCATACTTAAAAATGAGTAGGTAAGTTTATACAACTCCCTTTCAGGGATGAGGAAATGGGGCATAGGCTTTACTAGTCTTCTGCATTTCAAATAGTAACTGATGCGATCCACACTTCTGTGAACATCTCTTCCGTTCAGCAGGCCTAATCTGATTTTTATTTTTTTTCAAATTTTTTTGAGAACAAATGATGCCTTGGTGGGATATATGCTTAGCTGTTGTCTTTTTAGATATGTTGCTAAAGGAAAGGAACCAAATGTGCTTGGAAAGGTAAGCTTTTTCTTTCATGGCTTTATGGTAGCATTCTAAATGTTTCTGTGAGGTGTTTCAAGGTTCCTTTACAGTCTTTCTTCCTTCCTTCCAGCGTAATATCACATACTTCTGCCACTGGAGTAGTTTAAGTCATTGTCTACAATTCTTTTCATTGTCAGACCATCTCGTAGTTAATATATTGATCAGATTTTAACAGTAATTGCAATTGGCATCTCTATTTGTTTTTACAGTTGCTTGAAATAAGTCCTTGTTGAGTCAACAGGGAAAGGTATGTTACCTGTCAATAGTGTGTATCATGAAATCCTGAGACTAAATGTAATTTTTCAGTGCATCTGCAATTGTTATTTCCTTTCTAGGGGTATATGTCCTTGTTTCTCAACGTGTTGTAATTTTTATTCCCAACCCTAGTAGGTAAGCTCATATATGTTTTTTGTGGAACAGTTTTCTAATCAGTCTTTCTAGTGCTTTATCACAAGACACGCTTTCTCTGAAACTGCAATACTGAACTGGAGTTATCCATAATTGCCATATAGTTCCAAGGAATAAATTTTCTTTTCTTTTCCTGGTTTGCCATTGTCTTATTGCCCTGGTGCAAAGCTTGAGAACAGGTTGATACTATATATTCCTATCGGTCATCAAAAAATCTGTGCTCAATTTTATATGGAAGCTCCTAAATAACCTAGGAGAGTACTTGAAAAAAAGAATTGTTTTTGTGACAATTCTTCTGGAACTCCTATCTTCAGAGGTTGAAACAGCAATTTATTGTAGCTTGAACAAGGCTTGAAAAGAATTTGGCTAAGAAATTGAGAAATCCTAGGAATTATTCCAGTTGCTTCATGCTTTCTACTGTAGACATTTATGTAATAGCTTTCATTTTTGATGCATTTGGTACCGTGCTATCTTCAGTGATTACACAACTAACATAGTCTAGTATAATTTGCAGCTGGTTTATTGAATTTAAACAATGTCTTCTGATATTTGCACAACCTGTCAGATTTTCAGCAAGGTAATACTATCTATTAGCCAAGTAATATAATCTATAAGTGGTTAGATTCTCTTTATGTATTATATAGTAATTCTGTGTCTTAAATTTTTTTTGTGATTCTTGACGTCTTGCTTATTGAACCATAGAATGTGATTTGATAGTTCTATCCACGAGTTAGTTTCTTTAAACTGTTGCTGTTGTAATACTTCCTATTGTTGATGCCTATTCCAAAAAGCAAAATATTTTCCTGAGAAATCATTTACCATATACACTGTTTATTTTCGCAGTAGATCAGATCTCTAAGAACCATAACATCTTAATAGATGATGCAGGATCTTTTTACTGAGTTTTGCCATGCTCCTAAATTGTGCAAAATAAAAAACAAAAAAAGTTGTACAGAGAAAATGAGCAATAAGAACAAAAGTCACATGCTTAAAAAAAAAGTTACAAATGTCAGCAATATCAGTGGTGGTCTCCATAGAAACTAATCTTGAGCAGAGACCTCACTGATAATGACAAGCCATGATTGATAATGGTGAAAATAAGCCTGACTACTTTTACAAATAGCCTTCAATCTAACTTAAATATGGTTTAAATGAGACAAATTATAAGAAAGGAACATGTAATGAAAATAGTAATTTAGAATTAATCTTGCAATATAGTTTCACAATTTCTTTTTTTAATTCGTAACATATGAATACCTAAAATCAACCACAAACAATAATTAGCATGAAAAAGTTTCCTTCTGGCTTTCTTGTCAATTAAATATTTATTTTGCAATTTGAATTATACTTGTTCAGAAATACTTTTACCCAGATATTACATTTTTCTCCAGATTTAAAATATATGGCAAAAGCACTAAATGATTTTAAACTGGGGAAAACAAACTGAAATGTTTTTCATAGATAAACTACAGCATATAGCTATGCATATGTCCCGCTCAGGACCGAAGGGAATTTTGCAATAATTTACTCAAACTGGAGAACTAATCCTCTCTGAAAAAGTGATGCTCACAGATTTTCTGGTTTTGTTGGTATAAGTATTTGAGAAATTAAGTTTCACATGCATCTATTACCTGCTTTTGTATCCATAACCACAATTATATTCTTTACCGAGAGAGAGAAAATAATATTTCCTTCAAACTGATTTTTTAGATTTCAGTGTTTGGGGTTTTTTTTGTGCTACAAAGAGAATTTGAATTGGCGGTGAAATACAAATTAACAGGAGTAGCGGGTAGTTGAGTCAAAGAGTAAGCCTTAACCTATCCCAAAAAATTAAGTAGCTTCATGATAATAATATGTGCCTCCAGCATAAGATATCCTTTCCTTCCATTTGTTAAATTTGATCTTTTGTATAGTACGTGGGAACTAGAGCTACTAATCTGTTTTGGACTTCCTGACCTGGCTGAGTAGCTTATTTTCTGGTTCAGAACTTTTACTCTTTTCAAAATATTTATCAAGAAATTTTTCTTAGTAAAATTATTTTGTTGAAAACCTTTTCCACCTGCAGCAACAGAAACAAACTGAAGTGCCTCCAATAGCAAATCTCAATAATAAAATGGAAAAAATAGAAATGCAAATAGCATCTTCCAGTGGTTCTTTTCTCACATTCCTTCAGGAGACTTTTCTCACAGTATCTTTTCAGTCTACAGAAGCTTTAATGGAAGCATATTGTGCTTTGATGCAACAAACACCTTTTGGTAGATCATGAGATTAATTTACTGCTATTGATTATTCTGCACTCTAAATACCGTATGTTTAGCAGACAGCGCGGGGGGAGGGTGGATAGCCAGATATGTTCTGCATTCTTCCTTATTATGTTCATGATGTTCAGTTCCTGATATGTTCGGTGATACCTGTTGTATAGTATGTCTTTCTGGTCCATGCTTTCTCTTGCGTGCAATATTTTATTCAGTAGCAGATCTCTAGTTTACATTTGTAAAATTATATTTTTGGCAAGAATGCAATAAAATGTTATGCTGAGTTAAGTGCTGTGTAGTATTAGCCCTGGAGGATCAATTTTGAATAGTCTTTTCATTCCAATGTGTAGAATACAAATTTCAACATATTGCCATCTTTATATTCACGTTAATTTGAAATTTTTTTAGCTGTCTTTCATACTAACAATAATCCATCTGAACCAGCATGCATGAATACCAATTACTGAAATGATTGGAGCTCATCCCTGAATCTCCTTCTTTCTAGTGAAAGTAGACCCATGTCGTGAAACAGGAAATATCAGAAATAGCAAAGTCTTTTAGAGACTCACATACTCACGTATACTCTCTCTAAATCTGTTTGCTTGCAGGATGGGCTTGGGGAGAAATAAAGCATTATTAAACTTGGCTTGAGTAGAAAAAAGGGTTATTAAACTCACTTGTATGCAGGAAAAATGGTCAATAAATAAAAACATCTAATATAAATAACCTTAGTGTGTTGTTCAATATATTATCTTCTTACCTCTTGTTTTGCTTGATTGTAAAACCTTTTCCATTTATATTAAATTATGAACATTGTTTCCAAGTTTCGAGTCACATACTCCTGTCAGATGCACACATATAATTTTATTTGCATGCATTATTTTAAATATGAGTGTTCAAAAGCCAGCTTTCCCCTGTAACACTGCAATTAGCACTGGGGAAAGTGGGCAGTCTTTTTGTAGAAGTAGTTTTTGACATGCTGGGATCTGATTATGTGCAAGAGCGAGAAACGCTTTCAGCTACTGAATTAGGAGAGCTTAGAGTCTGGCCCATGCAGCCTTAAATGTGCAAATGAAAGAAAGGCAGACACAGATTGCTCTAGCATAGGTTTGCTTTAACGACGTGTTATCACAAAGGATCATGTGAACCATTCTTCCTTGTGTAGGAAGTTCAAATAGAAGAATAAAAGGGGAAGAGATCACTTTACAGTCTTACTAGCTAACTAAGGTGCCTTTGGGAATGTTTATTACTGTGGTAAATACATAATGTCTGGAGTAAACTGTGTACGTATTGTTGTTTATAATGGAACAACCCATTGGACACCCAAGAAAAAAACATTTTCCCTATTGATACATTATGCACCTTCTTCTTGTGTTACACTGTTATGTAAATGTTATGGTTATTTACTCTATTATCTGTCCAAGGAATAGAAAAGATGTGAAAAGATCACCTTTGGATTGCTCTAAAAGTACCTCTTTAGTCCTTTCCCTGCACATTATATTTCTATGTATATTTCTGTGGAATGTGGTCTAACATTAATTGCACTCTTTCTATACTTACCATAACAGAATTTGGCTTCAGCCCTCTTCCTGTCCCATCCCCCCCCCCACCTTTTCTTAACACAGAAATGAAAGCTAGGAATTTGCAACTGTACTTTTTGGGAACGTCTACTCCTGTAAGTGCAAGGCATAAGTGACACCAGATGAAGACATCCAAGACTCCCTTCTCACTCGTTTTCCTACTGTTCCCAAATTTTAAAGGCATAACTTTTAAAAGACACTGTTTGGCTCATCCATAAAAAGAAGAAAGAGGAATTTTATAGCAAGACATGAGAAAATATCCTTTATATTTACAAGAATAGAAGTTTCTGGCTGCTTTCCAGCTACGCTAATCTGAACTTCTACAAGTCAATTTGCAGTAGACAAACATCAGTGTATTTAGCTAGATGCTAAGAGGAAGTTGATGCTTTTTGAACCTTCTTCAGGGCCTAGTGTATTTCATGTTATTCACTTTAATTGATCATATTAAAACATAAAAATACAGTACAGGAAATTTATTTGTTGTGAGCACCAAATCACTGTACAGAAACAGGATGACCTTGTCCATTGAGGTAGCAGAAATAGAATTGATGGCGAAAAAATGCAGAGTTTCATACGTATGGGCTATTAATAAAACTGTTTCCTGGGTTACAGTGACTCTTGGGTTGTGGTCTGTTGGTTTTTCTGTTCTTCTAGAATAGGACCCAGTTGTTCTTCCCTGGGATTGTCTGGGAGAGAGGGAGAGAGCACACTGGTGATTGTCTCTCCTGAGCATTTTTTGTGCTTTCTCTTGTCTAAAGTCTGTATGAATTTTTTGGTAGTGTTTTGCGGTAGCTCTGGGCCTTCACAAGCTTAAAGGCTACTACGTCATCACCTGACTTTCTCAGGATGGTATCAGTACCAATTAACCTTTATCATTTTATGTAAAAATACTCATTTTACAAATGTTTTCAACGAGGATTGTTCCATTCTTCCAAGTAAGTTTCAGTTCTTTGAACACCCCTCTGCTAAGTAAGCCTCCAGACAGATCGCACAAAGGACAGACAACTGAAAGCAAGCTTTCTTTTTCACTCTTCCTGAATACCTTGTTATTGTCTCAGTCCTCATCTGGAGGCTTTATTTATTTCTTGACCCTTTTGTTTAATCTTCTTTGTCTAGTCTTGGTAGGATGGTCATGTTCTTACTGTTTTGAATATGCCTAAGGTTTGTTCTTTCAAACATTTCATAGAATCATAGAAAGTTTTGAGTCGGAAGGGACCCCTAGAGGTCATCTAGTCCAACCCCCCTGCAGCGAGCAGGGACACCGCTAATTAGATCAGGTTGCTCAGAGCCCTGTCCAACCTGGTCTTGAATGTTACCAGGGATGGGGCCTCCACTACCTCTCTGAGCAACCCATTCCAGTGTTTCACAACCCTCATTGTAAAGAATTTCTTCCTTATATCTAGCCTAAACCTACCCTGTTTTAGTTTAAAACCATTACCCCTCGTCCTGTCACTG
>Ga0065711_1043285_pt1 | contig 14814 bp, 10 predicted proteins | sample Hoacrofraction12_FD_59098 | JGI IMG/M metagenome (GOLD analysis project Ga0065711, IMG submission 59098) | Hoatzin crop microbial communities from Cojedes, Venezuela - Epithelial fraction 12 v2 (version 2) | ecosystem: Host-associated > Birds > Digestive system > Esophagus > Crop | place... | reverse complement strand
GACTCCACCACCTCCCTGGGCAGCCTGTTCCAGTGCTCCGTCACCCTCAGAGGGAAGAAGTTCTTCCTCATGTTCAGACGGAACTTCCTGTGCCTCAGTTTGTGCCCATTGCCCCTTGTCCTGTCACTGGACACTACTGAAAAGAGCTTGGTCCCGTCCTCCTGACACCCACCCTTCAGATATTTATAAGTATATATTAGGTTCCCTCGCAGCCTTCTCTTCTTCAGGCTGAACAAGCCCAGCTCCCTCAGCCTCTCCTCGTAGGAGAGATGTTCCTGTCCCCTCACCATCCTTGTAGCCCTCCGCTGGACTCTCTCCTGCCTCCTTTGCTAGATTTCTTTCTCAGGGGGATGCACCGCTCCTGAGCGTGGAGGAAGTGACATTTAAAGAGGGACCAGTACTCTTGTGTTCTTTCACTGAAGATCCAAAGAGATCAAGTCCATGAGGCTCTTTCCAGCTCCTTCAAGGGATCTCCAACAGGTCTGCACCAAGAACAATCAATGCTATCAAAGCATTACAAAGCAATAGGGGTGGTCAAAGAACCTAGATGGTTTCCCTCATCTGAAATCTGTCTTTTTACATCTATGAACACTTCAGGTTGGGTGCCTCCATGTTTTTTAGGAACCTCATTGAATTTCAAACTGCTTGGGCTTAGATGCTTAAGTTCGTGTGAGATCTGGGTCTTGGGTCTTGCTTCCCCTTCTCTGAAATTACTGGAATATATTCTTTACTTGCTTGGCTACGGTGGCAGGAAATGGTCTTTTGTTAAGTATACTTGTTGTGACAAGTTTTTTAAAATGCAAAAATTACAGACTCTACCTTCAGCTTTCAAGTGTTTATTCTCTAAAGAAAATACATTAACTTGTAGTAAAAGTAGTAGCTTTTGTTTACTTGTGTTTGTACATGTTACTTAGACGATGATACAGACTGTAGACATTGCTGATGCTACAGGAGGTCTCGTGAACCTGATAATGCCTTGCTCTCACTGAAACAAAACTTCAGCTGCTCTTTGACACCGATTCTTTGGAGTAAGGGTGAGATTTGATGATTAACAATGTGTATTCCCAGGAAGGCTTACCTTTGCTTAGTAAATATGTTATTTCCTATTTCAAGACTATAACAAAGCCACAGTTTTATCCTGCCCTCACAAGCTCAGAATAGAGTAACAGATATGAAAGCATATTTCTGCTATAAAAACTTCCTTATCAGTGTGTGCAGTTACTATCTGGACACTTTTTTTGCAGCATAGATGGATTAACAGAATAGTTAATACTATTCTAAATTAGAGTAATAATGCTGTTTGAGATGGTAACTAGACGCTCCTGGGGATAGCACTGAAGAAATCAACCATAAGGCACAGGTTCCAAGGAAGCTCTGAAACACCTTCCAATTTCTCCCAAGAGACAAAAGACAAGAAAGAGAAAAGCTGAATTAGCAGTTAATAATACATAATGAGTTAGAATTTTGAAGTTTATGATGATTCATAATTATTATAAGAAACCAGTTTGTCGATTCATGAATTCAAGACAAGCTTGTTTTCCTGCACACTGCCTATTGCCACTCACTGTTGTGGTGAGGTGGTGTATCACCTTTCAGCAAAGCTTCATTTCTGGAGACATTTTTTCTTTCCTACAACATGTCTGTCAAGTAAGAAAAGGGTTTGGCCAGGTTTTCTGTTCCTCTTCCTTAAATAAATTAAAAAAAAGGACGCCAGTCAGATATTCAAAGATATTTTTGGTAACAGCATTTCCCTCTCACAGATTTGTTGATCCCAGTGCTGACGAGGTGTGTTAAAGCAAGTTCTTATAAACCTGCTGTCCTAAGAAAAATGAAAGATTATCTGCTTCTCTGCAGAAGGCAGACATCCTCTTTTTATGACTTCTGAGTGCGTCAGAGGTTCTCAAACGTGAACCTCTTGTAGTCTTGAAAGTAGAATGAAGGAGACATAGGAAGGAGACAGAGGTAAAGGTCCTGAGGGGAGGGCAGGGAAAGGAGGAGGAGAAGAAAGGCTGGTTCTCAGAGCAGGGCAGAAGCGAGTTCTGCAGCTGCATAATGGATCAGTCTGCCTGAGACACTGCCATTTGGGAACGCATTGAATAAAAAAAAAAGTCATTTAGCACCTTACTAACTTCTACAGTTAGCAACCCTTCTGCCTCAGATGAAAACAGCCATAATTTTCTTACTATTTTTATAGATATGTTCTATTAAGATGTCAGAAGATTTCGGTCTTTCTTTGAGGCTCCCCTTGTTTTATTTAAACTCTTTGGTTACAGTTTCTCTAAGAAAGATACTCTCATCTATTTAAAAAAAAGGGAATGTTTCATTATCCCTTGTTTACAAAGTAGGAATTGAGGCAAACTTAGAGGTAGGTATTTCACTAAAGGTCACCCAGGCAGTACGTGACAAAGCCAGGAACAGAAGTCAGACCTTTAGGATCACAAACCTGTTCCTACATTGCAAGGATATATTTCCTCCTGCATTTTTACTGTTTGAATTGGGCTGAGAAATCCTTTATGACTGTGGATTTGTTTAATGGTATTACAAGATTAACACTAGTCATCTGGCTGGAATTTTTGCTAGCGAGTCATATCACTATGTATTTATTTAGTATGAGATAACCTTTCATTTTCCTGCTGGCAAATATTTCAGAGATACTAAGATGACTGAACTTACAACTTGCATGAGTGATACGGAATTTGAAGTTAAACAGCAGACTGTTTGTTATAACTGATAGGAAAAGGGATTTCAGTTCATAATTAAAAATAAAAAAATCAACAGCTTGTCAGCATTAAAGGAAGTCTGCATTGGGAAATGCATAGCATAGCTAAGGAATTTATGCACCTACTTATTTTCTTGCACACCCATGTGATTAATCTATGTGCTATCAACTGGGCTTCCAAGCAAGGATTTCCTCAGCTGTGTATTGCACAGAGCAAGGCAGGTCTTGAAACGAGTTGAGAGCTGCTTCAGTTTTCCTGGGCTTTTCTTTTTGCTACAGTAACTGGCAGATTCTGAATTGTTATGAGCAGGGTGTTTCTCATCCTGCCAGGCCTTTTCCTTGAACCCCTGCCAGTTTGACCTCATAGTGGCGTACACTGGTTTTTGAAGGCTGAATGAGCTGAGAATGTGGTTTCCATTACTATCTTTAAGCAGATTTGGCACCGTCATATGACATGAGGAAGTGGAAATGAAAATCAAACCTGGAATCACCTGTATGGCAATGCAAAGCACTCCCGCTAGGCTGGCAAGACAGAAAATTAGAGGACACATCTTGAATGTAGGCACAACTCCATTAAAGCAAATATGACCCTAGTTCAGGAGTTTCTTTTCAAGAGGACACTTGTTCATTCTTTTCTTACCTGGAGAAGTTCAGGGACTTTTAAAAGCACCTAAAAAATAAGGTGTTTGGATGTTTCACTGAGCTACACTGGAAGTCATGGAAAAAGATATTTTTCCCCCTTGTATGACAGTCCACCCATTTGCCTATACATTATTTAACAATGGTCACCTAAGAACGGCAAGAAAGTGATATCTCATGTCCCCTTTGAGATGTTAGAGAAGTAGTATTCTGTTACAGTATACAGTATGCATAATGGCTTGAGAGATACGTTCTGCATATTCAGTGTCCATTTTAAACAGGGAAGGAGAACAATGGTAACATGATCACACGATCCGTATGCTGGGACTTGGGATGCAGCTGGGCTGCTTCTGTTGAAAGAAGAAGCTGTCTGAAGCAAGCAAGCTTCAAGTCCACCAGCTTGTTGAAGTAAGCAGAACACAGGCATCCTGAAGAGAAGGCATCCGGAAATCTGAGCCCTCCATCTAGAAAGAAGTTTGAGCTGCCTGTGTCCAGAGCAGGTTCACCCCTGCTTCGACGTCCCAGGCAGGAAGCAAGGTCAAAGGGAAGTAGTTGCAGGATCCCTGCAATGTCAGTGAGGTCAAAGTAGCTGCTGAGCATCTCTGTGCTACTTGGCATGATGGCACTTGGCTGGCCATCTCTTGTGGTTAGAAAGCTCCCTATGGAACTGCTTGTCCAGACTTCCCATCTTTTCCTCCCATCTATTTCTCCTCACACTTCTAGTACAAATCAAGTAGGTCAAAATTATTATTCCCCATCTTATCCTTTCATACCTCACAAGTCTTCTCACCTGATTGGTGTCTAACACTGCATAGCCCAACTTAAACTCCCACAGACGGAAGTATGTAAATCTTCAGGAATAGTATATTTCCAATGTCTCTTTTTCTTTTCCTTTTCACAGTGTTTGTATATAGGCTCTGGTTATTTTCAAAACTCATTAATATTTTTCAGTGGTTTGATTGTTTCATGAATTTTGCTTGCACTTTCATTAACAATTTCCATACTTAGCAGTCCTGTCAGGCTGTTTGTTCACTTTGTTTTCAGTCTTGCAGTCATGGAGATTGACTTCCATACTGCTCTGCATGGGTCTGTGGCACAGATTGCCACAAAGCGTGAGGTATTGTTTTTGCTTTTTAACTAGATGAACATAACCCTTCTGATCAGATTCCTGTGTGAATGATCGTGTATAAGAAGTTAAGATCTGCTTTCCTAAGCATTCAGAGAATATCTTCTAGAACTCAATCGCAATGGTATTTGTAGGAAGTGAAGGTATCATGGATGCTAATATAACTGGAGCAGTTTGTGTTTAAATTTGAATGAATATTCTTACAAGATTTCTTTATTGCTTGAGTGTTTTTGTATTATCCACACCACTCCACTTTTGCCTATGGACAAAATCTGATTTATGTAGTGAAAATTATTGATGCCACAGGTAGATTTGACTCTTCAGCTGAAAACAAAATGAAATATGCTGTGGAAAAATGCAAACTACTCTATAAGAGAACGAAGCCTGTCTACAGCATACTCCAAATTGGGAAGGATATAGCAAGAAATGATGAGGTATGAAGACTTGTGATTGATTGTTTTCGTAAAATTGGCTTTGATCTGCAATGTGATGTAATCAGAGGAAAAGCTAGCACAGTTTGGGGCTGCATTCATTGGAACATGTCCTGGAGCAGAGAATAAATAGATTGGGTCTTGCTTGAACTCCTTGGGTTTTTAGTGCCAACTATTTTTCCCCAGATTAACTGCCCTCAGTCTTTCATAGTGGTATCTTGGGGCCTTGATATCTCAACGTGCATCCTCATATACTTGTCTGGGATATCTTGTAAAGATATCAGTGACCTGAAAAATATTGGTAACTGAGAAATAAAGTGGACTGGAAGGACTGCTGTATAGAGGTAAAAATAAGGCATTCTGGTAAATATTACATGCTTAGCAGGATACCAGCTAAGGAGCAAAATACGCAGAAGAGTGTAATTGATGTATATAGAAGGAAAACAAGGATTCTGTCACACCATAGAAGCTATGATATAATTAGGAGCAGTAGAATGAACATAAAAAGAAAAAAATAATTTCAATGTTAGGTGAAATATTTTGGGCTGCCCTTAGCCTTTCAAATAACATCCCAAATGAGGTTGCGGAGGATTCTTGAAAATTGATCCTATAGGAATTAATTAAAGATCCAATAAACCTGCAACAGACAGCAATCTTCTCTCTCCTGGAGGGATTGCCTGAATGATCTGTGCAATATTTTTTGTCTCTACCACCTCTGACTTAGGCAGATGAAAGAGCAAAAGCAGCAGCAATGTCTCCAGTGCAGGCAGTAACCTGGTTGTTGGTGAAACATCAGGTCAGCGAAATGGAAAATGACAAAGAGAAGAGGCATCTAGAGGGGAGACAAGTATAAGATACAAATGCAGAGCTCTTCTAAGTGGTGTGTCAAGGAAAGAGACAGCAAAGTGGAGCAGAGGCTTTTACAAGGGAAGGAGCAATGAGTGACAGAAACCTGCTTGGGAGTAAATGACCACGTGTGTGCTCCCATAAATGTCCCCACCGAGGCTGCCTGGAAGCCCCTGGGGAGCGGGCGCAGGGGTCTGAGCTTTGGGGATGCCCCCTCCCTCCGCACACACCCCGTGGCTGCTGCTCCTGTCCGCTCCCTCGTTTAACCCGTCCCTTCTAGCAGAAGTGAATCACAGATTTAGGAGATCTTTTTTTACTCAGTCATCCTGCTGCTGACAAGTTTGACCCTGGCAAATGCATAGCCAAGACAGTTTCCGTGGGGCTGGGGAGGTGGGGTCAGGCTGTCCAGGGCGTCCCGTCCTCGGGAACCAAGCCGCGGGCACTACCGCAGCCCGGGGAACCCACCCAAGCCTGGCAGCCTCTCCCCTGTGAGCCCGGTGGCCCCACAGCTGCCTCGCCCAGTGCTGGATGGCCGTGGCAGGCAGTGACAGGAAGACTGATTTGACAGCAAAAAGCAGGAGAATCTGGTGGAATTAAGAGAAATATATTCTACCCCAAATAAACAAAGCTAAAGGTGGAAAGCTTCCGTCAGAAAGGTGATGGCAGGTGCCCTGGACAGCCATGGCTGCTGGCCCAAGTCTTGAGGTGCAGCCCACTGTGGCCCAGCCCAGTGGTGAGGGGAGCTGGTGCCTCCTGCAGCGCTATGTGCTTCTCTGTGAGCTGTACTGTAACTGCTGATGGGTGAATTTCCTTCAGCTGGGGTTAACCAGCACAGTAAGCATCCTTGTCAAAAAGCCTTTGTGGGGCAGGAGTGTGCTTCCCTCCAAAACCCACTGCCCACCCTTCCGGAAGGCTCTGTCCACACTGCTGACAGGGTGCCAACTAAAGGAAAGGTAAGCAGTGATTTCATCTGCACAAAGCATCCTTTTTTTTCCAGGCCTAGTAATTATTTTTTTTTCTCTTTTTTTTTGAAAAAATAGTGGCTGTTTGGGAGGTTGTATTAATTCCATAAAACTGACCCGACTCAGGGAAATCTCGCAGCAGCCCTTTAGCAAGATAAACCGCAGCGCTAGGGATCAAATGGCGTTCAGCAAAGTGCTTGGGTATTCACTGAAGGTAAAGGGGATGCTTCCCCCGCCCTGTTTCAGCTGTTTTCAGCAAGTGGGAGTGCGGGCTGCGTGGAGGAGTGCTGAACCCCCATACGCCTCTGGGGCTGCCCGTCTGCCTCTGCGAGGGCACCGGGTCTTTGCCCAGCAGAGGATGCCTCTCCTCAGGCTGGGGGGACTTGCTCCCATGTGTATTCCTCCTAGGATTTGATGAGAGCAGTGTTGAAAGCAAAGAGCTGTTTTACAGACATGCATACAAAATGTATCCATGGATATGCGTGTGCGTGTATTTGAGGGAGTCCAGCTGAGAGGAGTGCAGATAATAGGTGTTTTCTGAGTGCGTAACAGGAAATCCAACAAATATATTCCCAAATGTTACGTTAGGTAAAAATCAACAGCTAAAGTAGTCATTGTATCAACTGCTGGTTGATACGCACTTTGGGATTCAGTGTTCCCAATATCACTGTAAGGGAAAATGCCCGTTTAGCCAGAAACAGCATGCAGCACCTAAGGTGGCTCCTCCGATTCTGCGTCTGTGCGTCGCATGTTCACTTCTGTCTCAGCAAACACAGAAAATGACAAGATGTCTGTCCCATAACACTCAGCAAATCTTTTCCCTATTTAGAACTGGGATTTTTGTCTCCCTTAAGAAACACCAGGTCCAACTCCTGGCGCGCATATTGCAAGAACTCCAGTGACTGGGGAAGGGATTTCTGTCTGTCTGTGTCTGCAGACGAGCCCGCTCTTGCAAATTACTTCAGACTGCAAGAGGATAAGCATAATTTTGTGTGATAAATGTGTGGTTCATTTTGTGAAATGATGACTTCGTGATGTCCTATCTGTTCAAGACTGTATTTTTTGCAAAAATACATGTGATTTAATCTAATTTTAACAATACTTAAAGGAACTGAAATTGTAGCACTCACTGCTGACTCTTTGGAAGTACACAAAAAATTGCAGCTGTTGGTTTACTTCTTGATTAACATTGTAGATATTCTCCTTAATTTTTCCCATTTTTTATGATTTATTTATTGTATATTTATTTGTGTGCAGGTGACTTAAGTGTTCTACTGGTTATGGTCTATTTAATGTATCTTTACTTGTGTGGAGATTGTACCAGAGCTCCTGTTATATGGATGAATAATGCAGAAATGCTACTACTAATGCAACACTCCTTTTTTTCCTGCACAATTTTCTTCCGAGTGGTGGACTTCTATTGATATCGCTTTTCTTTGTAATCACATTGGCAAGTGTTTGATGGTGTGATGGGAAAGCTTTTAAACATGTGAATGCTCCAGTCAGCTTCGAATATCAGTAGTGGAAGTGCTTTTGAGGTCATTCAATGATAGATCAGCAGTAGTACAAGGTAACTTTTCTGACCAGGCAACAACTAATTAGTGTTACTTGAACAACGAGAAATGACTTTCCACAGCAACTGTTAGGAATCAACCTATAATGTTAAACCAAAGAATTCTGGGAATTTGCCAAGCAGGTGAAGATCGCACACTCTACAGATATTTTGCAAAAGAAAGAAAGATTCAATTTCTCGGATATATGACCTTTGTGGATTATTCATCTAGCTCTCATCAGAGTGGGTGCTCAAGGTTTCCTCTCTTGATACTCCTCGGAAGAAATTTGCTTTGTTTTTCCCTACCGCATTGCTATATTCCTTTAGAGGATATTTATTGTTAAGCCACGGCCTCTGTTATTTCCTTTGCTGCCTGAGCTTAGTCAGAACTCTGTGCCTCAGACATGCTATAAAGCCCAGTAGCAGAGGAAATAACAGTGCAGTTAACCTCCTTAACACTGATAATAAATAAGCGCTAATAAGATATGTACCAGGGTAGGAATTGCCCTGACATAATGAAATGCACTAGTTTAAATAAAGTGGTAGCTGGTGTCATCATGATTTTTAGTAAGGAATCTATGCAGGCACTATATTTTCTGGGTAATTTACATGTCAGATTTTTCTGGGCAGCTCAGATGATGTTAAGACATTTAGTCCAAGTGGCCCAGTTTTCATAAATTCTTGACGCTGAGCAGAGCCCTTTGTTTTTTCAGGTGCCTATCTTGATCCGAGCTGTTGTTTAGAAATATTACCCCAGCTGGGGGTGCTGAGCGTTCTTGGAAATCTGGTCTCTGTCTCCTCCCTCTTTATTTAAGCTTCATTTCACTGGATTAAACCCATCTCGATTGAGAATTTTGCTTCCCAGTCACTACCGTGACTCTTGATTGAACATGGTATCTCTGCTATCAATTTACTTCCCTGCAGATCAAATAGCTCTCTTCTCACCCATAGAATGATAGGTTGGAAAAGACCTCTAAGATCATCGGGTCCAACCATCCACCCAACACCACCATGCCTACTAAACCACATCCTGAAGTGCTACATCTACATGTTTTTTGAACACCTCCAGGGATGGGGACTCAGTCACTTCTCTGGGCAGCCTGTTCCAATGTCTGACCACTCTTTCAGTAAAGAAATTTTTCCTAATATCCAATCTAAACCTCCCCTGATGCAACTTAAGGCCATTGCCTCTCGTCCTATTGCTAGTTACCTGGCAGAAGAGACCAACACCTGCCTCACTACAACTTCCTTTCAGGTGATTGTAAAGAGCAAGAAGGTCCCCCCTCAGCCTCCTCTTCTCCAGATTAAACAGCCCCAGCTCTTTCAGTTGCTCCTCATAAGACTTGTTCTCTAGACCCCTCACCAGCCTCGTTGCCCTTCTCTGGGCATGCTCCTGCTGACAAAGCTATCATGACAACTCCATGGTGAATATACACACTCTGGAACTGGAGGGGATGTTTGCTTTATTGTAAAGCAATTCTTTGGGGTGGCTTAGTGACATGTTTTGAAGGAAAGACAGGTTCTCTTTGCAGCAGGCCTAAACCGGGAAAGTGCAAAATGTACCCACCACCCATCTTGAATACATTTCACTGTCTCACAGCTTGGGCACTGCTTAGAACAACCCGTGTGCTGTAATTGAATTTCAATACCTACGAAAAATATGTTAATACAATATAACCAGGAGATGTTTATAAGTACCAATATTAAGTAGACAATCATAGTTTATAAAAGCCACATGAGGATATGATTTGTGAATGGTAATTAAGTCTGAGAGATTGTGCTAATTTACTACGGTTTGGACATAGAAATGTAAATTTGTAAGCCTTGTGCCTCATTATTACGATTTTTTTTTTTTTACTCCACAGTTCCCCTGACACTTATTGTGTTACTAAAGACAAAAATATTAATACCAGAAAATAGTCGTGTTTTATATCTGTAATCTTGCTGGCAAATTGAGACAGCATGGTAGCAAAATCATAGAGGAAGTTTTCTCTGAAGTGCCCATGTCTTTAGTTTAGGGAACTTGTCAGATTTTCGTCATTGCTTGGTTGCAAAAAAACATCTGTTCCTGCTTTTGAGAAATATTTGTAGCAGTTTTACAGCAGGATTTAATTACTGCCAGTGAATGGTGGTTGGGTGCCATACAGTACTAACAGATTTTTGTCTATACTCCTTTATATCTATGAAGTGTAAATGACAAATAGGAACACTATTTAACTGTGACTTTAGTAACAAAGGCTATTTGCTGATGAACTATGTGGTGAGAGAGTTCAAAAGATGTGCAATGCTGGAAGGATTTAGTTTCAGAGTTGCTCACAGAGTGATGTGATATGTTTCTTCTTGAGCTTGGTATCAGAATGCAGCTCACAAAATCCTAAAACTGTGTTAGCCACAGGAGAATCTCTAATATGTGACTTCAGTGAATCTGAGATGCTGCGAACCTTCTGAGGAGCTGCAGTTATTGTTGCTTACGTGTTTTTAAAGAGCTGATCAATGTTGGCTCTGAATGTTTTGCTTTTGACGGAGCTTTGTTTTAATAAATGATTTTGTTAGGTTTTGGTCATCCATCTGCTGTTTGGGAAATATCTTCTTAGACACCTATATTATTGTGAAGATACGATCTGATTTTTATAGTATCCAGAAAGGAGGGCATCTCATATACCTAGAAATATCAATGCATAAATATGACTGATGGCATTTACAGATAACAATTTCTCTGGTAATTAGAGAAGCACAACACCTGAGGCAGCAGTAACGCCAGCTTTGTCTCCCTCCCTTTTCTCCAAAAGCTTACGACATTCTGATTTTTGAAAGTCTGCTTTCCTCCTCTTCTGCTAGAAAAATAAGACGTTTTCCACATCTGATGACTTCCCTCATTTTAGTTGTCTGTAAGTTCTACGAACTATTCATCCTTGTCAACTGTATTAGCTCTGGAGAGAGAACCCACAGCAGGGTCTGCATTCTGTTACAGGGTGTGCGTCTTCAGCTGAACAGCAAAGAGGATGGCTTTACAGCCATAAAGCCAGCGGGTGTCGCAGATGTTAGTGAAGCTCCAGTTTGGCCCGGGGAATCTTTCTCCCATGGCTCCCTGCTCTGCTCACACCCTTTTCGTACAGTATTTGCATGAGAAGGAAAGAGCCCAGCTTGGCTGGTAGGGGCAGGCCTGGGAATTTGTGGAGAAACTCTTCAGTGCTTACATATGGGACATTATATATGGAAATCATGATGTTGTTATAGCTTACAAGAAACATTTATATTAGGGTGGCACCCACATGCTCTGCTCTACATTTATGTATGCAAATAAGTGACAAAACATTTGCAGTTTGTAACTGAGAAATGTCGTTTTTCTTTAATCTGAGTCCTCCTTCAGTTCCTGCAATGGTCTAGTTGTGGCAGAGGTTCGGACTGTGGTATTCAAAAATAATTTCAAGTGCCTTCGATGGTTTTTAGCAATACTGACATGCCTGCACAGGCAAACAGACATAGTCTGGACTCTCTTTATACCAGCAAGAAAGTGCATTTGCCAGTTTATGTCGTGTATGGTTCTGGGATTGAAACAACCTATAGCTCTAGAAATATTTTATATTGTGTTTGTATGGGGCTTTTCTCAATACAGAAACTTAGAAACCCAGCAGATACTCTTATGCTGGCAAAAGCTTCATGTGTCAACATTTATTTTTTTAAAACAGTTGTTGGAATTCAAAAAACAGTCATCCTGTCCTTTCCCTTGCTTTTGGCTGGTAATGCTTTGCAGAAGGTTTGGTGATGGATTGGTTTGTCTAGGTGTTTGTTACACACTGACGTAAAATAGCGTATACAGGGTTAGAGCTGTGAGTTTCAGAGAGACTGAGAAATCCTCCCTCAGCTCTCTCCTGAGCCTTAGGAACTCATTTCACATCTCATTCATTAGACAAACTAGATGATCTGAAAACAGCATGCAAAACACTCCAGATTACTCTGATGCAAAGGTTTAGTAGCCTGTTCCCCCGAGAAGTGCCAATAACTCAACCTTTAAACCTCAAAGAAAACCTGATTTTGAGGGTCCGATTCGCGGTGGCTGGAAAATGAATGTAGGGTCCTGTTTTTGAAGAGCTGGGTCCTGTTTTTGAAGAGCTGTAAGCTGAAGACAATATGCATTTTGTTAGTTTAAGATGGCAGGTTTGCCCCCTCACCTGTAATCTCTGAAGATTACCGGCTCCTGCTACACTCACAACACTGACAATGCACTGTTCATAGTGTACTGGCCTGGGGCAGATTCATAACAACTCACATTTCTGCTTAAGGTATATAATTTCATTGCTTTGACACAGGCAATATTTATAATAGCAAAGGATGACGTTTTTGCCCTACCTCAAAGGAGTGACAATTCTTATATTCTCTCTCTCTGTTGGGCCTGTTGCTATCAATTCTAATGTGATTTTTCAGTCTCGCATATATCTATTTGCAAAGTTAAATGACATATTTCCTTGTATGGATGTAGACAACTGACAAGGAGGTTTACTATGGCAGTGTTCAGTGTAAGCACCTGGAATTCAGATAGCTATACAAAATGTGAGACACTGTCAATCTACAAAGTTGAGTGGAAATTTTTTGATAGCGTATTTTCCTACTTGGCCACTGGAACTTCACTCGGGAATTTATTAGGAGATTCCTAGTTTCTGAAGTGAGAGGAGACCTTCTATAATGTGTACCTGGAATCCTGCTGACATAGGTCAGAGCCCCTGAACTACCAATTTTGGCATCAAGATTACAACTTCAATTTAAGTGATACTGCATCAGAAAAGATTTGTACATGGGGAAATGTACTAGAAACATATTAAAATGTAAAGAGTTCAAAGACCTAAGTGACTGAGAAATGAAATAATTCCTCTGGTAAAGTCTTCTAATAACTTAATTAGCATCTCTGTTTAAAAATAGGCATTTTAGGTCTAGTCTGAATTAACTGAATTACTAATGTCTAGATGTTGCATTTCACTATGTCTTTTTTTCTACTGTTATTACCACAAGTTCTTTTCTTCCTGTAGGTGCTAGCTAGGGTATATCCATGCATGCTTGAAACTCATACCCGTTTGTAGTGTAGACAAACACTCTTCCTCTCTGAAGAAGTACCAATCTCAGTAAGAAAACCCAGTACAAGGAAAGTGGGGACCCAAGTGCAGAGAGGTTGATGACAGCAGAGGTACATCTGAAAAAACCTGGAGCCAAACCAAGCTCCGTGCTCTCACCCCGTGAGCTCTAGGAATTGCTTTTGCTGAAGTCATTTTGATCTGTTACTAACATAGCAGTCTTTTACAGATGTGATTATCCTCTGTGCAACCCTGCACAGTAAAAGACTCCTTTCAGTACCCTTAACAACATAGGTTTAGGAAAATGCCAGCAATAATAGATTTTATTCTGCATTCTCTAAATGGGCCAAACTCTCCCATTGATCTTAATAGCTCTTTTGCCTGAGTAATTTTTATGCGAGCAGGTCACGATTGAAATAGCCTAATCCCCATTTACAGGAAATGTGTATGAAATAGAATAGAAATATCCAGAGAACACAGCCAAGTGATCACTGTGTGTGTGGTAAAAAGGGTGTGAGTGTGGCAGAAAGTAATTTTAGCTTTAAAGGTAAAGCTACCACACTGAATTCCTTGTCTCTTCTTTTCATTTCCTTCCACCTTAGTCTCCATTGCTGCTTACAGGTCTTTTTCCTCCTTTTCTTGTCAGGTTCTTCCAGGGACTTGGAAGCTGAATGGGGATTCTGCCTACAGCTCTGTCCATCTCAGGTTATGATTCTGAGCTGGTCAAAAGTAGTTACACAAATCCTAAATACACTAAACAATTTTCTCTTCTAATTAGAAAAATAGCCCAAAAAACAAACTAGCCAATAATCTCAGGTCCTCTTAGTCCCACCCAAAGCCCTTGTCTTCTCCAACAGACTGAAAGAGAGAGATTTAAAAAATATGGTAAGTGACATTTTACCCCTTTGGTGCCTCAAGTTAATCAAATCCTCTTGAGATTCCTGAGATCTATTTTCTTTTTTTGGGCATTTGAATCAATTTTCATAGAGCAAACAATCTAAAGTTCTTCACCAAAGTGACAGAAAACATTAGCAGATATCTGTAGTATTCATGAGTATCCTCATCCTGCACTTGCAAGGACTAAGATTTATTGGTAAAAACCTCTCCCTGGTTCTGTGACACAAGATGCCACTTGTATCTGTCAGGGAAGCACTTAGCCAACTGCAGATAATGCTGTAGCTGAAAGATTTTCCCCCTGAAATTCTTGCTGCAGAAGAAAGTACATTAAGATAAATATTCCAGTGTCAGATGCACACAAGGAGGCCTCTGTTGAACAATGTCATTAGATTAAAAAAATAGAAACATGATGCAATCTGCTCACTGTTACTCCAGTGTAAATCTGGTATCCTCCACCTGCTTGTACAGAGAGCCATTCTAGCTTTTTACCAAGGCATGTGACAGGAGAGTTTGACGCCTGATTGCTCAGTATTACTTAGAAAAGATATTTTTATGCCTACATATTTATTGCAAGAA
>Ga0065711_1043284_pt1 | contig 14815 bp, 8 predicted proteins | sample Hoacrofraction12_FD_59098 | JGI IMG/M metagenome (GOLD analysis project Ga0065711, IMG submission 59098) | Hoatzin crop microbial communities from Cojedes, Venezuela - Epithelial fraction 12 v2 (version 2) | ecosystem: Host-associated > Birds > Digestive system > Esophagus > Crop | place... | reverse complement strand
AAGACCCGCCTGGACAAGGTCCTGTGCAGCCTGCTGTAGGTGACCCTGCTTATGCGGGGGGGTTGGACTAGATGACCCACAGAGGTCCCTTCCAACCCCTACTATTCTGTGATTCTGTGATTCTGTGATTTGATACTGTCCCACATGACATTCTTGTCTGTAATTTGGAGACATAGAATTGATGGATGGACCACTCAGTGGATAAGGAATTGGCTGGATGGTTGCACTCAAAGAGTTGTGGTCAATGGCTCGATGGCCAAGTGGAGACCAATGACAAGTGGTATTCCTCTGGGGTCGGTATTGCAACCAGCGCTGTTTAACATCTTTGTCAGCAACATGAACAGTGGAATCAAGTGCACCCTCAGCAAGCTTGTTGATGATACCAAGCTGTGTGGTGCAGCTGATGTGCTGGAGGGAAGTGATGCCATCCAGAGGGACCTGGACAGCCTTGAGAGGTGGGCCCATGTGAACCTCACGGAGTTCAACAAGGCCAAGTGCAAGGTCCTGCACATGGATCAGAGCAATCCCAAGCAGTCCTCCTGCGAGGAAAGGCTGTTAAGAGCTGGTGTTGTTCATCCTGGAGAAGAAAAGGCTCCAGGGAGACCTTATTGTGGCCTTCCAGTACCTGAAGGGGCCTACAAAAAAGCTGGAGGGGAAATTTTGACAAGGGCATGTAGCAATAGGACAAGAGGTAATGGCTTTAAACTGAAAGGGAAGTAGGGAAGAAATTCTTCACTTTAAGGGTGGTGAGGCCCTGGCACAAGTTGCCCAGAGAAGCTGTGGCTGCCCCCTCCCTGGAAGTGTTCAGGGTCAGGCTGGATGGGGCTTTGAGCAACCTGGTCTAGTGGAAGGTGTCCCGGACCATAGCAGGGGGGTTGGAATGAGATTATCACTGAAGTCCCTTCCAACTCAAACCATTCTATGATTCTATGACCTCACTTAACTATCGCAATTTCACATGCAATGGCACTACTAAAGTGCCGTCCTTGCCAGCATGTATTATGACAACAGAAAAGAGAGAATGTCTACATTAAGGAGACTACCCCGGCTACTTCAATAGTGAGAAAAGCTTCCATGGCCTCAGGTTTCAAATACTCAAACAGAGCGCAGCGTTACAGACTGCAAACTTCACAATACCCAAGATAACCATGTAAGCATTTTTATGACTTCTCTGTTTTTGCATGGAATACTCTTCCAGCTAAGAGATATTAGACAATGAGCAAAGCAAGTTATATTTTCTTCTTCTTTATGTTAATACCCTACAAAAGATTGTGCTTTGCAAGGTTAATTTCAAGTCCAAACTCACAAGGGAACAAGAATAATTAGACTCATTTAAGAGAATTCTCCCCTCTGGCAGAGATGATTAAATTATTTATACATTATCTTTTCATATAATTGTACCTAGAACTGTGTAAACGTTTTTTTTTTGTCTAACTTTCAATAAATTCATAATACATGTTTCTCAAGTTGGATACACCACCTGCACCTGTGACAAGAGAGAATGGCTCATTTTTAAAATGTTTCAGCGAGAAATTAATCCAGAGGGAAACAGAAGCATGCAATTTAAAAGCTTCCACAATGACACCATACTGATTAAAACTCATCAACTGAAGAAATAAAATTAGTAAGACAATAAATCTTGGACTGAATCCTGTTACCCATTTCCACGGGAACAACTTCATTGACTGCAGCCACATTACACTACGAGTGCTGCTTAGCTGAGTATCCGCTCCATGGTGTGACCCTTTATCTGTAATTTAATATTCCTTTCTATAGTTCCCAAGTCTCTCTTTGCTAAGGATCTCAGATTCTGGGTAAAACCTGAAAATTCTAATGGAATAAACCACCAGGGTGAAAAAGGATATCTGGCTGGTGACACTAACATTCATTTCAGCTCTACTAAATGTTCTTTCTCTTAGATAGCTATAAACTTGAGAAAGCTTGAGATAATATTTTAAAGGGCATTCCTGGTACAAAATAGTAACTTGTTTGCTATGGTTCCACTTAAATTGGAAAGCTATTGGCTCTATAGCTGTCTGTGAAAAGACATCTTTGCATTTACTGTAAAATTCTAAGTGTCTTTTATAGTTGTGTTGTCTAGATCACTCTACAAACACATGAATACAGTGAAATCCCAGTTTTTTTCTTTAATGTACTACTAAAGAGTTCTGATACAGCTTTTACAGGCTCAGGATTTCACACTATTCTTCACCTCTTGATGCAACTCCAGTCAGTTTTCTTTTTACTTTTTGCAATTCACTATGCGGTTTTAAAAAACGGGAGTATTTTAATGCCTCTGGCTATGATTTTCCTTACAGCCATAAAATAATACATATCGGTCTCTATTTGGGGACAACTGCATTAAAGAAGACAGAAGGTTAGATAAAGAAACCCATTAAAAGGATAACATAATCACATACTTATTCATTCAAGTTGTGTATGGACAGGAATGATAAGTAAGAAAATTATGTATTCTGATTAAGAAATTAATATTTTTACTAAACAATAAATCTGCAGTGCAGTAATTATCCCAAGGCTATAGCTATGCTCAAATCACCTTAAATTCACTTCCCTAAACACAGCGCCAGAAAAAGGAAGAGACTGGTCTTTGCCAAGAATGCAAAGGCCTCAGCTATAATTAGCTTTTCACAGCCAGGCTCAACTCTTCCAATTTATTTATTTTTGGAGGACAGCTAGATAGGGAATATTTCCATAGCACTATCCCATGCCCTGAAGACACTGATATCTGACACTCCAGCCATGCGCTGTTTGCTTTTGCTGCAATGTACATTTCAGCTGTCTGGCAGGAGGGTCTCAGACCGTGATTCAATGCTAAAATACTGTTTAACTAGCTCTGATATCGCTCCTTTGGCTATCAGACGTGCTCTGCCATCCAATTCTGACTGGCTGATAGTCAAATTCCTGAGATAGGAGTCAATTTAAGGTGATGAGAATAGTTAAAAAGCAATTGTTTCTGATAAGGATCATAAAGTATCCTCTGGCAAAAAACAAACCCATACAAAAGTCTTGAAAGACCACTTTTGCAAACTTCTTCATGGTTTTCAGAGCTCCCTAAATCTGGACTTAAAGTCTCCTAAAAGATGCTGAGACTATTTATTTAACACTATCTGTATTTCTTGAAAACAAATCATTCTTAAGGTCTTTATAGTCCCTACTCACACAGCCTTACTGGCTATAATTATTATCTGTTACTTGAATTACAGCAGTTAGTTATAAAGACTCCAATTTGCACAAGATAACATATAAACACACAACAGTTCCTGCTCTGAAAAGCTATGACAGATGATGACCACATCAGAAATAATGCTGTGTCCAAACTGGACATAGTTCTACCTCATCAGAAGCAGATGAACCAAGCCAATGCCTGTTGTAGAAGCTCTATCTATGCTAGCATCCACAAGACAAAGCCATTTAGGTGACGCTAGAAATGCAGTTCCCTCTTGGCACTTTGCACTAGGGTCACAGAGAATTCGTCTCACAAATGAGTCTGTTGAGGGTTCATGAAAGGCTCCATTTACTGTTGGGATTCTATACAGTTCAGAGAATATGACAACAACTTACATTTACACATACTTACCTATTTAGTATTTTATTCCTCAACTGGCATGAGAAACATTTCTTGTGTGATTTTAATAAAAGAATCCCTACTGCATTATTCCTAAGAGGCAGCAAAAACATATGTCAAGGACTTTCCCAGCTACCACATTTCTAAAACCCTTATTCTGGTGGTCACATGAGATATTTTCTTCAAAGCCTAAAAATTTTTATGCCATGTTTGGCTACAGTAGTTATAAAGAACAGGTGCCTGACGCGTTGTTTAATTACACACCCACGGAGCCAGCGTGGTCCCAGTCTAGCAGTCACAGAATTCTTTCCTCCTTTTAGATTCTTCTTAATTATTATTTATCTACTATTACATATCCAATTAGTGTGGACTCCTACAGAACCTAAAACAGTTTAGAGAAAAATCAGGCTTTATTTGATCATTGATGTCTAGTAATACAGCTTAACAGCTCCATTAAAATGATGATTGGGTTTTATTCTGTTCAGACTTGTCTTTCTCCAGTTGAATTTACATTAAAATATTCTTTTTATAGTGTATACACAATTTTATATTGGGAATCTGCCTAACTTTGCTTGTACACATAGGTAAGGTGTGGTATGTAGTTAATATTTTAACATAAATAAATTGGTTATTGTACTTTGTTGGAACCATCACAGTTTGCGCCTTAATGTTACCAACATCATATAAAGTAAGAGCAAATTGATGCACGAAAAAAAATAACAGAAGCCAAAATGCATTTCACTATACATTTTTGTCTCCAAAAATACTGATTAAAATTACTTTAACTCTTATGTTGGCCATCAAAGATTCAGACACCTTCCTAGCTCTTGGATCTCCTAGGATGATACATAAACTTCTGATATTTGAAAATTCAAGCTATTCTAAACCCATCTGACTACAAATCTGTGTCACAATTTCCAGTGGGGTTTATTTCAGATACCACTACTTGTGAACTTCTCAGCACAATGAGGAAGTCCTCCGGACAACTAAAGAAAATACAGTGATTTTTACCTTCATGTAATCAAGGATTTATTTCCAAATAAGCCCAGGAAGAGGAAAACAAAAGAAGAATATCAGAATTCGGGTGAGTCAGCACTTTAGTCAAGAAATACCATATATGTACTTCACCTTGACAGTAGCAAAACCTCCTTCGTTCCTCTTCAATAACTTCAAAAAGCCCCAAAATACTGTATGGAAGAGCCCAACTCAGGCAATCATTTATAAACTTGATGTATTTGTTAAGCTTTACGTCAGTATGGAAAAAGCTTGAAAACTCTAGTCAGATATGAAAGACATCTCAGGCCTCACTACAAAACAGAACTTTATCCTCTAGTTTTCTGGGGCATCTGAAAAAGATGATACGAATTGCTTATACTACTTGATGAAAAGAAACTTTCCAGAAAGGAAGGATTATTTTTCATAATTTCAAGAATTCTCTTGAGCACCCTTAAGCACCATCATATGTATACAGGACAGCACTTTCTTGTGGTCTCATCAGGCGCACTTTATAAGCTTAATGCTAGAGCTTGTTCCTATTTCTGAGTCTTTGTATATGACCTATGATCTGTTGCCACTTACATGTATGGCACTTTGCTGACACAGAAATATTCAGTGTTAGGAATAAGAACTATACAAGAACTACAGTACCTGCTGCTAATCTATTAATTACATCTTAGCAAAACTAAATACTGAACTACACCAGTGTAAATGATCCTCAAATTACCATGTAATTTGATATCTACAGTTGCACAGGTAATTTCAAAATAGTTTCTTTTCAATGCACAAATACTCTAAGCTGAAAGATCTCAAACCGAAAGGTTAACAGGCAAAGTCCACAGAAACTGCCATTTTGCAGACCTTCGAAAATCAGATCACTCAAAAACAACCTGGAATTAATTGCTACAGATTGCTAAATGGATAACCATAAATTTCCATCTACTATAGTAATTTTTCAAATGAAAAATTTTTGGGAGAGATAAGCAGGCTTAGGTACTTCAACCCTTTTCCTAAATTCATCATCAAATGACTAAATGCTAAGCATTGGCAATGTTAAGATTAATTTCAGTCAATAACAAAGTTTTTGCTTCTGATTACCTTTTGCAAGGTTAAAAATGTCATATATGTTTTAAAAACATTAAATTATTTTTCTTTGTCCATTAAAACAAATGACCCCTAGCAAAAAACCTCTGTTGATGCTCAGTGAAATTCCATCCCACTGCATTCTGGCAGTTAACAGACCTCTGCAGCAAAGATACTGACTTCTATTTTCCCAAAATGAAACCATTTTCCCACCATTTCTTCATCTCCGTTACCTTTTTTACAGTATTTCTCTCACCTGAACAGTTTGCCAATTTATCCAATGCAGAAATAGAGTACGGAAGGAAGTAATGGAAAGTGGGATCTCACTGGGCAGCTTCCAGATTCTGGGTTGAAATTCCAGCAAACCTATTTGGCTCTAACAGTCTTTGTTTAATTGAGTATAAAGTGGGGCTAAGACTGACTAACCTCAAAATTTTAGCACAATTATTTAAAAATATTTTTACTGCAAAGTATTTAACTGTGTTAAAGTATGTCAAGCACTTCAGTAATACAGAGGAGGAAATATCTCCATGGTGACCAGTTCACAATGTAATTATCAGCAGATAAGAAATGGCATTGCAGCAAAGAACCTAACAGTTAAGTTTTGATACTTGGTGTGAACTTTGTGTATTCACAAGTTTCATGCAATTTAATTTCCTTTTTAAAAATTTTTTATCGTTTTTGCTCTATTTACTGTTCTTTCCCATGGCTTTGCAAGATCGGGCCTTGGAGCCCTTAGTCAGCATCTCTAGTAGTCTACCTCAACTAGAGCACAATTCAACATTTATCAAAATGCACAGAAAACCTCCAGCTGACAGTACTCCAACGTGAGTTAGGTATCAAAATCTTTATTTTTACTACTGTCAACTCTTATTTTTACTAGAAGGCCAGTATTCCCCTGCTGAAAAAATCGGAGACTGAAAAGTGCATTACTTCCACCCAGAATCTATTCAGCTTGTTGAAAATGGCTTTTTTTTTTCCCCCTCAGTTGTTCACGTAGGAGTGTTTTAGTTAGAAAAGTAAAGCAACCATTTCTCAATAGTTACACTTTAAAGAGCTCACCAAACCATAACAACAGGGTATATAGTAACTCCGCAATCCTCTATTTCTAACCTACAGACCTGATTTCTCCTTTAAAGGAGAGAGAGACAGAGACAATGCATGTGGGAGAAGGAGAGACTCTGGGAAGTAAAGAATAAAAGAAGAACATAAATTTGAGGAAAAGCTACTCAAATGTTGCTAGTAGCAACTCAGCTAGAATATGAGTCAATGATATAATACACACCTTTTAAACACATGATACAGATTGGCAGAATCTTTCTTGATAGGAGTGCTGAAATTTATTACACAGAGCTCTCAAAAGAAAAGAAATCATGTCTGCCAACTCCCCAAACACAAAGTGTATGCTTGAGGCAGACAGCGCTGCGGGCGGGGGTGGCAGCAGGTTCTCACACAGTAAAGGCATTTTTTTCAAGAGCACAGAAAATGCATCCTTGTGCATGGTCACCCGGGCTGAGGCGGTTTGATAGAAACAACCTTACCTCACTCTAGGGCATAAACTTGCCAGCTTACAGCTCCACAAATGCCAAGAGAATACTGAAGATTTGCTTTCAGTTTAGCATTCAAAAGCTTAGCACTGAGGCAGGTAACAGGAATTTTGTCAGGCTAGCTGTCTTCCCCAGCCTTGGGGCTGCTCCCAGAGCGCTACATATGCCCTGTGTTACTCAGGTGCACAAAGGGCTGCCACAGACTTGGTCTCCAGCAATGTCCTACGTTATTTTGTTTTTTTCTATTTCTTTGTTGTTGTTCTTTACTCCTTAAGTAAATTAATTTCCTCAAGATACAGTGCCTAGCGATCTGACTATCCATGATATGCTTCAAATACTGGAACACATTAGACTATAAGAAGGCCCTATAGTGATTCACTAATTAGCTTAACCCTTTTGGGACACGGAAGAAGGAATTTTTTATTAAAACAGGATAACCCTGGACTATATTGATCTGACTGAGAAATGAGTATTTTAGTCAAGATGAGTCTCAAGATGAGTACATGCTGGAAACGCTGATGTTGTTTCCATAGCAATGCCATGACAGCCTCTAGAGTGAAATAGTGTGCTACCAGGAAATGAAGGGAGTTCAAGTGCTATGAGCTACGTAGTTCTGTGAGCAATCCAAATACATCCTCATAAAAAATATTTAGTACAGCTAGATAGTCCAAAGATTGCTGCTGATGGGAAGTAGGCCTTATCAGTATGCTTCCAGCAGTCCTGTTTTCTCATTCACTGCACCCAAGACGACTTATCTAAAGGCTTAAGCTAAGGGCAACACTGCTAAGCCATTTCACACTGAAGATTAACCAATACAGCAGCCTTCACCTGACTTCTTTTCCGGTGAAGAATACCTTCTACAATTAAGGACACTAACTCCTGTTCTCCATAACACAACCAAACACATTAAACCTTTTAGCGAAGAAAAGCCTCATGTGTGCAATTATTTACCAGCTGACCTTCCCGCTTCCTTCTCTTTCACCTCCTCCTCTCCCTTGCTTCCTCCTGCCCAAATGATTGCTTGCAAGTGGGAAGCAATATATGGAATCCTTGTGTATTCCTCATGAAAATTTACACAGCCAGAGCACAGAAGTCACTTGTCTGCTTTTTACCCCAGTTAACGTTTATGCTAATAGAAAAGCAAACCAGAAAACCACTAACCATATTTTATTTGCCTAAGGCTTTACCTAAGGCAAATATTCTGGTCAAATTCTGCAAAGCTGATTTAAAATATTTTCCAAAGGAGAGAGAAAGAGTATTAACTTAAGATCTGCATTGCTTTGTCTTTTCATTTTCAAAGAATTGAAAGTGATTTGTAAAAATGCTAAAATAACGGTTATAACCCAACTGCCCTCAAACTCAAAAATTCTACAAGACAAAGTACTTTACTTCAATAACACCTTAGCATACTGCTGCTAATCCATTCTTTCTCCAGTGTTTCCCATGCAATTTGTAAAGATGTTCAAACACGAGCTGAATGTCCAGAAACTCTACCACTGTATTAGTTGCTTGTGTCATTGTCACAATGAGCCACTTGGATAAACAGATTGTACTTCATTTATGTAGCAGCACTGCCTCTGAGGGAAATGAGAAAGACAAGTACACATCACTGTCAGTTCCCTGGTTAAAAATTGCTGCTTCAAACCAAAAAGTTTTCTATTTATTGTTTTAAACATGTATTTCAAGGAATCAAGCCTTGCATGAAAAACAGCAAGATGCTTCATTTCCGTTTTGCATCTAGTAAAAAGATGTGAAGCAAGTATTTTTAAAACTGCGTAAGCCTCCTCCTGCCTGTCCCCCTAAGTGTGCTGCAGAAGGCACTAAGACCAGCAACATTCATTTATAATTTAAGCTGTGTGTTTGGAAGAATTTTTTCATCTTAATATGTCTAGTCCTAATTGCAGCCAGTACACCCAATGTTTTTACCTGAAGCTCATCTAGTTCCAGGACAGTTTTATGTACCTGGGTTTTCTGTAGGAGTTTCTTTACAGGACAGATGTTGAAATCTAGTGGAAAACGTGCCCCTGCAATTTTACAAGGACTTATAGGGCTCTATATGGACAAAAAGATACCTGTGGAAACACTGATGCAAGTTTAGCTTACTCATCCCCTTCTTCCAGTTATCGTGGTCTCCTAGTTAATTCCCCAACGTGAACAATATTCTGTAACTATCTCACCTTCATCTGCCTGATGATCTGGTTTGGACAACTAAGTACAGATACAGCTTGTATTATCTGAAACAGAAGTGGATGCAGCCTGTTTAACTCTGTCTGCTCTCATGTATACATACTGGTATCCAGCCACAAAAGTCAATCAGCTGCCACCATGGCCAGCGTAGCAAGAACGGTTCGACCCTAGCGTTGATCATCCCTTTCCCTAACGTTTTCTCCTGTCGCTGCCTAAACTCTCTCATCACAACCCTCCCAGATGTTCATTCATGTGTATCTAAAACAAGCAGCAATACCTGTATCTCGGTCCAGGACAGAAATCCAGTTATCCCAAAGTCATCCACCTAAGTATTCCAAAGCCACTGTCTCAGATACAGGAAAAGTACTGTAAAACTCAGAAACACACTCTTAGAACATACTCAGAAATTGAGTATGCTACTATAAATGGTATCATGTTTTAAGAGTTAAATCAACGACTCAATCACAAACTCTAAAACACTTTTTATCAGTGAAATATTCAACAACAGTAGTGTGCTCACGCTTGAAACAGAGTCCACGCAACTGTCACCTAATATAGCAGTTGAACATACAGAAGTAGAAGGAATAACAACCTAACCAGTCATTCAATCTCAAATAATTTTGCTATCCATGCTGTTCCATCAAGACTTATAGTAGTAGTAGTTACAACTGTAAGAGTAAGACTGTTTTTTAGCTCCTTCCTAGTGTATTGCTAGAATTTGAAACATCACTGGAGGCCAAGTGCTTCTGAAGCTTGCATACAAGTGTTTTCATACAAAGGGCAAATGAAATGTTGTTAATTGGGGCTATGAAATTTATAGTTTTCATAAGCAATTTCCTTAAATTTTCTGCCTCAATTTTCTCATCCACAAAATAGCAGACAAATTCATCTATCTCTCAGCCTCACAATCTTTTGTAACGACTAATTGATCAATGTATATATAAAGGATGTAAAGATAAAAAGCTCTGCCTAAATGCTAAGAATTATTTTACACTACCATATTCACAATACTTGTGTCCTGACTGTATCAATATTCCCATAGTAAGCCTTTTCTTTTCAAGGATTTACACACATTTGGGCTTTAAAAATTAATTTGTGGCTGATATTTCTGTCAGTAAGCTCTAGGCATCGCAAATGACTTAATAAAAACTCCTATTGTCCTCATGAACTATAATAATGATTTATCTGTTTTTTCAAAACTTGTCAGGAACATTTCTCTTGGCAAACCATAGTTTATAAAACAGCTTTTAACACAATAAAAGGGATTGCCAAAAGCAAAGACTTTTCTTGCATATGTATTCTGGAATGTGATCTGGTTATCATATGCAGATGTACAAAGACTGCTGTGCCTGGTCTGACTCACTGCTCTGCTTTCGAGTGCGAGGATACGCAGTAGAGGAGAACGCACAGTAGCCACGAGAAGACGTGTCCAGGCGAGAGACAAGACTGGAGGGTTAAGCTACAGTGAGGAGGATATGCGAGGAGCTACCCTGCTACTTCATACAGGCGTGATGGCAAACAGTTTTCCCACTCTGTTTCTCTTACTAAAGGATGGAACAGTTGCTTAGATATTAAAGGTATACATAGCTGCGCTTTGAAGAGTCACATATAAATTGGTCCTGTATATGCAGTCTTATTAAAGAGGGCACCATTTAGCTTGCTTAATCTAGACAGGTGAAAGAAAATATGACTTCGGCAACAAACTGAGGAGATACTTCCTACAGTCCGCAGGGTAAAGGCACCTGTCACTTGATCCTCCCAGGGCAGTTTTTTAAAAACATTAAGGGTTGCTTGATGTAACGAAAATGTTTCCTGTGACATTAACAAAGCATGGGTTAAGCTCCGTAGACAATCTGGCCTATACACAAACGATCACCAGAGACATGGAGAACACCCCGTCAGAGAAATACGCTTCTAATTCCTTCTGAAATACTTAAAAAGAAATCACCAGAGGAACACAATATGCTGCGCGGGCCCCATAACCCATTTCTCTTCTTACTTGTTCCCTTATGTTCTGCAAAGCACAGAGAATCACTTTTCTTGGCTACATTTTGTTTTGCTCCTCCTCCAAGATACCCTGTTGCAGTGCAAGGGGCACCCTCACAGATGACTGGAGTGATCCCACAACACAGCTTTCAGGACGATGCCAGCACTTGATACAGCAATGGCTGCATTAATCACAGACACAACAATTCACACGAAGTAGCTGAGCCTTACCCCCAGACTGCGCACATCTCAGACATTAGGGTTCTGGGAAGCAGGATGATGGAGAACAGGGGGCATGGTCAGGGTAAGCACTGACCTTTCAGCAAAACAAGGTGGAGTACATCAGTGTGAAGTGTCTCCAGGAAATAACAGTATAGAGTATTCTAGTCAGGTGGATAGTTACCATTCAGTTGGAATCAGTTTCTTGTTTATCTGTCATTAACCAACTCCAAGACTGTTATTTTTCACATAAAATTCCCAGATTTTTGCAACCTCTTATGATATCTAAGCATTTTCTGTTACAAATACCGCAGATATTTTGATAAGTTAAAGTATATTTTAAAATCTGCAGAAAAATATTCTAAAACAGCTCTCTTAAGCCCCACTAATACTATCAACACTGAGCAAGGAACCACAATAAAGGATACTGAAGCTCCTATCTGTGATTGCTAAATGCCAGAGATTAATCCTGAGATCATCCGCTGACATGTATGTCTCACAGTCACTGTTGACGGATATTGAGTTGACATGATAGGTGTGACCATTAGCAAAGATTCTCCGGGGAGTGACTTCTACCATCAAATCCATAGGTTTCAATACAGGCACCTGCAAAAATAACAAAACAGAAACCAGAAAGAGTAAGATTTTAAATAATTTTCTGCTAGGATGGTAAGAGTCTGGATAGAGCGTAAGCATTCAAAGATTGAAACATTATAAAACCTCCCTGCAGTGTATGCAAACTGAATTTCTCCACAGATTCTCGCTGGGCAAGGCCATTCCTGTCAAGGTGGAAGCAACACACAGGAGATCCATGGAGGGCCAGGCAGAGCAATGGCAAGCCTGGACTGTGTGAAGGGAGGCACTGGGGGCTGCCACAGAACAGGCCAGCCCCACAGCACGAGCTATTGTCCCACATACGCAGGAAGCTCTGGCTCTGACAAGCAGTGGGTTCCTAGTATTTTGCTTTTCATAAAATTTCTTTTGCTACTTGATCTCTCTCTCTCTCAAAAAAAAAGTCAGGTGGTGAAAAGGTTATAATCTCCACAGAACATAATAAATGAAGTCTTAGAAAACAAAGCCAACATGTGTACTGACATACTATGCATATACACATACTCCTGAAAAGCCAAGACCACAGTCACTGATCATTGCACCCTCATTACTCCCCTGTGCGTCACCTCAATGTCATGCTTCAATACATAGACACTGTCAATTTATTCCCTATTGCTAAAGCATTAAACACAGTAAGGCTACAGTCCATGATTTGGACTCTTCGATGTTGTTGAACATGCATGAGAAACAATCTATCACACATCAATCCATAAAACAGTTTAAAAAGGAACACAAAGAAGTTAAATCCTGAGTTTTCCTTGCCACTAAGGCAAAAAAACATTGGTTTGCTCAGCCTTTGAATTCTCAGACTATAAGCAATCCATAATGTTTTTGTTTGCCTAATCATACAGAATAGATAAGTATCCCATTAACGTTGTCATCTTTGCAGAGTGGAGGGTTTTTTCACAACAGATAATATTGGCTTGTTTCAGAGGTGGGGGTTGGTTGGTTGGTTTTAACAATAAAGAGATCCTAGTGTTTATACAATACACCACAGCCTTCTAGTTCCAACCTTTAGCCACTTCTTTTGCCAAAACACCTGGAGTGAATTCAGCCATTAAAGTCTGAGAGCAAAAATCTATTACGATATCATACACACTTATACAAGTTCCATGACTGCATCTGTTCAGCAGTGCAGAGCCTCATGTTCACTGGAGCACAGACTACCGCGAATCCCACTCTTCAGATAGGAGATGATTCTTTTATACTACTGAAATAAAGATGAGACTGAAATTTGGTGTACTGTCTTTAACTCAGTTGCTCTTAATGAGGCCAGAACAATGTTTACTATTAATTACAAGTAGAATGCTTCCAGCACACTAGGCTAAAGAATCCTGTGTGAAAGCACATTAAGTCATGAATTTTATCAGGAAGAAAAAATACTGACATCAACTCTCTAAACAGATTTCTGTTAGTCACTATATCATAAAGTATTTGTGACTTGAAAAATTTGTGACAGATTCAAGCTAAAACTTCAATAAGAATAATCATATATATGCTTAGCACATACATTTATTTTTAAATCTTATACTGAGTTAGCACCCATGACTACCTTCTTTGTACAGAAACAACTGGATTTTGGACCAAGATGGCAGTTTACCTGCAGTGATGTTACTGTAGAAAGATCTTTAAGTTTTCCTTCTTCATCTTTTAAGTTGTACCCCTCTGGTCTCTTATCTCTTTCAGTAATTTTCCATAACTTGATTGTTTTATCTTTAAAAAAATGACAAACAGCTGTTCAGTATAGGAATTCTGTATGTGGTTACTCACTTTTCACAATATATTCCTTAAATAAGTTTCTACACCTTGGTTTAGACAAGTCCCGTGCTGAAACAGTCTGGGTGGCTTAAGTTTGCACATCCAGAAAACGTTGCCAACAGAGAAAAATGCTCATAAAGCGCATCCCATACCTTCAAAGTGAGTCAGAGCTTCCTGACAGCTGACAGACCATGTAGAGCCCATGCTGCTCTTGTATCCACCTTGGCAGTTCACAGGTGGAACAGACCAAAACTACTCAATGCTCACTGCTGAAGCTCAGTTTGACAATTTCACTTTGCAAGGAAATAATCTTGCTGTAAAAGCCAGTTTTCCAGGTTACTTACAAACAGCACAAGAAGACCATGGAGTAGACAGGCAGAGCAATGACAACTGCCTGGCCCATTGTGGGAATGGGCAGTGGTGTACTGGTGTAACATCGCAAGCTCCAGCAAATGAAAGGCTGTGTGAAAAATGAGACATTTTGCCCTCCTAAGGGAAAGCAGCTGAGAAATAACTGACAAAAAAAAAGAGGAATTGTGTTGTAAGGGTAAGAGAGAGAAGTGGGGAGAAAAATACATTAATCTTACAGGGAATGGAATTAAATCCAAACTCTCCCTTTTTCATGATGGGTGAAGAATATGACGATATAATAAATCACAGAATCACAGAATGGCAGGGGTTGGAAGGGACCTCTGTGGGTCATCTAGTCCAACCCTCCTGCCAAAGCAGGGTCACCTACAGCAGGCTGCACAGGACCCCGTCCAGGCGGGTCTTGAATATCTCCAGAGAAGGAGACTCCACAACCTCCCTGGGCAGCCTGTTCCAGTGCTCCGTCACCCTC
>Ga0065711_1043283_pt1 | contig 14815 bp, 9 predicted proteins | sample Hoacrofraction12_FD_59098 | JGI IMG/M metagenome (GOLD analysis project Ga0065711, IMG submission 59098) | Hoatzin crop microbial communities from Cojedes, Venezuela - Epithelial fraction 12 v2 (version 2) | ecosystem: Host-associated > Birds > Digestive system > Esophagus > Crop | place... | reverse complement strand
TCATCAACCTCCTCCTCCTGGTCAGGTGGCCTATAGTATACTCCCACCGTAATGTCACCCTTATGAGCCTGTCCCTTAATTCTAACCCACAAGCTTTCAACTCCTTCTTCACTTGCCCCCCAGGCCAAGCTCAATGCATTCCAGTTGCTCCCTCACATATAGAGCAACTCCCCCACCTCTCCTTGTTGGTCTGAGCAGAGGTTTGGAACAGCTCCTAGGGCTGGAGCCTGGGCAAGCCGGTGCCTGTGCTTGGGAAGTAGCGTACAGTCATACACTACGCCATTTTCATGTGTCAACATGATCTGTGTGTAGGGCATGTCATTGCTGTTCATGCTGTCCAGTAGCAGCCAAGGCATGCCCGTTCAGACGCAGGGCTGGGCCCTGCTTGGAGATTTGGGACCCGGGGTTTCAGTTCCTTGCCGAGTTCATACAAATCCCAGCACAGATGCTGTGATTGCCTAGAAGAAAAAAAGACACTTCAGCTCCTAAGTCACAGAAAACAGTAGGAAGATTTATCCAGTATTTATAGACTTCTAGTCAGGCTTCTTTTGTGCAGCCAGGTGTTACTTACAAGGTGATTTGAGATGTTCAACAGTGATGAGCTTCTGACTTAATAAAGAGAGAAAAAACCCTGCGTATCCTTAAGAAGCCACCCTGTTTGCTGTGTGATTAGCAAGCTTCTGTATGGAAGACCAAAGATATCCGCAGCCCTGTTAACAAACTTTTCTCTTTTTCTGGATGTAAACCGCCAAAAAAACCCTATTTGTCTCTTTTTTCCTTTTTTTTCTTTTTTTTCTTTAGGTTGTTTTTCTCTTTCATTAGGAGAATTATTTTAAGAAAAAGATGTTTATTATCTTTGCAGCCTTAAAGTCTGCATCAAAATGGCTAGATAACCACTGCAACCTGGCATTTTCTTGTTCCAAGGAAGGCATTTAGGAACTAAAATATTCCTGGGAGATGAGAATGTGTGACTTGGGTTTAGATATAGTAACTTCTTTTGTTTCCCAAGCCTTCCAGTTTTGCACTCCTTTCCCACACAACATGTAATATTAACCTATGCAAAGTATAGGTTTTAAAGCAGTGGTAAAGGGGGAGGAAAGTCATGTCTGAAGGATGTGGGGAGAGAAAAATACAAATTTTGGAGGTAAGTCCCAAGGCCGCAGAGGACATGTACAAAGAGGCAAAAACAGCAACAATAACAGTCTTCTGGACAAATTCCAAGCACTCAGAGTCAGCATAAATGTGAAACCCAAGTGGCCTGTTTGTAAATGGCCCATTTGCAAGCTGCTTGACCATGTATTACTTCTCTGTCGGTTTAAGTCCTCTCAAAGAGCTCAGAAGTCGTTTGAGAAATGTAGCAGTAATGTGTTTGTAAGTGAACCCCACAAAGATTTGGACTTAGATGAATCCTCCATGGGACCAGAAGAAATCACTGTACCGCATCCTTCTTTCTTCACTAAGGATAATGAATTCCATTAAAAATTCACAGCGGAGACCACGAAACTGTAACTCTACAGAATAGCAATGCCAGAGATTTCAGCATTTCAACTAGGGAGTGGCACAGTCCAAGTGGCTGTTGAGAAGACTCTCTTGACAGCGTTTTCCTTCAGAGTGTAGTGGGATGCAAGCTAAGGCAGGCAGAGAGGTGAAATCCATAGGAGGAAAAGTATGAAGTGGTCATGGCTAGGCAGGTATGGTTATTCGCATGTACACACTGATGTACTCTGATGCTTTAGAAAAGCTCCCTTCAGTCAAAAACTATTTTAGTTCTTGAAGGCTTTGCCCAACAATCAAAATTCAGGTTAAACACCTCAATGCAGCAGCCTTTATACTTGTACTTTTATATTATATTTATTTATATTTATACTTCTGTTCACACATATAGATACACAGATGCAGTTTGTTTTAAATAGGGGCCACATCTTAATGCCTCGCAAGTTTACTGCTCCCATTAGTGATTACATAAGACATTTCCCTTAATCCTGAATAACCAAATGAATTAGGTCCCTTTCTTTTTTCCCTTCTCACTGCAGAAGAACAATGGTTATTTACCAGAGGTAGATAGTCATACACAAAAACTCCTTACAAACTTCTTTTCTTCAATCTGTAAAGAGAAAGGACGGGTATTCTGTTCCTACGTACCAAGACTTTTCTGGCCACTAATGCAGTCCACGTGATTCCATTTCGGGAACCCACTTGATAAAGGGATTGCCCAAATGATACTGCTAGAACCAGTATGTGAATTGGTTAGTGCACATCCACTTTTAATTTTTATGTTTATTAACATAAAAAACATTATTTAATACTGTTTTTAACAGCATTAAATAATTTTAAAGGTTAAATAATATTTAAACTTGTCCTGGTTTTGGCTGGGATAGAGTTAATTTTCCTCCCAGTAGCTGCTGTGGTTTGGATTTAGTAGGAGAAGAATGTTGATAACACTGATGTTGTCACATGTTGCTATGACATCAAGGACTTTTCCAGTTTCTCCTATTCAGTTAACGAGCAGGTGTGCAGGAGGTGGGAGGGAGCACAGCCAGACAGACAGCCAAACTGGCCAGGGGAAATTTGCCACACAGTAGACATCCTGCTCAGTTTATAAATAGGGGTTGGCCAGGGGGCAGGAATCTTCTCTCTTCCGTGAGTTTGAATCCTCTCTTTTCCGGGAATTCGGTCTCTTTCGGGAGTTTTGTGCAGTTCGCAAAATCCACGAATTCCAGGTTGCAGCGGTCGCTGCTGGGGGACTGGCTGCGAACTGGTCATCAGGCAGTGCGAAAACGGTATTGTATAGGGTTGGTTTTGCATATTCATTATTATCATTACTATTACTAGTAGTGTTATTATTGTTGTTAGCATTTCTTTCGTTGTCTTATTAAACTGTCTTTATCTCAACCCACAAGTTTTCCCTTTTGCCCATTCTCCCCCCCATCCTGCTGGGAGGGAAGGGGAGGGGTGAGCGAGGGGCTGTCTGGTGCTAAGTTGCCGTGCCGTGTTAAACGATGACAGAACATCAACTTTAAGTTAATGATGCTAGGGACACCACATGGCAGAATGTCAAAATCAAAAGCATTTGGAGGGTGAAAATATGCATAGGTCAGGCTTGATATGTACACATTCATCAGGAAACTGAGAACAGCCTGTCAGTTTTTACCTCTCCTTTGCTTAGTTTCAGTGCCTGTGGTTCTCCAAGCAGGACTTTATTTTCTTTATTTACCTGCCTGTCTGGAAAAGCTGAAGCACTAAAGCCACGTGTCCTCCTGTGAGTTCTTGCCATGCCCACGTCCAGAGTGTGGGTACAGATCGTGGGCTTGCAGAGGCAGGTGTGATACCTAAGAGCCCTTTGGTTTCACAGAGTTTGAACTTCCAGACTTAATAACGTTTAACTTTATTGGTTTAATTATGCTTGGCTGCAACAGTCTTTGTAAAAGCAATACAGGTTAATAGCTTCTGGTTCAAAGGTGCAGGGCCTTGGGTAACTGTGTTAAGCAAAGCTGTACAGGTGAAACTTCAGTTAAATCTCCACTTTCTCGCCGTCCAGTTCTGTAAAATCTAAAACACTTGGTGCCCCCCCGTGGCTTTACAAATTATTGCTACTTGTTAAGGCTCGCTATGGCTAAAGGTACTTGCATCCAGGCATGAATACAAAATACTTCCAGAATTTTGATTTGCGTTTTACTGAATATTCACTGTTTCCTCTTGCTTTTATTGCCTTGCAATTCCTGAAAAACCCTTTAATGCAAAGAAGGAGACTTAAATAAAGAGACATAGATACCATGTACGTCATGGGTCCAGAGGTTTCTTGTACAAACTACTCGATTGTAAGCCAAATCATAAATTTTTGTTTTATTCAGTTCTTACCCAGGTAAATTTTGATTAAATTCAGTTGATGATTACAGTCAGCTGAACAGCTGTGAAATTCTCACCTCATTGAACACAAGTTTTGTTATGACTTTGATTTCCAAGACCTAGTATATGCAGTGTGATGTTTTGCTGAGCCATGTAACAGACACCAGTTTGGGTGAGGCAGCAGAACAGGAGCAGAGGAGGAGACAGTAAAAGATCATTACAGCATGTGTGCATATTTCACATATGATTTCCATGCACTTCTGCATACAATTATCTGGATATATACACATACTTCTGGTCAATTTTCATAGCTGTAAACTCATGCTGTTTATATTAGCAGAACATTCAAATGCCTTGGAAAGGATTGGGCGTTTAATTGCTCTCATTCCTGACTGAAAGAGCTTTCGGGCTAATTTTAGAGAGGGATGATAAAGGATGTAACAAACACCAGAGGAAGTGGGAACAACAGCAAGATTGGCTGGTGGCACAGGGTACCAGTATGCCCAATATGAAGGTTTTGAATCAATGTTTTGATTCAATATAAACAATGTTTTTCTATTTTAAGAAATAAACAAACATCAGAAAGCTATGATTAAGATTGCAAAATGTGTTTTCTTTTTTTTTTTTTTTCCTTTTCTTTTCTGTAATTTCTGTTTTGCCTTGTTCTTGGCCTTTTGGAAGAAGTTCCCGTGAGACGAAACATTCCACGTCTAACCTGGGTCCAAAGTGAAATGTTTCCTTTTTGTTTGATATCTGTGTTTGAACCTGCAAAAAGGCAACGTGCAAAGGAAGGAAAAGACATGGAGTTAGTTCTTTATTTTAATAAAATTATTTGCAATCATAAATACATAAAAGTGAAGGAACTTTTAAACATTGTTTTAGATGTTGCTGATAATTTTTAGTGCAGACTGGATATTGCATGAATACAAACTGTAATTGTAATAGCAGTTGCTGCTGTCTTTTTTTTTTTTTTTAGGGTAGTGAGTGCTAAGCTGATGATAGCCAGTGAGAGGGGGACTGGATCAGGTACTGCAGGTACCTGATGAGGATATGGGTTCTTTTTCACCAAGTGTTTTGAATTCATTTTCTGTTTGTGAGATAGTGAAATGTGGTATGAGTATGCAAGCATCACTGCCCAATGTTAAGACTTCCCAGCTGGTTGTTAGTATGCCTGTTGGTATTTTTCCTATTTGTTTGATTTTGGAAGAGCACTGCTTTCCTACGCTTCAAAAGAATTGCTCTGGCGTGGTGTCCAATGTCACTCTTTTTTCCCCAGTAACTTTTAAACAGGTTGGCTGAGGCTTGCTATCCATTTTCCTGATTATACTGCCATCACCTTTCTCTTCAACTGAACCTGAGCACCCAGGTCAGAAGAGTGAGCAAGTTCTGCCCTTCTTCACAGTTCCTCTCCTGTTAAGTGAACTCTTCTAAAAAGTGTATATTTCCAGCTTATTTAGCACTGGAATTGTGACCATTTTCTCTCCATAGGTCTGTGCATCCCCCCCTTTCCCCACAATAAGTTTTGGACTCTTTAGCCATTCTAAAGCAAAACTGAGAGTGGTAGAAAACCTAAAAAAGACTTATTACAATTATTTACTATTAATCTGGTATCATGATGGTTATAAAACTGTGCTAAAATGTTTCATTAAGAAACAGACTAGTATTGCCTAAGATAGACTGAGCAGCTAATACAGTAACGGCTCAAGATGGTCTCTGAAAGTCATAAATGGGATGCGATTTAACATAAACAGATGGCGATATGTGAACATTATCACATATCAGAAGAGGCAACTGAGTAAAAAGATGTGGGATGGAAACAATTTAACACACCTTTTCTCTTGATGAATCAAATTCATACAACACAGATACCATCTTTCTCTTCTCAGCACGTCAGGCTGTCGCATCAGTTTGAACATTTAGTCCTTCAGGATGCAAGATTTGAGATCTGTGCTGAGGTTGTCTTGGGACTAGTCTGTTTTCGGCTGAAGGTAAGGCAGCTAAGGCCTCCTTTTTCTGCTGTCATGTTTTATAGCAGTATAATAACCTGCAATAGAATATAGTCTTTGTAGTTAAAATGATCATTTTTTAAGGAAAGCAGTGGGAGTTCATGTAGATTAAAGCAGATGATTAAAGAAAGAAACAATGTTGTTAAAACTTAGTCGAATGCTTACGAGAAATTCAAGCATACTAGTGTATGGAAGTATACAGTCAGGGTCAACAAATGGTCTTAGTCTATCCGGTCATACAAAATTTACTGTTATATTCTGTGTTTGATGGGCTTTGATGAAGATGATTGTTTTAATATATTTTTCTAGACATTTATATATGATGTGATGTGTGTGTTTATTATCTGTTTCTTGTCAACTTAATCTTATATGTGTGTATATTTAATATACAATTTTATATACATATTTATGTATGAAGATTAGAATAGTAAACTTTTTTGTTGTTTTCTTTAAAGAATGCATTTTCATTACTGGGCAAACTGGAGCAAGATATGAGTAAGAACAGGTTGTATAGGAGGCCAGCTTCCCAACTGCCCTTGGCCCTGGTCTCCTTTCTTTGCTCAATGTGACCATTTTGCCCCTCTTGGCCTTTCATTCCCCACAGTCTCTGCAAGTACCAAGTTCATTGATGTAGAGACCTTGCCCGACAGAAACTAGAAAACTCACGCTGCACTCAGGGCATCAAAGCTGCTGTAGCTGGGAGGATCCCCTTGTTTAATCAGACTTTACAAGGGGATCAATGTCTTGTTTTAGGTAAAGAACTCATTTAATAGAGGAGCTTGGACTAAAGCCTCTGTAAAGGGTTAGATTGTGGCACTGAATCTGCACACCAAGCAATAATAATAACAGCACTGGCGTTTTCTAGTTCACGTGATACCTAAAGCAGCTTGCAGCTTTTCTGAAGCCTCACACACACATCTTGGCTCCCTCTGGGTATTACTACTTTGCACAAGTTCTTTTCTCAGTCATTCAGTTGCCCCAGCTACCCGAGTTTGATGCAGTTGGCTAAAGGAGCTAACGAATCTTTAACAACAAGGTAATGGTGAATTCCTCTGGAACAGGAAAATGGTTTTGCTTGAATTTATGTTGTTTAAAAGAGAAGAAAAATGATCTGTTGCTAGGGGATCAGATAGATTACAGAATGTACAGTTTTTCCAGTAAGTGGAAACATGAATATAATTTCTTCCCTAACAAGAGCGTTTTAAAGATTTTGAGAAGTAGGTTCTGTGGCTTTTATTGCTCAATAACAAGATGTTGGCTCTAGTCTGCTCTCTCATATGGAACAAGCAAATGCTAGTTTTGCAGATCCAGAGACAGCTGTTAGTCAGTGCTCTACATTTACTTTAAAGGAACAGTCCTGGTGAAATAGAGCATAGCAACACAGCAATTGTCACTTTTGATCAGACCAGTGGCTCATCTACATCTGGTCTCCTGTCCCTGCTGCTCCAGAGGAAGACATCAGATCTACAGAGAAAGACAATTTACAATAGGATGTAAATATTGAGAACCTAGCTAAGAAACTGTTGGACAATTTGTAGAATAAAGGCGTGATTCTGCTGAAAACCAACGTTGAAACAGCAAGTGTTTTCATCGCTTGCTTTCCTTGTCCAAAAAAAGAAAACAAAACTAACGAGCTTTTAAATGAAGAGTATTGCAGAGCTATTTTTGCAGCTTTATTTGTTGTTTAAATGCCTCTTTGAAAGATCTTCCTGTGATTTATGTACTTTGTATTAAAATGCATCTTAGAAGTAGGATACTTGAAACTTTTATGTAGTTACAGTAGGGACAGGGGACTTGAACTGTAGTGCTGCACAGCTGTAAAAGTATGAAATTTTTTTTCTTCTTTTGTTCTTGAGAAATTTTATTTTTTTTTTGCTTAGCTGTAACTTTTAAACTTTTACTTTTCACACTGTTGAGCAGATGGACTAATAATCTATGACTTTCATATTATAACTTTCATCAAATGTGTCATGCCAAATGGCTAATTTCTGGCCTCCTTGTCATGTCTGCAGATGAATACAGGTCAAGCTAGTAATTTCTCCAAGGGGATGAGAATACTGTCTCATTGAAGCTGACAGACTCAATCAGAGCTGGCTGCTGGATTCTCGAAGCTCTGGGAGAGGATTAGTTGCTACTAACTTCAATTTGACGTGATGCTCAAGTGTCACAGCAGCCCATAGGTGCAGCTGTGAGAGTAGAACAGAAGACTCATAAATCTTTCTCCCCCCTCCCATCACCCCTGCCGAGGGCATTAACTTAACATCATATAACTGCTTGTACTGCCTAAAAGTTAGTGCTGTGCATTTCATATTAAAGGCAAGGATCATCATTTGACTGATGGATTACCTTTGATAAGAAAGCAGTATGTCATTGTCACCAGTGACTGACCCATAATGGGTGGGGACTTGCAAAACACCAGAGTTGGTCCTGTTCTTAGTCAGGAGCATTTGAGTTGCATAAGTACCTCCTAGAAGACTCAGGCTAAGCCATGAATTTCAGGTTCTCATCCAAATTCCCTAACAACTTCTGCTAAGTCAGAACAAGGCTTTGCCTTGGGTTCAGCTCTAACTCTAATATGATCCATAACCACGAGAATAACACATTTATCCTCAGCGCCAAAGGGAAACTGTGTCTCCCTTATGCTTTGTTTTCATATGGAAAAGGCTAAGCAGGCAAGTCACAACTGCGCAGATTTGAGAGAATGTGTTTTCTGATGTGGATGTTTTCAGGAAGACCTGTGCCACCACAGTAACAACACTGCTGCTGAACAGACGGATTTGTCCATTTGTGACTCTTTTACTGCCGTCAGTGTTCAGTAGGGGAACACTGCGGTAAAAGCGTAGATGCTCCTAGCACCTCTTGCAATTCTCATTACCAGCGGTGTAATAGAAAGAGTAAAGGCTGTACAACAGCTAAGATACTTCCCCAAGGAATAAAATTACAGCACTCAAGATCAACATGGTATATCCTAAGCTATTACAGCAAACTGCCCAGCAGAGCTGAGGCCATCTCTCAGTCTGCTGATATAAAAGTTGGACAGACGGGTTCCTTTAATTTGGGCAACAAACACTGCCAAGGATGGACAGCTAGCACTTCATCCTGTGTTGCTGTATCAGACAAAAATCCCAGTATTTTTGCAATCCCTTCTTTCACTGTTTTCGTGTAAAGCAATTTACTACTGTTTTTGAAAATCCGATGACATCTTTTGTTTTATTCTCAAATGCTAATTGACATGAACTAGGAAAACCATTGAGTCAACATTAGCTGAACCTGCAAAAGAAGCACTACTCCTCCATGCAGTCCTGTTTCTTTTGGGATTTGATATTAAGACCGTCCAGCTGCTCCAAGGGAAATCCTCACATTCCGTATTTGATCACAAGGAGAGCAAAGTACATTAGAATTCCATACTCCATGCATGTAGAGCCCCTCTGACCTTCTGCAAGATATTTAACATTTATAGCTTTGTTTCCCGGAATGCAGAACACTGTTTAATTCCAGTGGGAGAGTCAGTTTACCACATTTCTAAAATCCCCCCAAAACCCCCACTCTGTAGGATTCTGTGGATGACACTTCCCATAGAACTTGAGGCAAATACTTTTTTAGGGTTTCTACTGATAATATAAAACTTACTTCTGCCAGGGATGCATTACCTTAACGGTTTATTGACTAAGGGTGAAATTTCCATCGTGATACTCAAAAACTCTCTCACAGCAGCCATGCTTAACTGAAGACTGGAAGGTTTGTTTTACAAATGTTAGTATAGTTCATTGCAAAAATTCCTCCCGTGTTGATTTGATTAGATCTAAGAAAAGTGTAATGAAATGCATGCAATAATGAATGCTTTTATATGAAGCTACATTGTTCACAACCTTAGGTCACAAAAAAGCAGCCAGCTATCACAAATGTCCCAGTGTGAACACTGCTTCTAAACCCCAGTTAGTCCATAAATCTTTGTGGCAAAAAAATGATCTCTTGCGCCGTCATCTTTTTATAACGCTTTGATGGCAAAGCACTGAGTGATGAGAAAGTGGCTGGGTGTTACTGGTGGTACTTGGGCTTGGCTGCTTGGTGGGATTTACATGTTCCAATCTTGCTTCTGAAATTCATCACCATATCCGTTGAATTACAATGATTTCAGGGCTCAAATGAACTAAACAAGGCGCTTCTTAAAAGCATAAATGAGGCCAAGAAGATTCATCTGGTCCCGTGCCACCTGCGAGAGAAGTTTGTGCTACGTTTTGCTATTTGTTCCCGCACAGTGGAATCTACCCACGTCAACTTTGCCTGGCAGCACATCTCACAGCTGGCAACCGATCTTCTGAAAACATGGGAGCAAAACCACCACCAGCAGTGACAGTAGTGAAATAGAAGTGGGGAGGAGGTAATTAACTGGCTTTCTCTGTGCTGCCAAGTTTTATTTTAGGGGCAGGTGGGAAAGTCAAATTATGAAGGAAAAAAATACAAAACCTGTTGTTATGTAGCCCAGCTGCGGTAGCAAAATCCTTGCCAGCAAGTTGTGTTGTGACCTTAGTCATTCCTTCTCTGTACTGCAGTTTCGTCTTGCCTGTTTTCAGGATGCACATAGCCATGGTGGCTCGAGCTGTCGTTTCTCACAAGTTTTTAATCAAGAGCATTTATTGAACCAGGCAATGGAAATGGAAGGGTTAGTGCTTCCTCCGTTGTCCCCATTAACCTCTAGCACACCCACTCCTTTCTTCACAGATGAAGCTCTGAGGTGTTATAACCAATTAATTTAACATTACTGTGACTTCAGGAAGAATCCACGTTGGGGAAAGTTCAGTAACCTGGTTATAACACTGTTCAGGTCATATGTAAGCAGGCATGCACAAATGTTGTCGTGATTTGGGGCCCTGTCATGTCATGACACACTTGCTGCAGTACTTGCATAAATGAAGGCAGCACTTCAACACTTCCTTCGTTACACAGCCAGATCAGGAGAGAGTGAGCACAAAATGAATGCTACCTGTCCTTATGGCCGATTCTCTACTTTCTCATAAAGGGTTTGCTTTTGAAACACCCATTTTGTCAAATCTCAACAAATAGGTTATGCTGGCTATTGGTTTTCACTTTGATTATTCATCATGAGGCCTCCTAGAAGCTCCTTCTTTAGAGTTTTGTCAAAAGCCATGTGCTACCTGGTATTCTACATTTTTAACCAAGCTCTTACTTGAAAATGATCTGTAAGCTACACTCTGTGAAATAGAGTTTTGATTTCTTTTTATGGCTACAATTCTGCTTACTTCATTGTGTAATAAATCCTTGACAAAATGTGCTAAGAAATGTGATGGCATAAATATTACTCTTCGTAATACAAACAAGATAACAAATTACAATAAAAATAGAAATTCAGAGAACTAACACCCAACATATGCTGTGGTGCTCCCATCAGTGGTTTTCTTCCATTAACAGTGACATATGGATTATGAAAATATTGGAAAACAGTTAACCTTCAGAGAAAGTCAGATAATGTATACTTGACACAAACCATTGATGCGTCATCCTGTTGAAGGCAAGAACAGTAAACAGGTGAAATTAAAGTCAGAAACAATATATGACTTTACAAAGTACCTCTGCCATTTTGAAAACATAACTTTCAGACAGTTATTTCTACGTAAATAAGAACAAAATAAATAGCTACTGAAAGAAAAATAATCTGTAGGATTCATTTAGACATTTACATTTGTTTTACTCTTTTACTGCTCATATTAACTTCCAAAGCATCTTGAACAACTTGCACAATTATTCAGCCTTCTTCTTCCGTCTCTCGCAAGTATGCTTCCTGCATTTGGGAAGCTGCAAGCCGACCATGAAACACGCACTGGGGCAGCGAACTGGGCACACGGTCTGCTCCCGACCAGAAGGACCTGTCTTTCCAGAAGGGGTTACAGAAGCTGAGAGCGAACCAGGTGTTTTTTTCTGGTGATTCCTAATCACCTTGCTTCTGCGGTGCAAACCGGGGAAGGATTAGTATTCGTGTGTGTGCAAGTGGTGCGCACGGTATGTGCACAAATCCCCACAGGTAGGAAGAACTGACCAAGGTCTGCATTTCCAGCGGGTCCAGCTACGCGACAAGGGGAGGTGGTGGCCTACACTCCCTCTGTAAGGCTCTGCTGTCCACCCAGGGGGAAGAGCTGGTCACTGTTTCTTTAAGGAATTGATTTCACAGGTAACAGATGAAGCAAGGGATGACAAATTCGTCTGGCAACACCAAGTAATATTCAAGCAGGTGACTGAGGCATTCCACAAGACAATACTCTCAGCTACAGTGTCAGAAATTTTGATAGCATCATTCTCTTTAGCAGAACCAATATGAAATTTGGTTTTTCTGTAGTAGCACAATGCAGGAGATTGGTAGGCTGAAGACAGCAGAAAATGCTGGCAGTTGTTTCCTTTCTCTGTTATTAGTTTCTTTAAAACAACGTTATTCAGTTCTCATAACTTTGGAAACAATGTTCCTCCGTAGCAAATAAGGTCCACACTGATACAATTTTACAGATTTTACATTATGAAAACACTAGAATCTAGGAGCCAGAAAAGACTTACACCCTCTCTATGGGACAGACCAGTTTTTTGTACGTGAATTATATAAGTAGGTCTGTCCAGGCAAAAAAAAAAGAGATCAGACTCAGATTAAAGCTATCATAGAAGAAATCCAGGATAATTCCACTGAAATGAAATGGAGATGCTTTGGGCTTAGGTGACTATAATTGAAATTAAAAACTGACTAATAAGTATTGGAAAAGAAATGCATAGGTAAGGCAACACTGGGCTGAACATGAGGGTTTTGGTGGAAATCCTCTAGAAGGCAACTGGAGCAGAGGTGGGTGAAGCACGCCTGTGCGTGCCTCAGACTGCTGGGGGACGGGGACGGGATGCGCATCCAGACCCGGGCGGGTGAGACGTTCCCAACGGCCCAGGATCAGACACACGTCCCTCTAGGCGTTTGTGGGAAAATGCTGCCAAAACTGGAATTCAGTTAGACATTTTTCAGCATGTGGGTATCACTTTTAGAAGAGGCTGTTGTCCAGATACCAAAATTCCTTTTGGCAAATAATCTAGGTTTAAAATATTATAAATGCAGTAAAAGTTACCTTATTTTTGTGTTTAAAGAAGTGATATAAGTAAATCTTCTAAGGAACAGCAGTGACGGGGCCCATGGAACTACATTTCCCTGTGGCCAGCCCAATGCAGAAATCTGAAGTTCACAGTTCTAGTTCTTTTTTAAATTCTGGGATGATTTGAATATGTAATTGGTGAAAGACTTCTTAGTATTCAGTCTCTCATGCCCTCTTCTCCCCACTCCCCTTTGCAGAGTATTAATGTTAGGTCATCTGAAAATGAAATCTGGGCTATGTAACCAATGCAAGAACAAAAGTGTCGAAAAGAACGTTTTTGAAAGAACAACACAACTGCTGTTTCTGTTCTGTAGCTTTGCAACTTATCTGTAAGTGAGAAATACTGTGTTTATGAATAGTCAATACGTGAACCTGGATTTATTGTGCCTTGTGTGCAACAGCTAATACAGCCTGTGCCGATTAATACTGTTCGATGTTAAGAGTAATTACAAAATCTCAGAAATGTACCTTAGTAGAATATCCACATCTCGAGGGAGACAGTGCCGCTACTAGAGCAGGAGGGGAAAAAGCTGACTTTTCCGTAACTATACATATTTTTTTTGAACTGTCAGAGTGCTAGTACAATACGTATGTTCTTATTGACAGATTATATTTTATTATTGATGGTGAAATATTGAAAATACATGTATTTGTGAAAGTCTTGCTAATATATTATACTCTAAACTGCACTATAATTATTAAATTTCTAATTTTCTCTTGCCTTGACGTAGCAGATTCCGTTGGTGGTTGCTGTGGGGTTTTGTTGTCGCCGTCGCCGCGGTGAGGGTGCCCCGCCCGAGGGGCGGCACTGGGGCTGCAGCCGCCCCACAGCAGCAGCCGGGACGCCGAGACAGGCGTCGGCCCGGGTTGCTCCGACACAGGAGCGATAAAACGGAGAAGCCCGAAGACCAGCGGGGTGGGGGCAGATTAAACAACAATAATGCCTGCATCGCACACGCAGGGTCTCTGTGAACATGAATGGAAACACAATCAGACGCTTGGCGCGTTTGTAATTGCAATTTGTGAGCTGCCGGGTTCCTTTAAAGCCTGGATCCAGAGCCCGTTGCACAGCGGCGCGGGTTGAACCGGGAGCGCCAATAACAGGGACGGAGCTGCGGCTGCTGGCTCTCCGCGCCGCCAGCCCCGCGGGCCCCGCCTCACTCCCGGCGGGCGCGCTGCGAGGCCCAGCCGCCCCAACCAGCTGCCCCGCGCTTCACCGGTTCGTCCTCCCAGCGAGCGGCTCTCCCGCGGGGAGCCCCGCGTGTGTGTGTCCCCCACTCCGCTGGCTCCCCCGGGCAGCCTGCGGCGGAGCGGCGGGCCCTGCGCTGCGCGGCCCAAAGAAGCCGCCGCTCCCCAGGCCGCTCGGCACGCGTTACCTCAACGCCCGCTACTGCTCCCGCGGGGACTGGGCGTGCGGGCGGCAGGCCCGCCTCCCACGGCACGGATCCTGCGCCCATTGGAGGGTCGCGCCTCAGGGGCAGCCAATAGAGAGGGGGAAAGGCGGCGTGCGGGCCCCGCCCGCCCCCTAGCGCTCCCTCCCTCCCAGAGCGCCGGTAAGACCCAGCGGATGACGTCAGCGCGGCGAACCTTACCTCTTTCCCTCGCCCCTCCCTTCCGAGCTCTGATTGGCTGCGCCTCTCAGAGCCCTGTTATCCGATTAGTGGGAGGCGGCGGGGCGGGGCTTGGGGCAGAGAGCGCGCGTGGGACCCGCGGAGGCTGACGGCGGCGGGTGGGTGCGTGCGTGCGCGTGTGCGCGCGCGGTGGGGCTGTGCGGAGGCGCGTGGCTGCCCCTCCCCTCCCCTCCAACAGGCACCGAGCGGCGCGCGC
>Ga0065711_1043282_pt1 | contig 14815 bp, 7 predicted proteins | sample Hoacrofraction12_FD_59098 | JGI IMG/M metagenome (GOLD analysis project Ga0065711, IMG submission 59098) | Hoatzin crop microbial communities from Cojedes, Venezuela - Epithelial fraction 12 v2 (version 2) | ecosystem: Host-associated > Birds > Digestive system > Esophagus > Crop | place... | reverse complement strand
GCTGCGCGGGGCGCAGTGGCCGGCCCCGCTCCCCCCCGGTGCGTGGGCCGCCGTCAGGCCGCGGGACGGCGCTGGGGGCTCGCGTGTGCCTGCGGCCGCGTCGGGCGTTCGCCGACCTGCGGGGAATTGCTAACCTGGAGTTACTGATTGGGGGGGTTTTCATACTGACATCCCGTACCGCGCTGCTGTTTTCTGAGACGGACGCGCTGAGGAGCCAACACTGCTGCCTGGACAGAAATCAAAGCTGTAAATCCACAGGGCGTGAAGACTCTCCGTGTTTGGCTCTGGAATTAGAGCTCCCCAAAGCTCTGCATGGCATCTGGTGATTGCGTCTCGATCCTTTGAATACAGGAGAATGCAATATGCTTATTTGCTCTCAATATCGTGCTTTTGTGTGAGGGGAAAGTTCCAAGCGTGCGTTGCGTGAGACCTTTTAATTGCATTTCTATGCCCGTCTGTTCTGGGATCTCTTTCTTATGAAAAATCCGTTTTAGTGAGCAGGACATGCTAGGTATTTTTTCTGGCCACGTGTGCGTAGGTAAATATGCGTATGCACATAGGTGTATTCGAGATGGCTGAGTGTCAGAGCAGCACAGCATTCGCAGTACCGGCTGCGTCTACTGGGTTCAGGGTGGGCGCAGTGGAGCAGGGCGAGCTTGAAACCCTCTTACTGTCAGCGGGCAGCCTGATCCAACAAGTCTGTTTTGCCTTTTCTGCAATGGCCAGACGGTCAGGGGCCTCAGACAAACTGCTGTTTTGCAAGCACAGTCTCCCTTTCCCCCCAAGATGGCTGTAGTCCACTCGTATTGTCCACAGAGAGATCACATTTGCATCAGAAATACAAATCTTTTTTATTTTTGTAAGAGAAACAATGAGAAAAATGTGAAAGGAATGACTTTCCGTCCCAAGGCAGCTGGAGAAGTTTCTGTTCTGCAGTATTAGTTGGGTCTAATGACTCCTGGAGAGCTTTCAGTGGAGCACTGGGTTAAGCGGGTGATGGGCGCGTGCCCGCCTTCTCAGCGCTGGCAGCTGTAAAACATCCTGATCTGAAGATACTGCTGATCTGTATTGTGTATTTTGCCAAGCGGCTCGCTGTATTTCCTATTGCTGCTCTCAGTGTGGAGGCACCTGGGCAAATACCTGGGGTTTCCTGCTAGTGAATGTTGTGAAGCAGTGTGGTTCTGCCTTGAATCTAGCGGTCGGAGCTGTGAGCCCGAGATCGTCAGTGTCAGATGATGTTTTTTTTCCATTGCCTTCAGCAGGTGTTGTGTTATTAACAAGGAGGCTCTTCTGTCTTCTCTGTTGAATCAATAATACAGTCTCAGTGCAATAAGTAATCCTTGCCTAGTCAGCAACAGCAGTGGGTGACAAATATTTTGCAAAGTTATCTTACTTGAGTCAATATTTTCTATAATTTGTGCCCCAACAGTGTTTTTATTTTACATGCAGTAACAAAAGTCTAAAAAATTATTACACCCACTCTAAAGCTGGCCATTTTCATTAGTCATTTTCCATCTCATTTCAATTATATAGTGTGATTTCCAAGCGCTTACTGTTTTGTACGTCTCCAGAGTTATAGGTTACTGCGTTTTTATTTCATTTTGGATTTCAAGGTAGGTACAGTATTGCCTATTGCTCCAGCAGCTTTTGAGAGAGCATCTTCCCAAACAAACGCAGAGCCGAATTGCTAGAAAGAGGAGCAGAATGTGAGAGCGTAGCGCGATGCCAAGGTCGTGCTTGGTGGAGGCCAGGCTTTGGTTTAGTAAGCGGTCATTAGCCTTGATGTTCTACAGAAGCCGAACTTAGAAAATGTGGTGCACAGTCTCCTCTGGTGCATCCCAAGGCAAGAGCCTATAATCTGACAATGAAAGTAATCATCTTTGAGCTTAGGAGTCACTAAGGGACAATCTAGTTTTTATTCCTCTCTGAAACATGGCAATATGTCAGGAATTCAGAGGCTTCAGTCATAGCATTTTCCAGTGCTCCAGTGCAGGAGGATCAGTCCACGCTATGGTACTGCCAGAACTGCGTGCCAAAACATTTTCCCCAATACAGTTGCGCTGAGGTTATTTTAGCAAACTAACTGATCCAAAACATGGTTTCTTTCCATAGGTTTCCGATTCTGTTGATAGTGGTTCTAATCTGTATGTTTCAGTGGCACCCTCAGAAGCATTTGGTGACATTTTGGACGTTGTTCTAAGTAATACCATGTTAGCGTCGCACAGGTACTTCACTGGCAACCAGAATTTCTGACTAATGTGTTGTGTTAAGGTCCAGCTTGGACACTTAGCCCACATCCGAGCACATTGTCCCTTGGTTTCCTGCCACTCAGTTGCCTGGAAGAACAGGGTTAAGATGAAGGTCCTTAATGGTTCGGACTGTTGAAATTATTCTATTTTGTTGTTCCAATATTGCAATTTCATATTTTTCTAATAAGTCTTCCTATCCTTCCTCTTCCAGGTACTTCGTACTTAACAGATATAGTATGGTGGTCTGGCACTATAGCAAGTGAGTATCTGAAAAGGTTTGGGCTTTTTTGCAGGGAGAAGTTGTGGTTAGATGGTGAAATGAGACATCATGAAATCTGGGTTGTCACCTTGAATCTCACACTCACTTGTCACGAAATTCCCCTCCCTCAGAAATGTCTCACCTTTAGTGGACCCTGTATCTGATGGTGTTTGAGAAGGCGAAGAGCTGGGACAACCCCAAGTCAGACATCTTTCTGGATTTCCAAACTGTTTGGTACTTGCAGCCCTTGGAAGCCCCGCGCTGCTCTGACTCGGGGTTCCTGCACAGTTTGTGTCTCTGTCTGGATTGTGCCGGTCCGCTCAGTTTTTAAGAAGAGTCAAAGCTGAATGAGAAATTGTCGCTCTGCACAAAAGGGCTCATTGAGCACACGGTGTTTTTTTTAGATCAGAAAGCACTTAGTTGGCCTCAACTAAAAAAAAAAAAAATCCTTTTTGATTTCTAGTTCGACAGATACACTTTCAATTTTGCTTTTAATGTACAAGATTACTGTGAAGCCTTGTGTAGTGCTGATATGAGATCAGTGTAATTTCACCCTTAGTATCTTTGTAAACTCTGCTCGGGCTAAGTTCACTCTCTGATGTGAAGCCAGAGCACAGGGAGCAGTTAGCTTTCTCCTCTTGCAGCTCAGGCCTAGTTCCACCCACGAGCTTAAAATCATAGCCCACTGCCAGACTCTAACCCAGCCTTTTGCGAATAATTTGGAAATGTTCTGATGCTGTGGCTGAGAAGTATATGAGTCCAGCTGTGCCCCTTATTTTGTGGCAGCAAGGTAAGTCTGTTTCTGTTGTCTTCTAGCTATGCAAAGGGAATGGAAACTGATAGATCCCGTGAAGGACAGAGTGAACCCTCAGCAAGGGTAGAAGCCAACAGAGCTTCAGAGGAAAGTCCTTGGCTAATTTAGCCTGAGTTTCAGTAGTTCTTTGCCAGCTTCCTCCTTTGCCAGGATCACTCCTGCCTAAGTAGCAATAAACCTCTGCGTTAATCACGGCTGTTTATCGCTCGTGAGGCTCCCGTCTTGAATCTCCAAGCAGAAGGAGTTAAAATAAGAGAGGTTTTATTACAGGAGTTTATCTTGGTGAATCGGAGAAAACAATTTCATGCTTAAAAGAGCTGACTGAATCGAATGCAGGCAAAACAGCTGAAGGGAATGGTGTCAGTTGGCTTTTGTCCAGTAGCTAGGTGCAGGTGTTTCAAAACAAAGCATCAGTAAGATCACAAAGGCACCAAGGAAAGAATTGCTTAAGGATATTAGAGGTTCAGAGTTGCAACAGAGTCACAAACAGCAATAGCAAGGGCCAGGCAGGCAACTGTGGGATGCAGAGAGAGGCGGTGTTTGGGGAATTAGCAATATCCCCAGTTGTCTGGGAGAAATTCTAGCAGCTGACATTATTTTCTCAAAGCAGAGCATTGGGAGTTTGGATGACTAACAAAACCCACATAAACTCTATCAACTTCTTTTCACAGTATTTGTTCAGATGGTGAACAAGCATTTCTGTGTTGGCATGCTGACTCAGCATAACACTGCCTAACCATTTTGGAGCCTTTGGGATCCACTGGATTACCGAAGACTGATTCAAAGGAAGGGCTATAGGTTCTGCTAAGGGATTTTTTTTTTAAAGTCAAAAAAGTGATTGCAGCATGTGTACAGGTATTTCAAAGAGCATTCAATTAATTAATTGGCTAATTAATTAGTTTCAGTGCAGGTTTTGATAGCAGTGGCTGGGTTTTATAGTGGACACATCTATATTAGTGTTTTATTGCAGATGGGGAAGGCACTTGTGAAGCAAATCTCCTGTTTGTCTCCACGGATTGGGCCTTTTTTCACATTGTGGAGCAGTGTTGGAGCTCCTGAACTGGATTTTAAGATGAAGCTAGGCTGGAAGATGCACTCTAGGAGCATGCCTAACGCACACCAGCTGCAAACAGGCTTTCAGTCCATGGGAGCAGGCTGAAATAAAACCCCTGACATATGTAGAGCAGACATCTTTTGCTGTACAGATCTACTCCTGGTCTCCTAGCTAATGTGGACATGTCAGTGTGCATCAAGTTTTGCGTTGCAATAACTTTGGGGATATTGGTACTCCTTTGGCAAGCTTAAAGCTTGGTGTGCCTTCAAGAACTGAAGCCATGTCACAGCATTGATGTGTCTGGAGAGGAGTTTCTATCCGGAGAGGACTGGATAGGTTGGCAGCAAAGGTCCTCAACATCAGATAGATGGTAACAATTACTGAGATTCTTTTTTTAATTGGCCTTAATTAGTCCTGATCTGTCATTCATGGTGGTAAGAGATTGTTTGTTACTATTACTCCATGCTGATACTGAAAGCTGCTGGTAAGTTTGGTTGCCTTACAATACGTGCAGTTTGACTGACGCTTCAGAGACCTGATTTATCTGTTGGTGTTGGTGCCATCTGTTAGGGCTCTTCCAACAGAAAGTTCAGGCACCTGACCTCCAAAAAAAGCAACCTTTTGTTAGAGTCACTTGGAAATGTATGTAATCTGCAGAAAGACAGCGTGCCTGCTGTGCCCCGTCCTCCGCGCAAGACCTGCCCCAGTGCCTCTGGATGCCTTGAAGGCAGTGCCCAAGTCGCCACGTACGTCTGCTGAAAACCAAGAGTTATGCCATTCCCAAGGGCAGGGAGAATTCAGGAGACCATAGAAATGCTGCTCATTAACTTCTCTGGCTCACTCCTGCACGTAGAGAAAGCCTCAGTGAATTGAATTAGTATAATTTTGCCGCACTCTGCAGTTTTGTAAGTTAGTTTGTCTCCTGCCTGTTTCCTGTAGGTTACACGGGTCTTCAGCTCTGCTGAGAATGCAAGCTAATTTCGTAAATTAATTAATGTTTGCACAGTGCTTTGCAGGTGTAGGGAACAGGATGATGGTGGTGATATTTGATAGTCGAGGGCAATGCCAGCCTGAGCATAAAGACAACTTGTATTCTTGAAATGTTTTTATATAGTGATAATGGCTCTTAAAATCAACTGGAAATTTGAGCTATATGTAATTTGTGTTCAGTCTCAAGGTTCTTGCCAGTTACCACAGACCCTCTAACTATGCAAGCATTATGTTGATCTATTATAAACTTGCCAGCACTTGCAAAACCAGCCAGCTTTTCTTTTTTGACTGAAAACTTGAATGCATGAGCTGTTTGTCACAGCTGTGATGTGCAATAGTGTGGCACATCTTGGAATTTGTTTTTATTGGGGGAAAGAAAAAAGTAAGATTGTGAGGCTGTTATTGTGACTTGTCAGGGATCTGTTCTTTGTACAGTGGTCACGAATTACTTTTGGTGTTATACAGAGTTGTGAAAATTTGGTGTGATCTTCTGTATATTGAAGAGCCTTTATGCATGTGCTTAGTATTTCATTGTTAGATTCCTCAGTACTGTCCTTATTCCCTCCCCCCCCCCCGAAAAAGTAACACTGCAGTTAGGAACTATAACCAAGTGCATTCGTATTACACGTTCTAAAGCTGAAATCATGGGTACTTTTAGTCCTCCCCACATATATAAGTGTAATATTGAGATATCAGTGTAATGCATGAGTGTTTCTAATGCATAGTCTTATTTATATTCAACTAAGAGAAGTTGCAAATGAGATTATTTACTGTGCCCTGTTGGATCTTCTTGTGAGGCAAATACAAATCCTATATTAAAAAATAATTTTAAAATATAGAAAAATTCCAGCCATTTTGTTTAAGTGCAAAATGAACACAGCTATCAAATCTGTAACATCTGTTTTCCAGTCTTTCCCAAACAGTTATTGGGTAAGTTTTCATTACTTCTTTTTACAAAAGGATTTAAAGGCTTATTTCTGGTTCTCTTGGCAGTGGCTCTGGGTCAGATAGGGAATTTCTTGGCCTACACTGCAGTCCCAACTGTGCTAGTGACGCCCTTGGGAGCTCTTGGCGTTCCATTTGGGTAAGAGTTTGCTTTTCTTGTTCTTATCTGAATATTGTTACTACTTAATAAGATGTCGGATAGACTGAAGTGATCACTGGAGGTACGCTGAGAAGATGTCAGGCTTAGGACTCTTAGTGATGTATTATAATGACACCTATTTCTGTTTTTGCCAGCAAAATGGCGGGGGGTGGAGAGGAAGGCAGTGGTGAAGAAAGAGTTCCTGAGTATCTTCTGCTTTAACTATCACTGTGATCTGGAACAGACAAACGTCTTTTTTGTTGTTGTTGTTCCCTTCGCTGTGGTCATTCTGGACTCTTCTGCCTATTCTTTTATTCACAGTTCCCTTACTATGTAGATCTTTCCTATTGTCTCGCATTCTTTCTCTCCCCTGCTATCCACAGCCCACATGCATTTATTAATGCTGATTTTCATTTATCTGGATTTGGCCCTATTTCCTGAAGCGAGGGAGCCCCTTGCATATGCATGCCCCCAGCTTCTTGAATGTTATGTTCATGTGAGAGGAGGGAACAAAAAAGGAGTGTTCCTAAAAGGAGTTTAATAGGCAACTGTTTTGTGAATAGCTGAACTACAGTTGTGAAACTACTGCACTGAAAAAGTACGATTATTTAAAAACAAAGCTGTGCATTGCCTCGAGAGTTTTCTGTTGCCTACTGGGAGCAGCTGAATTGTGTATCTGACTTGCACTGATCATCTGCTTCAGAACTGTCCTGGTTGCAGTTGGGATAGAGTTAATTTTCCTCCCAACAGCTGCTGTGTTTTGGATTTAGTACCAGAAGAATGTTGATAACACTGATGTTTTTAGTTGCTACTATGAAATCAAGGACTTCTTTCAGTCTCCCATGTTCAGCTGATGAACAGGTGTATAAGAGCTGGGAGGGAGCAGAGCTGGGCAGCAAGCCAGGCTGGCCAGCAGAAATATTCCATACCATGGGCGTCATGCTCAGTTTATGAATGGGGGTTGGTCGGGAGGCAGGGAGCACTCTCTTTTTCTGTGAGTTCAAACTTTTTCATGAGTTCAGTCTTTTTTCCATGAGTTGGCAAGTGTTGCAACATTTGCGAGTTTGGCAAAATCCGTGAAATGTGTGATCTCCAGGAAACCCATAGATTTTGTGATAGCTGCTCGGAGACTGGCTATGCAATTAGTCGTCAGGCAATGAGAAAAATTGTGCTGTGTATAGCTTGTTTTGCATAGTAGTATTTCCTTTGTTGTCTTATTTAACTGTCTTTATCTCAACCCACGAGTTTTACCTTTTGTCTGTTCTCCTCCCCATCCCACTGGAGGGGAAGGGAAGGGGTGAGCGAGCGGCTGTCTGGTGCTGAGTTGCCGGCTGCCAGGTTAAATCACACCAGGAGTGTAGATTGCTTTGTAGGGGCTTCATGGCTGTCTTTAGTTTTGTACACTATGAAGCACGCTGATGATGCTCTACTTACCACCTCTTATTTTATCCTAGGCCATATAATTTTGTCTGTTTTGGCCAGCTATCTGTCTGAGCTGAGCCCTGTAATCTTTGTAAGCAAAGGTCACTTTTATCTCATGACTATGTAGCACCTATAAAATGGGGCTTCGTGACAGTTCACCAAATTGTTAACGTGTAGTCATCTGCCTCAGGGGTGCCAGATGCCTGGTTTGGGGGCTTCTTTTTTTGGGAGGCATTGATGTGGTGCTGGTTTTTGAGGTGGGTTGTTGTTTTTGTTGGTTTTTTTTTTCTTGAGATGAGATGTTAGGGATTGAGTAAGACTGAGACTGGATCAATCTTTCCTAAGTCAGAAATGCATTTTGAGGATCCACCAACATTTGGTCAAAGATCCACCAACATTTGATACTCTTCCTTTAAGAGGGAAATTCATGTGGCACGTCACTGTTAAAGCATTATTAACAGGACTTATTCAAACTTTTAATTTTCTTCCTCTTTCTGACAGGTCCATTTTAGCTTCTTACTTACTGAAAGAAAAACTGAACATTCTTGGCAAGCTGGGATGTTTGCTGAGCTGCGCTGGGTCTGTTGTTCTCATCATCCATTCCCCAAAGTCCGAGAGCGTAACGACTCAGGCCGAGCTTGAAGAGAAGCTTACAAATCCAGGTATTTTGTTCTTTTATTAACTCATAATGATTTTGTGAGATTGATCAAGAGCATGCAGGACGAAGAGGCTTACCACTTCCACCAGGCAGGAAAATTGACTTCTCAGGAAACCATGACATGACAGAGGCAAACCAGTACAGCTTTTGTGCAGGAGAACTATGCCTTGCTGTACTTGGAACTTGTCAGATTTATTGATACATGTGCGCAGAAAGGAAAACGTGGATACTTTTGAAAACATTATCCTGCACAGCAAGCTCAGAACAATGGCTATTTGAACTTGTGACTTTCTAAAATTACGAAAAAGTGTCTCTTGCTACTTAGAGATGAAAGGTATAATTCTAGGATCTCTCAATTTAAGTTGTTTTACACATACACAAAAAAAATACTGATTGTCTTTTGTTCTTTAATTCTTTTTTTTATTATTAAAAGTTTAATTCTAGATACCAGTTATGTTCCAGGCAGATTTCTTTGCACAGTAAAGGTATGTAGAAATGGGCTGTTGAGACATATGCTGAAATGCCTCTTCTTTCGCACAGAGAAAGTGAAGGCCCACTAACTGCGGGAGGACACTTAGTAATGCTCATACGTGCCAGACCCACTTCTATTTTTCTCGCATAAGAGCTGAACTGCCAACTATTGTTATTTCCTTTAATTGCTTTAGATGAAAGAAACTCAAACGTAGTAACATCAGCTATGCAAAAAATTTGCAAACAAAGAAAAGAAAACAAACACCCTGGTCTAAATTTACCATTTCAGTCTGACCAAAATGAACTGGAAATATATTTCTTCAAAACTGTAAAGCATGAAATGTTTTTCAGCAGTCTAAGCTGTGTACAGATTCTATAATGTAAATGATATGGCCTGCCCGTTCTTCCAACTCTCCCTACTCACCTTACTGGGATCTAACGTAATGTTTAAGCTCTTCGCTAGATCCAAACACCATGCTTTATTGAACTGGTTATTAATGAGATGTTATCACTACTGTCTGGCTTTAAGGATTATTATCCTGATGAAAGAGAGAATGGGGGAAAAAAAAATAAACCAGACATTTTAAATCCAGTTCAAATGTGCAACTGTGTGTATTTTGCTTCACGATGATTTGTGCTGCCCAGAGAACATGACAACTTCATCAGTTTCAGATGCCCACAACGCCTCTGATAGCGCAGTGGTTTGGATCTGTATTCAATAGCAAATTTTAATCCTGGTTTATACCTGAAGTTCACTGGTATGACACGATTTGCCTGCTAAAATGTTTAGAAGACCAAGAGTTCTCACCTTGCTATTATCTTATTTTCTTTTTTGTTTTCCAGTTTTTGTGGGTTATCTCTGCGTAGTGCTGCTAATGCTTCTCCTGCTTATCTTCTGGATAGCTCCAGCTCATGGACCTACTAATATCATGGTTTACATCAGTATTTGCTCTCTGTTGGGCAGTTTCACTGTTCCCAGCACAAAAGGGATTGGGCTGGCTGCTCAAGATATCTTTCACAATAACCCGTCGAGTCAAAGGGCTCTGTACCTCTGTCTGGTACTTCTGGCAGTATTAGGGTGTAGCATTATCATTCAGTTCAGATACATCAATAAGGCACTGGAATGTTTCGACTCCTCTGTGTTTGGTGCCATCTACTATGTTGTGTTTACCACCTTAGTCCTGCTGGCTTCAGCCATCCTTTTCAGGGAATGGAGTAATGTAGGAGTGGTAGATTTCTTGGGAATGGCTTGTGGATTCACCACAGTATCTATTGGAATTGTTCTTATACAAGTCTTCAAGGAATTCAACTTCAATATCGGGGATTTAAATAAACCTAACATGAAGACAGATTAAAGGTTTTTTTTTTTTTGAGGGAAACTGGGTGGCTCAGGGAAGGATGCAGAGCCTTTCATTTCTAGGTCACTGATTCAAATATGATTCAGGTTGGTAGTTGCCCTCTGACAATTTGGTGGCCTACGTGAATGAATTAGAGGCCTCCATCCAGTTTCAAAGGAGCAGTTGTCCATGTACCCCAGTCAATGACAATAAATGACCGTAATTGGAACCACTGATTGAGTCAACCTAGAGACCGATGTATTTCCCTACTGTGAAAGGTGATCCATCAGAAAAGATCAGGGGATATTATGACAGACCTGTGTGTGAAAGCTTGTATTGTGCCTTCTGAGGTACCATTTCTGTGGGCAGAGCACATCAGTTTCTAATGCACTCAATCTGACACCTTTCATGAGCGATGTATACCTTAAAACACAGGGAGGGGAAAAAGTGAGTGGAACAGTTTGTTAATACCAGTACAGCAACATGTTCACCATCAAGGCTGTGAATTCTGAGACAAATGTTTGTTGAACCATGGACTGCAGATCTGTCCTTCTTAGTGACTGCCTCGGCAACTTGGTCTGCCATGCGGTGAAGACACTGGGGAGTTTAAAATTGAATTCTTTACACTGAGCAGTGGACCCTTAAAAATATTTCACTAATTACTTATCAGCTGATGGTAGTGTCCAGGTATGCATTTTTCTTTGTAACTTGCGTGCATTAAGACATAATGCATTCATCTGAGAGTTTTTAATTGGGAGCAGACAGAAAGACTCTGAAGGATGTGGAAATGATGCACAGACTCATTGCCTATATGGTGGCTTATTTGTAAGAAGCTCAGAACTATTTCAGTGCCTTTGCAATCGAAAACTACTGCATAAATGTGAATGTACCTGTTTCAGATGGCCTATACTGGTTTAATAATTCAATTTCACTGTCTATAATATTGGATTGTGTTCAAATTCTAAACACATAAAGCATCCAGGAGGAGCCACACGTTTTTGGAAGAATTTACAAATCTGAACTGAAACCCTTAGATGCCTTGACAGCTTCTGAAAAACCCGTAGTCCTAATGGGAAGAGGTAATCTACGGGAGGACTGTTCAAAGCAGTCCAGCATACTTTTGTTCTAGTTAAGTGATTAACTACAGGAAACCATTTTGTGGAGTAGCTTATAAGCAGCGACCACAAAAAAAAAAATTAGAGAGAAGAGGATGAGATTTCTCATAGCTCAAAAAAAGATGGTTTGATCCTCTTGTAACATGGGAAAACGAGGTTAAAGCCTGAAGACGCATAGGCATTCAGAGAGCCAAGTTTCAGATAACCAGCAGGGATATATATTCAGATCCAGTAATTTACAGACCTGTGTGAACAGTTCAGCAATAATACTTTGGCAAGTAGTACAAAGAGCTTAAGCTGTGATTGGAATGATTCTGAACTGTTCAGTTTAAACCATTTAGAGATATGTCAAAGAAAGAAACAGTTTTCATGCTGTACTTACATTTGGTAGTTAAAACATCACGAGTCAAAAACATGTAAGGAAAGCTTGAAAAGTAATCACTGTTGGCTTCCATTTCAGTGCAAAAATGGAAGGGTACAGTGGCATTCAATATCTCTAGTTCTGAATGTCCCTTGAAACAAAGAAACCCCAATGTGATTAGGAGACACCATTTGAAAAAGTTCATGACACTTTATCAAGAAATCACGAATGTAGCTTTGTGGCTGGCTGACAGGAATGCAGACGTTGATTAATGGGGAATAACATTGTCCACTCTCATTATGTTTTTTGTTGACTTGAATTAATTACCTTAAAACTCAGCCTCTGTTTTCATTTAAAATGAATGTTATAAGCCTTTCTGATGGCAGCAATAATGGTGAACAATGAATGCTAAAGATTTAGTATTCTAAGGGAGTGAGAGCCCCACTATGTTATTTCGAAGCTTGTTTTATAACTCCAAACTGGGGGGGAAATGACTCCGAGTTGGCAGAAATGCACATTTTTATAGGCCAGCACGGAAACTGGGTATCTTGGTGAAATAAAATAGTGCTGGGAAAGCAAAGGCCATCTTCATGGATTTTCAAATACTGTGTATGGTTTCTAGAAAGTTTGAGAACTGTAGATGAGGGGTATTGGACTATGAAAGCTGGTTAAAACTAACATCTGTCCGTTATTGATTGGAAGGTGGTATCTTGGTTGTCAGCAGACACTTATGTTTTGTCATATTAATTCCCTTTTTTTGGCTGAAACTAGAATTTTACATAGGTTATGAGACTTGTAATGACCTACTATTTAAAACAATGATGTTAGCTGTTTTATGAAGCAGTCAAGTTGTCTGTTCATGACGCAGATTCAGAGTTCATGAGTTGCGTGTTGGTTTTGTACTAGCCTTTAATCTCTGAAGTCTTGTGTGAAAATCTTCGGTTAGAATGGAAATGATTGTGGTCTCATCTTAGTCCTCCTTTGGCCATATTTGTTTGTCTTGTTTTGTTTTAAAATTAATTCCTATTTATTTAGAAAGTGCCTATCCTGGTATGTTAGGTGCATATGCAAATTATTAGTACATCTTAGATCCAAAATAACTTGACTGCCCTGTCTAAACCTTGCCATTTTCTGCACTGGACACACACAAGTGTACTTGATAGGCACTCACTATGCGGAGTAAGGGTAAAGCAGCAGCTGTGTTCTGTGGTGGTCTGACCATCCTTACAGCTGACAAATTGTCTGCATAGGTTTCTTCTCCCCAGCTGCTCCTCATCTGTGATGAGCTTTCTAGAAATGCCTAGTTAACCTTGTTGTTTAAAACAGAGATGTCAGCACATAAGGTGAAAGAAATTCTAGTGGCCTTGCACATGATTTATATTTACAGTCTTTTACATCACGAATGCTAAATAATGGAAATATTTATTTTTGCTACTTTGTTCAGTGTGTAGCAGTGTTCTTTTGAGTTCTGCTGTATCTGGATCTGGTTCAGTTCTAACTTTAGAAATGTGTTAGCATTTTCCGTTGTCACTGTTGGTGTGATTCTTCCCCCCTCCATCCCATGCCCTCCTCATTCTAGGTCTCCTGCCTCTTTTAGTCCTGTTGCTTTTCTGATTTAAAAGGAGGCACTGTTGAAGTTGAATTGTAGCCATTCCCTCTTTTTTTTTCTTTTCCCACCCCTTTGACAAGTAAGTACTTTGAATTAAGACAGATATCTGAGTTCCATCATCTCAGGGAGCAAACGTGCATAGTTGTTTCCTGAGCTTTGGTGTCCCTCATGGGTCTGCCCTTTTCACATTCTCTTTGCATTACATCTAGCAATAGCTACGAGCCAAATGACTTCAGTTCTGATTCCAAAGTAGAAGTGGGAGAGGCTACGCATATAAGAGTGGACTCATTACAGTGGTGGGATGCATTTGAATTAAATTCAAATCTGTATGAAAGGTGTTGCGCACCGTATGTCTGGCTTCTATTATACTTGTCAAACATTTACTTGGTACTCACTTGAAGACAGCTCTTTGATCACTATCCCTTCAGTGTATGGAGGATTTACATGTGTCAGTCACGATCTTTATTAGGTGTAAAACACAAATATCCCTCAAATGTTCAGTAGGAGAAACATTTTTGATACAACCAAAAAGAAAAATTTGTTACACCTTAAATACTTACGTAAAAAAGAAAAATATCTAAACAAGTTATCTGCTGTATTGACTTTCCAGGACTCTGTATGTGTAAATAGAGCCTATTTATTAGTGAGCTGCAACTAACATTAGTAAGAACCTGTCACATCACAGTTTGACAAGTGAGGCTTCTTATTAATAATCTCAGTTTATATTGAACTTATGTATTTTTCTGAAGGAACTAGCACTGAAAAATGAAAACACTGGATTTTATTTGTTGAAATACTAGAATCAGAGGTTTAGCTTTCCTTTTTATTTAAAAAATGGAGGGTTAGTATTTGAAGAAAGATTCAGGGTTACTAAATAAGGGGTGCTTAAAATGGGCTGCTGTTTGCACACGTTATACACCCCTCACCTTGTTTCATAAGTATAAAACATCAAGGATTCTACAGATCTTCCTTAGTTGTCTTGAGATGGTATAACTTCTGAAGTTTTACTGTTAAATTAAATGTTATCAAATGTTTCTCTATTACTTGTTTTCTTTAGAGATCAATCTTTGTAATAACTCTTTGGTGCTACTGAATATGGGCTTAAGTGCTGCAGAATTTTAGTGTGTACCATGTTAGGCACCAATGATGTCAACAATTGTTATTACTAGTGCCCAAGTGTTTCAGACAGCAGTGTTGAAATGTTATGGATTAAGAAATCTTTTCTAAAAGCTGCAAATAAGGAGGTTTTTTATTGGGTGGGTTTTTGTTGTTGTGGTGTCCCCCCCTAACAGTTGCTGTACAGAGTGGAAAATATTACACAAAAGGGGTATCCTTTTTCAATTGTGGAACTTTCTCTCTTTTTTTTACTCTTTTTTTTTTTTTTTTTTTTTT
>Ga0065711_1043281_pt1 | contig 14816 bp, 12 predicted proteins | sample Hoacrofraction12_FD_59098 | JGI IMG/M metagenome (GOLD analysis project Ga0065711, IMG submission 59098) | Hoatzin crop microbial communities from Cojedes, Venezuela - Epithelial fraction 12 v2 (version 2) | ecosystem: Host-associated > Birds > Digestive system > Esophagus > Crop | place... | reverse complement strand
AGAATCACAGAATGTTCGGGGTTGGAAGGGACCTCTGTGGGTCATCTAGTCCAACCCCCCTGCCGAAGCAGGGTCACCTACAGCAGGCTGCACAGGACCTTGTCCAGGAGGGTCTTGAATATCTCCAGAGGAGGAGACTCCACAACCTCCCTGGGCAGCCTGTTCCAGTGCTTCGTCACCCTCAGAGGGAAGAAGTTCTTCCTCATGTTTAGATGGAAAACATTCCTGTTTTACATTCTTCTGTCAGAATTGTTCTTCCACTGTATAAGCTGCAACTGAAAATTCACTCCAGTCATATATCAAAGGTACGTGATACTTTCTTTTGATGGCTTCTCTAAGTCACCTAAATGTACTGACACCAGCAGGGTTATTAATACAGGTTTTCTGATACCCATTTTTTTTTCTCTTCCTTTCCAGTTCTGTTGGACAGAGGAGTTCCCAAGGAAATAGTGGTATTTTAACCTGGTTTTATATATCACCACAAAAAGTCTTTCACTAAGGGTCTCATTATACTTACTCCCATTTCCTTTCTCATAGCAACTACAGGAGTAGTTGGTAGATTCATTGTCCAAGCACGCTAAGTGTAATTCTTTCCTGAAAAGGTAACACTAACATGTGGTTTATAATGTTTTACATAAGAGAGAAATCCAGTGTAACTAATTCTTTCCGTTATTTTTGTCGCAAGTTGAAACATCCACTTGGAAAACATATGTACATAGCTGACATAAAAGGAAGTTTAAAGTATTCTATTATGGATCAGTTAATGGAGAAAATTAAAAACATTGGTTGAAAACCTCCCGTACTGAGACTCTTGATGGACAAATCGGATGTAAAACCAGCAAGAAACACGTCCTGCAGGGCTCTTCCTGGAGGCACATTGCAAGGGAACCCTCAAATTTCTGTTGAGGAAGGACGGAGCTTTACACCACCACAATTTGTGATTCCCAGGTCCTATACTAAGTGCTACCAAGCCATCATGGACTGGTTTACTGGTGCAGTCTTGGATCCTTCCCAGCCTTCCCCTGTCTAAACTGAGGAAGCAATATTATTGTAAAACATCACCTACATTTTCATTCAGTTTCTTTCAGGAGGATTTTGCTTCCTCTAGATGCAATTTTTTTTCTGCTCCAAGCAAATTTCTTTTACTTGGATACTTCTCCAAAACTGATTTGAAGAATGATAGATATTTCTGGGTAAAAGTTAGTTTTCTTTATTTGTTACTCTCAATTCTCATAAAAGAGGGTTATTCACAGTTTACACAGCACATTCCATACCCTTGTGTCAGACATACTTGATGAAATAGCCCTTCCCAATTTCAGCAGTGTAACCGATCCATCTACAGTAGATGGAAAAACGTTGGTATTGTAGCTAGTGCCCCCACTTTTTCCTCCTCTTCATGCATGTGTATCTTCACAGACTCAGAAGAAGGGGCAAATCCTTAAGCTGCGCTGAAGAACGCAACTTACTCCTAGCCAAATCCAAACCCTTTCCCTGCTCAGCTGCTCAGGAAAAGCCTTTTGGATTAGAGTAATGGGGGCTCGCCGTGGGCCTCACGGTGGTTGCTGGGGGTATGGAGGAGTTCCAGCCTTATTCCTAAATCAGCTTGGGTGACAAGAGATTGTTTTGCCCCCTCTCAGTGGACCGAGGAGCCGGTATCCCGGTTGCGTTTTGAAATGCGATGTGGGAGAGGCTCTGGCACATAGGTGTTTGCTAAGCACAGCTGGCTGAAAACTGAAGAAAGGCTCAGATCGGTTAGATTGTTTTCTGAATAGGATACTTGAGAAATATGATTCCTAGAGCTCAGGATGTTTTGTCCAGAGCAATTATACACAGACATACAATTTATAAGATCATAAATATGATCAATTCTAATAACTTTATCGTGCCTCATTCCTGTAATTCCACTTACATGCTCAGTTTGAAATATCCTGACTGAACTAAGTGTAACATATAATATGCTGAATTAAAGGTGTAGGTAACAGTCTTTACAGAATCTTCAACTTACTCATTATTTTCTGTCTGAATTTGACAATTCAGTTTTGATTGTTGTTCAGTCAGTCAATTGAAACTCAAAGGAGGAATTTTGAAAAAAAACTAAAAATTCCTGCATAATGACAGTTCTTTGGTTCTACATTTCAGTTCAATTCGACCTGTACCATCAATGTTTCTAAGTAACTGGGCAGTAGGTGAAGTCCTGTACTCTAACAGGCCAAGCCAGTAATAAATCAAGGATTTTGTTTTCAACAGTGCAGCAGTTTTCCAGCTAATTTTCAAGAATCCTAGCAAAACCATACAAGAGTCTATTCTTATTGGTCACTCACAGGCCATTCATTGGTATTTAATACCTTTGTTCATACTAAAAATTGTCGCCAACTTGGGCACTTTGGTTTCCTTTCAACTGTTCCGAGTTGTCACATACTATGCCGGTTTCAAAATCAGAAATAATGAGCATAGAGACGTTATTCAACACACAAAACATGGGCTCACATTGCCACAGTAGGTGCTTAGAACACTGTCACTTGTTCCTGTGAGGTATGGATGGATGCAGCATTGCCTTCCCGGTTTGCTGCATTCTAATCCCTCTTCTCTGACCGCTCCTACATTTCTGAAACTCAAACTGCTTCAGAACAAACACCAGTGTTGTTAAGTTCCATGTGATTATTTTTTTTTTCCATTTAGTCAAAAGATTGTCCTTCAGAGTTGGTACAGAGCATCCTGTACCAGATCCCAGGAATATATTCATGCCTATTGTAGTGACAGCTTGAAAGTCCCAAATCTCCTGATTTTCTACAAGATAGAAATCAGTGTTTGCCTTTTATTTTAAAGGAGTCTAGTATGTGATTCTGTCTTTCAATTAATTATTCATTATTAAAAGTAGTAATAAGATCCTGATGAATTATTATTACTATAGTAATGCCTAGAAAGCCTAGTCTTGTATGAAGAGTCTGGTGCCCTATATATTGATAGAAAAAATAGCACAGACAACAGCCTGTTGCCACAGAAAGCTCAGAGAGCCACAGACGAAATGCAACAGGTGGGTAACTCCGATAAATGCGCGGGTTGAAATGAAAAGACACCATTCAGATAAAGTCAGCAACACTAGATAAACGGAAGATTACTATTTCTTCGCGAACATTATCGCAAGGTGGGGTTAAATTGATCTTTGAAGTAAAATAAGGAGAGAGGGTTTTGGAAGCAGAGGGGTGTTGCTGGAGGAGAACTGCTTAAACTTTTCCCAAAGTATCACACAAGTGGAAAGTTCTCCAGGGGCTGATGGCAACATCCATCTGTGCAAAACCAGCCCATGACTGAGGTCCTTCTTTCACCGCACCCAGTTTAAGTTGTGGCCTCTCTGTTGGTGAGAAAAAGAAAACACTGGTTTGACTGCTCGTTTTCCTCACAATCCACAGGAAGCTGGGCTTTAGCTGTCTGGGCTTTCAACTAAGGTTAATTCTCGCAGACCTGGAATATAGCAGCTTTGAGAATGAAAATATACCTGACAGGCATGATAATTAAAGCTTAGCATATGGTATTTTCTATCTAGAAATCTACCTGTCTAGGTTTCACATCTGTCAAATGAGCAGAATATTAATCAGGAAGTTCAATTAATTCAAACAATAGGTAACGGCAGAAGTGGTAGCACTGCTAAACTGCTTCTAAAAGCATAATGGTACAGGCAATATTTTTTTAATTCAAGTAAACAGTCTTTCATTACAATTTTAGCTCCAGTAGATGAAGAAAGAAGCCAATATTTTGATGAAGTTCAGTTCATACTCCAGAGACAGAAGGCATTAGAATGACAAAAGCTAATGTCTAATTGGAAAACAATTTTTTTCTTGTGCACTGAGATCATTAGCACTTGTTTGACACTTTCTAGTACTGTTTTCCTGAAAAAGATCCCCATGATAGTAGTTGACATACCGTGGATAAAATCAAACTGTGCAACATGAAAAGTTTATGAAGAACAGTATTAATAAACATTAATCAACTCTGGCATTTTACTAGGCTAAGGGAAAAATAGCATTAGGCCAAATGAGAGTCAGCAAATGCATGGTAACACGATGACGCCTGCTTTGTGTTCTGCTCTCCAGACCAGGATTCTGCCATACTTCAAAGCACAAGCAGGATTAAACCAAGATTCATTCACTAGATACATTAATATAATTAAATTCATAATGATTTCCTAAAAAGTAGGAAACTAAAGCATTCTGAAAAGAGATTCATGTGCACAAAAGCCTGGCTATTTTTACTAGCAATATTAGCCTAAGAAAATATATGACATTTGAGTACAACTATTACCTTCCCTAGTATACAATATCTTACATATGGACATGAAAAGTATATGTTAGGATTGCTGACAGACAGTAAAGACAGTTAAAATATTAACGGATCATAACTTTACACTTGTACTTTAATTTCCAGCTTTTCCTGATGACAGTCAGGGGGGAGAAGCAGCAGCTTGGAAACATTATCTGTTTCCACAGCGGACAACAACAAAAAAATAATATTCTTTACGAAGAATTGTCTTGCAAAGGAAGGAATGGAAGCAAAGAGGTAATAAAACACGAACTAATTTCTGACATTTCAGCTTGCATTTCAAAGACACATATATAAAAGGAAATGTAGTGAATTTCATTCTTTGAATGTAAAGGGAGTTATTTCACTCTCAGTGTGCAAGAGACCTCTTAGTGTGACAGTACTTTAGACCATCAGCTGTTAAAGCCTGCTTGTCTCTGACAAAAGGACTACCCTCCACTGTAAAATTAGTGGATGACACTTTGAAAAGCAGGGGGTTTATCAGTTGGAAAGGAAAAGAGCAGAACCAGTAACTACCATAAGACCTAGAAAGTACACAACACTGAGCTAAAACTGCTGCGCAGCCTGTATTTCATTAAGCAACGTGCTACAATAAAGGTTACTGCTACAAACTTGATGTACTAAAAAGCCCAAACAGGATACACCTGCACTGAAAGACTTCCCGGCCTCATCTCTACTTTTGCACAGGGAAGATTTCCACAGCAAATTTACGTGCTCTCCCCCAGAAAGCAGGCACCGAAGCTTTCTAGCATCGACTATTGAAATAGACTGAGTTTGTTCCACACGTAAATTTAGGGGGGCAATAAACCTGTTGCATGTGCAAAAGCAAGAAGGTATCCAGCCACACTGAGGGTCGGATGTTTATAGCTGCTTCAGTAATGCAGTCCTGTCCTTACAATGCTCGTCTCATTACTGTTGTGCTGCTCTCCCTAACAGTGGCTCGATTAATAATATTTTTTCTTTTCCATCAGTGTGTTAACAGTAAATATCCAAATAAATTACTCTAGTTATCTGGGTGCATTCTTTCCTATGTTTCTGTCTTGAATATGAGCTGTTGTGATGAGTGCATCTTTCTGCACACATACTCTCCCCCTGTGCCAGCTATTTTAAAGGACAGTAAGCAAGAAACCATTAATAACAATTGATGGCATTTTGTTGGTGATACTATGTATTTTCAAAGGTATTCACCCATCACTCACCATAATTTTCAAAGGCATTAATGGCTGTGAGCAGCTCAAAAACCATAAAGAGTAGCCCGTAACACACCCATACCCAAAACTCAGTCATAAAAGGTACAAAAAAATGAGTTACATATGGAAATAAAGCATTGCTACTTCTGTAAAAATCACAGTGCCCCAAGAGGACTGTAGGACAAGTCAACATTTTACAAATCACCATCAAAAATGTGATACTTTTCTGGTCATCTAGTTTTAATGAAACTGGCAACCTGCATTCTCCAAGGAAATACTGACTTACAGCAGTGACCCAGGGGTTTTCCCTCCTTGCTTTCCTTAACTACCAGGTTGCAAGCTTTACCAATGATGTTTTCGGTAGAAAAGAGTAAAATAGAATTATAGAATCATAGAATAACAGGCTGGAAGGGACCTCAAGGATCATCTGGTCCAACCTTTTTTGGCAAAAGCACCATCTAGGCAAGATGGCCCAGCACCCCGTCCAGCTGAACCTTAAAAGTTTCCAATGTTGGGGAATCCACCACTTCCTTGGGGAGATTATTCCAATGGTTGATTGTTGTCATTGTGAAAAATTGTCCACTTGCATACAATTGGAATGTACCCATGACCCCTCGTCTTTTTCCATGTGACTCCTTGTAAAAAGGGAGTGGCCATCTTCTTTCCAGCCACCCTTTAAATACTGAAACATGGTGATAAGGTCTCCTCTAAGCCTACTTTTCTCAAGGGTGAACAAACCCAGTTCTCTCAGCCTTTCCTCACATAGCAGGCTTCCCAGTCCTTTGATCATTTCTGTAGCCCTTCTCTGGACCCTCTCCAGCCTGTCCACATCTTTTTTGTATAGCAGAGACCAAAACTGAACACAGTATTCCAGGTGTGGCCTGACAAGTGCTGAGTGGGATAATGACCCTATCTCTACTGGTGATATCCTTGTTGATGCAGAATAGAATAGAATATTATATTATATTTCACTTGGAAGAGACCTACCACGACCATCTAGTCCAACTGCCCGACCCCTTCAGGGTTGACCAAGTTAAAGCATGTTGTTAAGGGCATTATCCAAATGCCTCTTCAACACTGACAGGCTTAGGGCACTGAGCACCTCTCTAGGAAGCCTGTTCCAGTGCTTGACCACCCTCTCGGTAAAGAAATGCTTCCTAACATCTAGTCTGAACCTCCCCTGGCGCAGCTTTGAACTATTCCCATGTGTCCTGTCACTGGATACCCAGGAGAAGTGATCAGCACCTCCCTCTCCACGTCCCCTCCTCAGGAAGCTGTAGAGAGCAAAGAGTTCACCTTTGCTCCAAACTAGACCAGCCCCCCAGTCCTTAGCTGCTCCTCTTCGGACATGCCTTCCGGCCCTGCCACCAACTTTGTTGCCCTTTATTGACCAACAGATGAGACATTTGATCTGATTTCAAAGACAACCCACTTCAATAGAAGAAAAATGCCATTTAGGCCATTGTCTGCAGCAGAACATGGACAAACTCATTAGGCAGTCAGATTTTGCCGATCTGGCTATTACGGAAAGCACTTCCATCACTCAACACCTCAAACTTTCTGTTACAGAAGAAAGTTCAATTCTTTCTATCCTTCAGCAGATGCAGCCTAAGCTTTATAAATGGATGAGCTGCATCTAACCCATAGTAGCAGATGACTGCAGGCCAGCTAGTGATGACGCTGCTGACTCACATCCTGAAAGCAGCGAGGAAATGTTGGACACACGGCTGCTCGCTTCTCTCACAAGGAACTGTGTCTCATTTCTAGTCAGAAAGTTGCCTCCTGTGACTTTGTCCACCCAGTGTAGCATCTCAGGCTTTCATACGTTCATCTGCTATTGCCCTGAAGTCTACACTGCTACTGTCCACGATTTCATATACAGCAACTATTTAACTCCACTGCTTCATGTCATATATTTCTCCGTATCAGTACATAGGATGAGAAGCAGATGGAAAGCTGTCTCAGCTTTGCTTTACACTTTCACAGGATAGCTCAAAGAGGAAACAGTAAACATGTTAATTACCTGTCTACACCATTCCTCAAGGAGGAATATATTGTCTCTTTATCTGATGATGCCCATATGTGCTTATCAATGGATATTTTGCTGCATTCAGATCTCCATCCTCAGAAGCAGGATGAAGGTAGCACGAAGGAAGTAGCATAAAGTATTCTGTTTGTGTTTACATTAACTTTTTTCCTGTTTGGTTCTACATCATGTATACACTGATCACCTCTTCTACTTCTGCAATTTTGGTACCATGAATTCTACATTATTTTCGAAAAAGAAGAAAAATCAATAGTATTTTTTTCTCCCCAAATGAAGTAAAAAACACACAACGAGTAGGGTGCAATAGGGCTAATCACTGGAGAAATCAAGATCTGGGGTGATAGGAGGCAACATTTGTATGACTCAAGACGGAACAGAAATTTCTACAGGGCACAGATTCATGAGTCAGAACCACATATAGAAAATAAGCAACAGACAAATTTTGATTTATAGAGATATAATTCTATCGAAAGGCTCTGTTAACTGGACCATAAACTATCTGAACTTCACCCCTGTGGTTTATCACATCAGTGAAACCTCTTGTTATAGTCCATCATGCATCTTTATTTTCCCTCATCTTCTCACATGCACAAAAATGTAGGAGTCTGTAGGACCTGAAGGATTAGTTAAATACTGAAAGGACCTAATTTATCAGATTTCTAATCACATGCCATTTAGAAGCATTTTACTTCAAGACATTATCTGAAGAAAAAAGCATTTCAAAAAAACGATAATAAAATAGTCCACCAGACAACATATAACAGTTGTACGATCTTCTGTGTAAATGAAATTAGCTGATGGCTGAGAATAGGATTTTCAAAATTCTCTAAGCACCAGATATGAACAAATAGAGGAAAAGCTAAATTAATCTGCTTAATTCTGAGTATAGTAGAATATAAATTGCCAGAATTATGCGGAATACACACATACGCACGTACACACACACCCCACACGGAGGCAAACCCACATTTTCCCCCATTTCTGAAACCAGTACCTTGCTGGGTTGGGTTGCTTAGGAGACTCTGATCCAAAGAGTTATGTCAGCAGGATTATGTAAGCTCTCGACAGGTCTACCAAGGCTAGGTACATCAAAGACAGAGGCCAGATAAAAATTCCTCTCTTGATTCTTCAAGCGTGGGAGCTGGATGCAAGGCTGACCACCTCCCTCTTCAAAAATATTACTGGCTAAGTCTTCACTTTGTCTCCATGACAATTTCCATCTCAGTTCCGTGGATTAGTGGATAGTCCCGAATGAATCTGTGCAACAAGCGTCAGTCCAATCCTGCCTCAGCAAGAAGCTTGAACCTTGAAGCAGCTGCTGCTCCAGAGTCACTCCATGTTATGTACAAGATTCTGGCATGTACATACAATGCTGCAAGCTGGAAAAATCAGCTCAAGTTATGAGGGAGATGGAAAATTACAGTATTGATATTCTCAGTGTGAGTGGGTACAGATGGTCAGGAACAGATTGTATCAAATTGAAGAACAATAATAAAATCATGAACTACTCAGGTTCCCCAGCTGGAGGGAAAGAGAGAGTTGCACTGATTGTGAGTGACACCATGTAAAGCGCCCTGCGAGACAGACAAGGAACCAATTAACAGCAAACGAGCAGGTACACAGTGCAAGGGAGTAGGTGAGAACGAAAACCCCTGCAAGCACTACCATGATATAAACCCACTTTCTAAAACACCCTACAGAACCTTGTTAGCAGCAGCACAGCCTCGCTGACATGGCTGGGTATGAATGGGGGAGCAGGGACAATTAATTATGGACTGAACATGACTTGGGTACCTGGAATTTATTCTTACAGTAGCACCGATGAAGAGCATATCCAACTTTGATAACTAAATCATCCATTGATGGCAAGAACATGCTCTTCTGGCCACAAAATCACACCAGAGTGCTTGTAACAAAAACACAGGTATACCAGGTTTTAACCTGCAGAAATTTGTGTTTGTTCCTCTGAATGTTTGGGCATGTAAGTTCCATGTGCTGACAGTGAATAGGACATATGTGCTGCCATCGTGAAAATAAATTTAAAGCAAACACTTGCAGAGGCAGCAAATAAGAAAATCACCACTCAAATGTATGGAATTTAAATGTCAGTTCTTAAAAAACAGGTTTTCTGCCGGCAGGCATGATTTTCAGCTTTTTTATAAACAAATTTTGAAGATTTGTGGTAAAACTTGCTAGCAGAACTAAAATTTTTCTGGTATTTTTCAATGGCTGGAAAAAGGAGGGGTGGGTCACTGCAATGCTACGGAGTGGCATCATCAGAGAGGGACCGGCAAAGGAGAATCTCCTGAATGTTCACACCAAAATGCCATTAAAAATGGAAAATGGGAATAAAAGGTTATAAAGGAAAGATAATCATATTGGCAGGCAGCAAAAAAGGGGGCTCCTGATGACTGTCTACCAACCACAAAGAGCTTGCCAGTGATTTTAACCATAGTTAGAATTAATTAATAAAAAACAAATGAAGAAATATTATTACCATCCAAAAAAATAAAGAGGGGAGGAGCCTTTCACTGCATACTAAAACTGCCCTGTCACCTGAAAAAAAAAAATCAATCTGGATAATTCAAATAAGACAATAATTGGGAGAAAATCATCTTGCATTAAGCTGAAAGTAGCTTAGAGATGAAGAACTGGAAGGCAGTTCTGTAGCGTGAGACAGATCGGATCTGCTCAAAAGCAGCAGCAAAAAGGAACAGAAAACGATGCTCTAAATCTTGAACAAAGCACAAGACAATGAGTCTACTGTAGAAGAATATACAAGAAAAACCTTCAAAAAACTACCTGAAAGACACTTCTAGTGACTGCAGAACTGACACAGCACCACAGCCCCCTCCAGAAAATTCTTCTATGTACTTATGCTGAATTGGATTTGCAACATCGCTGCATCTTCAGGTACTTGAAGAACAACAGATTACTTCTGGCAGCCTGATCTTAGGCTGACCGTATTTTCAGGCTGTGCGCTGCCACTGAACAACCAATGCACACCAGCAACGCATGGCACATACCAAACACACCTAGATCGTGTTGACTTTCAGAAAGCTTTCAAGAGCGCCTCTGAAATTTTTCAGTAACCCAGAACAATACCCAGAAAACGTTGTGGTTTTCATTAAGACACCAGATGGGCCACGATCTCTAACCAGTTTGGTTGGAGTTAATACCGAATTTATCGTAATTTGGAGGTAACAGATCTTCCAGACAGTGAAATTCCGTGGTCAGCTCACGCACGTGTAGGTCTGGACATTGCTGATGGTATCTGCCTCCTGGAGACACTGATAAAAAACATGCCACTAAAGAACTGCCAGAACTGAATAAAATGTCCTGAAGTCAGAAAGTTAAAGCACAAAGGTGGTGAAAATCAGCGTGACCTCAGATGATTGCATTGCTCTGTAAGAGGGATGTCTTGAGTTTATTAGCTCTCTCATTAAAACAGCAACTTCTGCACGATTGCGTCTGTGAGTAAATGACTCGAGTGGAAAGCCTTGCTTTTCCGTGGCTGGGCTCCAGCAGGGAAATCTAACGCCCTCCATGACAAGCAAGGAGTCTTTTGTAGCTATGCATTAAACATATACCTGCGGGTCAGGACAGAGCGGATGGAAAACTGCTTTCAGCTGTGGTATTCCCCGTGGTTACTCAGAGAGACGTAGTTGGACGGAATAAGGCAGGCCCTGTGCTGCACTGGGCACGCCGTTGCATTGTGCCTTTACAGAGGGGCATTTTCAGCACAGCGTGAACTGAAGCAGCCGTTTTGCTAGGAAATTTGGAAAAATGTGAAGGCATTGGCTTGTGATAGCACAGCTTAAAGGCAGTGTGATCACTAGACAGCTTAAGGGACTCTCACGCTTCTGATGATATGAAAAGTGGGTTGAATTAAGACAGACAAATAAAATGAGGACCTGACGGATCTGCGGTTTCTTCCTTCAGGTATCTCCCGCTGAAAGACTTTACTGGTTAGCTCAGCATCCCACTGCACACTATTTCAGCTCCTCCCATCTCGCGAATAAAGTTTTTGGTTACTAAACATTTTAACAAAACTTCTTTTAGTAAATTTTTTTGTTGAGCATTCAGTTCTGATCTGTTCTGCCACATTTTTTTTCCATGTCCACCACCATAAATGCATCCCTTAGCAGGACTACTAAATTGAATTTTGACTCGGTCCAAAATTCACTATGACATTTCATCAGTGTGCAGTGCTCAGTAAAAAATCTCCGTCCAGGGCAGTTCACATAAAAGAGTGTCCACAGAATAAGCCACAAAACCCATAAAGATATTTGTCTTTTGAAGCAAATTACTACATATTGTCCACAATTTAAATAATTGTCACTGAGCCAGATTCCTGGTTTTATTCTTTTTATTTCTGGGAAAAAGAAAACCTGACTAAACCTTAGTTTCAAATCACATTTAGACACCCAATTACTGTATTAAGTTTATTGCACAGTTTGACATCAATATCATAATCCAGTTACCTACTCCATGCTGTTTTAACTTGTGATAATGAACATTTTCCGTTCAAGATATTGTACTGCTGCCACTGGACAGCCGTAACTGACAGGATTATGTAAAAACAGTGGCTTATCATGAATGTCCTAATGTTTTCTGATGTTAAATACTCACTTGAGAATGACGCAACTGCAAATATTGCCAGCAGTTTTGTTTGCCAAGGTTATATTTTGCCTTAAGTGATGCAAAAGAACACAGGCTCCATTCCTGAAATAGCTGGTCTATAAATATGATACCTTTAGATACCCAGCTGAGCCAATAAATCTTTTGCCTTCAAACTCAAATGCTGGATTATCCCATTTGTGGGGGAAAAAAAACCCCAGGCATTTTAGATATTTCACCTGACATTCTTCTGGCATAAGAGAGATGGATTTTTCCCTATCATCTTTACTCAAACTGAGTGAGAAAACTGCTGACATGCTCCTTCCTTTTCCATCTGTGCCTTGCAGCTCCCCCTGACTCCTGCCGTGCCAAACCCCTCCCCTTTGGCCAGTCTGCAAAACCTTGTTATGTTCTGGTAATAATCCTTCCCCTTTGGTTCTCCTCTCTTCTACTCCTCCACGCATTTTTGAGATAAGGTTTCCTTTCCCCAAATACATCCCAGACACTACGCACACCATAGTGTAAGATCGTAGGCATCTGCAAATGATCAAAGCAACCATAGGTCTTCCAGAGCTTAACAATCCTCATTCTTGGGGGGATTCCGGGTAATGTTCTACCAGATAACATTATATGGTAGAAATAACCTCAAGAAAGAAGTATTACTGCTTCCTGGTTGGCAAAAGCTAAGCGATACAGCCAAGTCAATAATAAGCATAGAGAAAGCAAGAATTTCTGAGGCGCTATTTAGGGAAGCAGGGATGTGAAGAGAACAAAAAACAGAAGGGAAAGAAAACCGTTACGCTGGAAAATCTGTAATCCTCCAATCAAATCAATTTTACAAGTACAAAGAAGTGATTTCATCCTCAGGTACTATTCAATCTCTACCCTAGATCTCCAAGCACAGAAAAACAGCAAACAGCTGTTCTTCGGCACAGAGTGAAAGGGGAACGAGCAATGACCAAATGCCGCTGCCCAGCAGCGCCCAGGGGTGTTGGCCCCGGAGAGCAGAAGCAGGAGCGCTCGGACGGAGACTCTGCAGCTGCTGGTGAGGTTTGGCTCTACCATCAACTAGTGGACTTCTCATGCAGGTGTTTGATGCAACGGCCTTTCTTAGCAGATGTACCAGATCCCCTGTCCCTTCCTATCTCCTGCCATTCATCCCACCTTATGCCATGACAGCTTTTGTACGCTGTTTTGTAAATGAATGGTATTTTTCAGATTGCTAGAAAAAAAAATGGCCTTATTCTACAATAGGGCTCTTAGAAAAAAGTCACATCTTCAAATAATTCCACTCTGCCTGAACATAAGTTAGAGGCTTGGATGTCAGTCTTGTAATACACGAGTGCAGCATGTCTACTAAATCTATATTAAATCTGTGGTTTTCTATCATATTGTAGGTTTTAATCAGATTTATACAATGACAATCAAAACACCATCTCCGTCCATTTATCTTCTTAATAATCAGCAATGCTCCTTTGTCTGCTGAAAGATCTTTGGTTTTGCCCACACAAGCCCTAAAAGTAGAAAACATTATGCAACATGCTATAAACTCCTGATCATATCCATCTACCCACTGAGAAAACATCGCCTGCATCTGCTGAAACTGCTCCAGAGCTGGACAAAATGAAATCACTAAATACACTAGCATTTATTAATATAAGAAAAACTTCAAAAAACAAGACCTTCCACTTTATATACTAAGGTCCACAGAGATCCCAGATCAAACTCTCAAGGCACTGAAAAACAGCAGCTCTGCTTAAAGTCAGTATAGCAACAATTACTCACCACCTCTGAAAAATCTTTGTTTCAGCTTAGAGGAAGTGTGTATATTTTTCATTTAATACAGTAAGGAATGAAACTTTCAGCAGTTCTTAGTTGGTGGCATTTGAACTATGATCTTTGATTTTGTCCTAGAATTCTTCACAAGCCTTCTAAAGCCCCAGAAGTCCTAGGTGAGCACATCACAGTCTTTTCTTTCTAATTAAGGTCCCTCTTCTTCAAATGCCCTTCCATCTTTCTCCAGTATAACATTGAGCTCTTCAAGTTTCCCACAAACTATTATCCACAGAAATTTCTTTGTGCTCAGTTACAGAACCTCATTTATCTCCCTTCAAACATTTTTAGACATTTGCGATGCCGCATAGCAGACAAGAACTTCCAAGAAGGTGTTCACTTGTCACCAGTTTTGCTCCTGTTAAACCTCATCACCTCTGTGTGCGGTTCTGTCCAAACCTACGCAGATATTCACAAGTTAAATAACCGCCTTTGGTATCACACTGTTAATTATAAAATCAAATGAAGTTTTAAACCATAACATCAATGTCTGAAGCATGGGAGAAATGTCCCCTAAAAGAAACTATTTATCTCCACCGAACAGAGAGCAAGCTCAGGTACACAAAGCTGTTTGCCATGCCTGTATTGTAGACATCTACAGTTAAGACGAATTCTACTCCAATGTACACATTCTTGGTCCAGTAACTAGGATCAGATTTCCGTCTGAACATGAGGAAGAACTTCTTCCCTCTGAGGATGACGGAGCACTGGCACAGGCTGCCCAGGGAGGTTGTGGAGTCTCCTCTGGAGATATTCAAGACCCGCCTGGACAAGGTCCTGTGCAGCCTGCTGTAGGTGACCCTGCTTCG
>Ga0065711_1043280_pt1 | contig 14816 bp, 5 predicted proteins | sample Hoacrofraction12_FD_59098 | JGI IMG/M metagenome (GOLD analysis project Ga0065711, IMG submission 59098) | Hoatzin crop microbial communities from Cojedes, Venezuela - Epithelial fraction 12 v2 (version 2) | ecosystem: Host-associated > Birds > Digestive system > Esophagus > Crop | place... | reverse complement strand
GTCGAAAGCCTTGCTGAAGTCGAGGTAGACAACATCCACGGCTCTCCCTTCGTCTACCCAGCCAGTCATGTCATTGTAGAAAGCTATTAGATTGGTCAGGCATGATTTCCTCTTGGTGAATCCATGCTGACTACTCCTGATAACCTTCTTTTCTTCATCTCTGTGATGCTCACCTTTCCCTGGCTGTAGTGGTAGCAGCCAGCAGCAGGGGAGGTTTGACCGCTGAACACATGAGCCTCAGCCACCCATAATGGTTGGCTTGTAGTGACACACTGGGCACTAACATGCTGGGGTGGGTGGTGAGTGGAAACACATCCTTGTTTGACTGCTACCTCTAGGAGAGAGCTGGTCTTGGCTGGGGGATACTCTCTGCTCTGTAAAAAATGAGCAACTAAATTCTCTTCCAGTTAGTGTGACAGTAAATCCACCACAAATTCTTTTAAATGTCAGAATGAATTAAAGAAATTTATCTTGATTTTTGGGGTACTTTTCTTTAGGACTATGTTGGCATGGAGTTTGCTGAAAAGAAAATTCCACATATTCTTTCCTTCATATTTCTCCTTCTAATTAATTTTGCACATTCCCTGAGATGTACTTTCACCTTCCAGAAAAGCCATTTCTTCTGATTTGTATCAATTGTTCATTTGCTGCTCCTTCTTGAGATTTCTCACTCCTGATTCATGAATTCATTAAAAGGCTTTCCTTTGAAAAGTTGCCCCCACTGCTGTGTCGATTATTTTCCAGTGTTGGTGCTGGCAAGTAGAACTTCTGACTCTCCTGAGCAATTAACCTGGCAGTTATCAATAGCAAACACTGTGCACTGTAACAAAACGCCTCCGAGCTGGGAGCCATAAGGCAATGTATTGTACAATACAGCTAATGGAAAATGTAATTGTAAAATGGCTAGCCCATCTGACTGCTTTGAATCTTTGGCAGAAGACACACTTAAGTAATGGATTTAGAAAGCTCAGTCTCCTGCCTCCCTATGTTCTGGGCTCTGTGGAAAAGCAGTAATGCCTGTATGTTTATAGGTGTGTGTATATATTTAAACAGGGAATGGCAAGCAGGCTGTAACACCATTCTGTATGACTGGGTTTCTTTAAAAAGTGTGGATCGGTGGGTGGAAATAGGGGTCTTTCAAATCAAAATCAAACTCGGACAATGAATCACAGTAATTTTACAGAAATCCTGACATGGATTGAGTGACGTTTGTGCTCAAACCCACCCTGCTTGGAGCCCAGTGCTCAATTTCATGGAAGCAGTCTCACTGGTGTTACATCAAGTCCTCATCACTGTGCCCAGCTTGCGCTTTTGCCTGCGAGCTTGCCTGGAACGTGATGTGCCTGAGCTGCTCCAGACACAAGGCAGGCAATGTTAACACGCCGTTTCAGGTACTCACCGTGCAGGACTAGTCCTATGAGAGTTCAACGCCACAATGGAACATCTGCCTGCATTGCACTACTGTGCAATTACAGCCATCTCTCACTGCATTTCTTGAGACAATTGTCTCTCGCTTCCCCCTTCCTCCCACCCCAGGGCAGCTTCTCTGAAATCAGCTGGTTTACTGTGGCTCAGGAAGCTCTGTGCCTGGGCTTGGCAAGGTATGTGCTGCACTGAAGAGGGCAACCAGACTCTGAACCAGTGAACTTGGTAATAAAGTATACAGAGAATCTACATCTGAACTGCTGTTTGTGTGTGCCAGATGCTCTCTACAGTAGATCACAGTGGTTCATGTCTTTTGATTGATAGGGAGCTCTTTTGGTGTGTAATAAAAAGTTTCTTTGTAATCGAATGCAAATACGTGGTACCCTTGGCAATTGCTTTCTACTATCTATCCCACTGAAGAGCGATTAATTATCTGGTTTAGCACCAATTCCTTATGACAGCAGTTGACAGGGACATGTACTGGACATCTGAGACTGGTCCAGGATTCTGAGTCCATCATCTGAAAACGTGATCTGACTTGGTTGGTGCTAAAGAACATCTGAAGGTTATTATAACTTATCTAAGGTACAGACAAGCCTGCATTTAGTACTGTACTATATGCTTTGTGAAGTGTAACAGCACTAAAGTTATATATTAGCTCTATGAAATTGAAGTGTTCTTGCATATTACATTAATACCAGTTAATAGGGAATTAGTGCCACCTAATGTAAAAATGTAATCCAAGTGTCTCTGATAGTATAAGGGAAGACTTTCTTATTCTTTCTCTTCCTTTTGCAGTAAACATTAGTGAATCAAAAATAACCATGGATTATGGAGCTGTTAAATATTATATGTTCCTACGCTATAAAATTTCGACTATTCCTATTGCATAAACTTTACCTTTGATTAGTAACAAATACTCTGCTTTATTCTGAGAAATTGAGCGTTTTGTAATGCTCTAAAGAATTAATTGCAGTAATGAAATACTTCCCTGTCACAGTCTTGTGTAAACTATAATTATTTTGGCCCCAGTTCTGCAAATGCGTATGCAAGTTCTTAATTGCACTCAGGTGAGGAGAATTAAGTGCATGTATAAATGTTAATGTAAGCAGAAGCAAGGTCCTATGTGTAGCCTTTTTTGCTTTTACTAAAGGTACAAGTCTGAATTCCAAGACTCAGTTTCTCTGGTTATTTTATAGGAGAAAAATAATCCTGTAATGAAGATTAGTGAAAGCAAAGATAATATAGTGGAGTGCTCTGGTTCCCCAATAACTACCTATCTGAATTGAATTTGCCAAAAGAGGGAACAAAGAGAAAGTAATCATTAATTAAAAAAAAAAAAGTTGCAGTCTCACCCAGAAACTTTTTCCCTTTCTCACACGCCAGCCTAAGGTGTACAGCAATACCTGAACATTGAACACTTAACCCAGCCTGTGGGTTTTCTCCTGGCAGTCCCACTCAGGACAGAGCTCCTGGTGGATGTGGAGAAGGCAAAACTCTGTTCAGCATCTAGACTAAAATATCAATGTCAGAAAGATGTAATACATAGAAGTCTATAGTATTATACATAGAACTTCTATAGCTTTTGTGTATAACAAAAGCATATATGACTTGAGGATGAGTTTGCCTACTGAGATGTAGTCACGTGAGCTACTTCTGCCCCAAAATGATTTGATGTTAACACAGTGACTTTTGTAAAGATACAGATACATACTGCAGTGTCTAGAGTGATCTAAGTAAGGAAGAGAGGTGAACAGTCTAGGGCTGGAGTCATGAAGCTCCTGTTACAGGCCTAGTTAAAGGGATTGCTGAGAAAGCTTTGTTTTATCTTTTCAACTAATTTTAATGCCAACGTATGTTGGTGCACTACTATTACATTTGAAATTTTAGAAATTATGAACTTGTCCAAAGATTGCTTTAGACTTTGCCACTGTTAAATATAATAGACCTTCAAATGTTTGAACTGGGATGCATCTGGGTATTGATGAAGGACAGGTGGCTAGTAGCTAATATTTTATTTTGTTGGTTTTATAAAAAAGCGTATTAGTGCATGACACCTTGAAAAGATTCAGAATAAAGTACCAGTAAACGATATTACTGGAACTTTTGAAAATACTTAGGTTGTAATGTTATAACCACTTCCAGGTGGGCAGAAAATCAACTACATTGGTTTTGTTACGTGATCAATAGTGTGTCATAAATGAGGTGAGGAAGAAGTGCCCAACCTCAGCTTTTCTGCTTTATTCAGTAATTATGGTGAATGTCTGATTGAAAATGACCATGCAGCTTTAAGAGAACTAGGGCCTAAATGCCCAGCATCTCTATTTACAATGTGAAATTGGTGAGAGCCACCATTTGGTTACACTAACATCTCTTGTACGATACTTCATTTTTCTTAAAATGAAACCTGAAATTTATAAAAATGATAAAATCAACTAAATCTTAAAAAAAACCCCTACAACTTGGCTCAATGAACTTGACTTTGTGAACCATTGGAAAGACAACTCTTCTTCTGAGACATAAACAATGAATATTGTGAGGGTCTTTATGATAAATTTCGGCACAGTCCAAACGTTTTAACCAAAATACAATACTCAGGGAGAAATGCAGGTAGATGGGATGTTCTGTCTCTGTCAATATGGAACGGCTAGTGTTAAAACACTTTTAATAAATAAGTGTGTACATTTCCTTCCCCACCAAAGTAATTTAAAAACTGCACTATCTTGAAGTGATAGCGCATAACAGAAAATTCAAAATCTAACTGTAAAAGTAATAATTTGTGCCATGCACTCATTTATTTTTATTACAGCTCCGATTTACCTAATATTTTTGTTATCACAATGTAAATGATAAACATGTTTGTAGCTGCCTTTATATTAGGTTATATATTTAAAACATAAATTGTCGCTATCAGGATTACTACTCATTCTGTTGCACAGAAAATGCATTCTAGAACAAATTACACAAAGTTGTATGCTGTAGCTTTTGAGATAGTTGCATGAGTCTAATTGTAAAAGATTTGCCTCTTTCAGAGAGCCTTTGATAGACACAAATGGAAAACTGAGGTGCTTCTGCTGAGCTAAGCTAGACTGTAAAGTTGAAACTATATCCCATGTGCTAAATAGTGACATGCCTCTCCCTAATACATGTCATTTCATCTTTCTGAAACACACAGTCTTGTGTGGGTGCAGGGAGAGCTGCAGTGCCCACCCTGCTGCCGTGTGGGATGTCCTTGGTCCAACGTGGCCTCCCCAGGCAGTCTGGTACCCTGCTTCTACGTCCTTAGCTCACCTAGCTTGAGCTACAGATGATGCTATTTCTTGCCCCCAGCATGCAAAGACGAAACCATCCTTCTGGGCGAAGGAAAGGGGAGGACAATTCTCATTAGGCTTAATTCAAAGCTTTGGCCTTGTGCCTCCACATGAGAGGCCCTTGACATGCAACCCCTTGCAATGGGTTCTGTGCAAACTGTTTGCAAACACAGGCACCTCGTTGTTAAATCCAGCTGAGCAGTACCAAGAAATCCCCATGGGCATTACAAGAGCAGTCTGACGTCAGACACTGCACAAAGTAACCGAACGGGATGGATCTTACTTTTGAATGTGCAGAGGGCCGAATACGTCGGACTAGTATTGAACTCTTTTTAAACTCCACCTCATTGTGACTGTAGCCTCCCTCTTTCCTAACCCCATGCACAAACTAATCTCCTTGCAATGTTCTTGTCAACTGTGCCAAAGTTTCATGAGCATTTGAAAGCATTTCATGTGAAAGCAGTTGACTTTCCAAACATGTAAACTGTTTCAAGGCACATCCCCATCATATCTTCATTTATCATATTAAATCATTTGTATAGGGATGCCCACATGTTCCTCCTCTTGGTCAGGTGTCCTGGATAGCAGCAGCTGGTAGGACACTGAAATGTACAGAGACTTCTCAAGGACAGTGTTACCATCCAGATAAATGCTGCTTCAATTGGAATAGACCACCAGGGACAGAGCACTATTTGAACTGGGCAGAAGATCACTCAATTGCATGGAACGGGATTTGGATTTAACACGGATATTGCAAGTATCATTGTAACCTCAGGTATGGATTGTGGCAGCCATTACATGGTGCTGGATAAGGGACTTACAAGAAGAAAATAAACGTATGATGCTCAGAAATGGGTGTAAATTGATTATGAACATGCTGAAAATGGTGTAGAGCAGCTAATGTCCAAGGGGTGAATGTCAGGGACTTGCACAAATCCTCCTGCTGGTCAGCTGGCCTGGATAGCAGCAGCTGAAAAACTGGAAGAGTAAGCATAAACCATCTCACTTAAGCACCCAAAAGCTGCTAGAGACGGTGTTTGCCCAAAACTGGTGGAGTAACTGAGGAAGATGACCATCAGCCAGTTAAACAGTAACCTGGGAATTACAGACTTTGGAAAAAGGAGGATTGAGCTTGAACAGGAGTGATAAAGCGACACGAAGCATGTTTGGGGCCAGGCACCCGGGGAGGGCAGGGAACTGCCTGCAGCCCTCACAGCCAGGGTGGGGGGACTTGTGCACCCATGGATGCCGTGTCTTGTTGTTGGTACACAAATATGTGCGGCATCTGCAAGTACGTATTAACATTTTGCAAGTGTCTAGTGTTGTGAGGAATCTCCTCTATTGCTGGTATTGATCCGGGATGCATAGGTCAGAGATTTCCAGTTATTTGTATGCTGTTAAATAAAGCAATAAACCGTTTGATCTGGATTTGATTTAAACCACCTGAACTGAGGAGATTTTCCCTATAACAATTGTGTATTTCAGTGGGATGTTCTGGGCTTTGGTAAATTCTGCTCCCATGTACAAGAGATTTCTTTTACTTTCCTGTAGCTTCCATCCCTTCACCTGCCCCAAATTTCTGTATTTGTTAAAGATGTCAGCAAATTAGCTTCTAGACTCTAGTGGAGTCAGGAAGGTTTTTTTTCCGTTTTTCCCATACCTTCATTTTGTGAGTGAATTAAATACAGAGAGAAGGAATGGCCAAATAGCCTTCTTACTAAGATCATTTATATGATTATATATATAATTTATATTCAACAGTTCCTACAAAAAGAGAGGAAGATTTGACAACATGCTGAATACTGGAATGTGGAAAATAAACAAAGAAAAATCCACCGTTGAAAGCCCAGGAGTGAAGATTTCTACATGATCCTGTACCTTTCTCTGAGTACATTTAAATTCAATTAGCATGCTGATATATATTTCAGAGTCTTTAGTTCAGCTGTGGCTTCTAAGGTGAAAAAACAGAGCAAAACCCATTTCTAGGGCAATTTATATGAAAGTCTCAGGGTCTTTACTGCATTTTAGAGATCACTGAGAAGGTGCAGAAAGTCACTGCAGTTTTGCTTGTCTGTAATCTCTCACTGCAGCAAGGACAATGAATGTCTTTTTCTAAGCAGGCTGGTTTGTCTGTTTTCTGAGCTTTTTCTTTGAACTGCCTTGCATTAAAAAGAAAAGAGCATTTTGCTGTATCAGATTACTGGAAGATTCATATTAAGCCACAAAATAGTTCTTTTCCACACTCCCATGATCAAACTGCGTAGACTGAGTGAAACTGGTCCCTGCATACAGCAGCAGTGCAAGGCTTATTGCATCTATCACCTTCTAATTATGCTTTCAGAAGAGTGCATTGGCATTATGCAGGCCAATTTCCCACAGGTGCACTGCACTCACTATGATCTACTTGTCCTACATGGTGAGCTTTATCTAAAGTTTCTAAACTTGCCTTTTCCTGCCAGTCAAAATCTTTACAAAATTATTCTTGAGATTTTTCTAGGAATTTATGTTTCTGAAGAAATACCTACATAATGTGCTACAAGATGCTGAATAATCCACATTTTTCCTGTTTTGTAATAAAATTTCTGCATTAATAGCACTTACAAAAATGCTTATTTTTGGACAAACTTGAGTGTCATATGTTCAAGAGAGGGAGGATTTTCATGCCATTTATGCATGCTCTTATATTAAGGAGTGTTGCCTTTGTGGGAAAAAAAAATCTTCCTCTATATTAAGCAGTGATAAAAGTAGCTGGTATCTTTAGAGGTGGCAGATGCCAATACTTCAAAGCTCAACGAAAAAAAATAATTTGAATTTTCTACCACATTTAGGGTATTTGGCAAGTCATCCCGCTTTTCAGCACTGTGATGGAGAGATCCTGATCCACCCTATCTACTCCTGGTTGATGGGCACAGGTGAAAATTGACCAGCCAAGCAGTCTTCAAGAGGTATAGTGGGAAATGCATTTGCTCTGCTTTCATTGCTAAAGACAAGGTTATAGTGATAAAGAGAAAATAATGAAAACACACTGAAAGGTAAGAAAAACTGATGCTACTCCTTTTTTCTGACCTTTCTGCACAGGTAGATACTGTGAAATAAATCAGTTGCAGTGAATAAGTGCAACCTCCTGCGGCCACAGCCTCAGGGTACGGAGCACTGGGTGGCAGAAAAGTCCAGGGCACTTCTGCCCAAACTAACCTTTCCCTGGTCCCCAAACACCATGTGTGATGCCGTCAACTGGGCCAGCACAGTACTTCTGGGGACCACTTTGTGAACCACAAGTGGAGGGCTTACCTGTCTTAAGAAAATGTGGATTTAGGTCTTTATCTGTACACACACAGTCAAGGTGTACCAAGTAACTGAAAGGATCCCACGTATTTCGGAAGTGTTACAGTGATATATACACTCCTTCTCAAATTTCCTCTTGTATTAATCCTGAGGCAGCATCCTGTATCTCTAATCCCAAGCAACATTTTTCTATGTATTTCATTGTTGGATTTATATAGGTGCATAACACAGCAACAGCTGGTAGGGTCTGCAGTTTCAATTCATTTTCTTAATGTAAGAATCGTATTTGTCTATTCTTAAACGCATACACAAAAGCAATGGAAAGAAACACAAAATTGTATCTGAATCAGCATTGTCATCTATTTGGACTTCCTCTCCGCTAAAACAGGGTTCCAGGTCTTTTTGCACGTACCTTTCTTATCATATATGGTTTAGTAATAGGCAGACACATAGGGCATGAGGTACCAGTACATGAAATATTGCTCACACATTTACATCCCATGATTCCCATGAAGAAACTTGTGCCCATTCTTCATGTCACTGCAAAATATAGTAAGCTTTCTCCTACTGTTGATTTTTATTTCAGAAGAGTCTGCAGGAAGGTGTATTATATGCCTTTGACGGCAGCAAAATTGAGTCAAATATCTGGTTCCAATATAGATTTCCTACTGTATATTAAGAATTAAGTAGAGAGCAGATTGTAGCAGATTTATTTCTCAGAGCAAGGTTTTTAAAGACATACCTCACTGTGTAATTCATTTGTATTAAATTAGTTATTTGTCCTCCACGGCGTAATCTTTTCAGGAAGATATCTAACATAGTTTGAATGTAAATTCAGCCTTAGGGAAATAAAACACATAGGATAACCAATGTAGTCATATTCCATTTCTGTTAGTTCTTTCATCTGTTAACCTCAGATTTGTTTTAGTCCATATCAGATACAAATGCTGTCATTCTTACACTTTATTATGTCGTTCAAGATGTTTCTTTCCTAGAACTGAATTATGTTTGTTGCTGGAAAACAGCATAAATCCAGAGAGGGTTTGGAAAAAACCTTTTGTAGTAACTACCTGTTTTATATTTTGTGACCATGTCATGCCAGAGCCAGCTCATGTTCATGTGTTCTTCAGAACAAAGCAGGTATTGAGAACATCATCACTGGTTTGTAGTTTAAGCCTAAATGGTTTCCAGTCAATGTCCTAAAGTTGTAAAAGCTGCTGTTCATATCACGTGACGAAACAAAGGGAATTTAAGGGAGGAGCCTGAAGAAAGATACTACTACTTTAGGCATTATTGTAGTTACTTGTTTAAGTCCCGAATCAGGAAAACACTGAAGACTATGCTGTTTATTAATCCTGCCATGTAAGCACAAACCAAAGCACTTGGGTGAATCTAAGCCTCCAAGCATAATTCTTGGAGCTGATCCTCTACTCTCATGGATATGGTAGCTCTTAGGAGTAAAAAAAGTGACTAGAGAAGTGACACTGCATTGTAAGAAGCACACCCGATTTAGCCATCTCAGTGCAAAGCGACACTGCCCCATGCAGACAGATTTGGTCCCCCCACATTACATGCTTCTTCCTCACTGATTTCAGCCACGCATGTCTGGAAAGTTGTATCTTCTAAAAAGCCATTCTTATACAAATACGCACATCTATATGCATGCATCTTAGGGAAAAGACACTCTGAGGGGCTAAAACGAAATTTGTAGTCTTAGGATCATGTAGCACAGGAAGAGGTTTACCAGAGGAGCTTTGCTCTTTGAGGGAGTTCATACTTTTATTTCTGCAGGCACTGAACAACAGCAAGAGTGCTGAAAAATTGCTACATTTTAAAGAATATTATGTTGTCATTTTGTGGAAAATCAGGCTTCTAACCTGCAGAATGCAATGAGAATCTGGGAGTGCACAAAGCTGCAAAAGTGAGCTTAAATTTAATCCAGCTCCTATTACAAGAAAAGGGTTTCTGCTTTGTGACTTAATGGTGATTTGGAGAAGTGATTAAAACTCAGAGCCCTCTAGTTCAAACTTACTTTGGCATCTTGATAACTGCAAATCAGATATTGTTTGACCAGCTCCCTTTTTTTTTCATTTTTGAACAGAGCTGTGGCTTAAGCAACCACAAAATATATGTGTCATTTTCAGACCAGTGTTGGCCTTTGCAAAGCTTGCATCCACATGCTTCAAGAAAAGGGGGAAAATGTGTATAAAATGTGGTCTGTCTGTTGGAGTCCCACTTAGCAGACCCTCTAGTACTACTTGAAAAATGTGGTTTATGTAACATCAAAATGAACAAATGAAAAATTGAAATGTCAAACCCCCTTAAAATATTGCTATTGATTCTTCTTTTCTCTCTTCAAAGCACTTGTAGACACCATATTACAAAAGCAGGCAAGAGGGAATGAAGAAGGGAAACCGGTGCAAAAGAGACTCCTTTTGCAAATTACGTTCAGGAAAGCTCTGAACAAGCAGGTGTTGTTGTTGGACAATGCTGACCTATGAAAGACCCATAGCTGAGTGTCCATACCACTGTGACCTACAGTCATTAATGCAAGATATAGCTTGAAGAATTATTCTCATGTTACTAGTAAATTGTTCTCGGATTACTCTACTAGATGCCCAGCTGTGATTTTATAATGTGCAATTATATTGTGTTAAGTGAGGTGGTTATTTCCAGGAAATAGTAGCATTGATGAAGTGTCTATAACCTGGGAGCATGAACTTCACTTTGGCTGTAAACATGGCAACCCTGGAATCAGACCTCTGACAACAAAAACTGCTGGGTAGACAGGGAGTCAAATGTCAAAAAGCAAAGTATTGCGGAGAAGAGAAGGGTTAGTGTCAGGATGCAAAGAACCTGCTTATTGCCAGGATGGAGGTATCTGCCTCAGCCTGAGCAAGAGATGCATCTCTGCACCCAGACTCTGGCTCACCCTGGACTTCCAGGAAACGCAACAGCTCCTTCCAGCAAGGCATTGCCAGAGACAACCCCTACTCTTGCAATAAGATGAGCTCTGCTGTGGTCCTAACTCCTCAAATGCAGGCATACGAAGTTGGACCCATCCACTGAATAATGGAAGTATCTGTTTTATCCTGAATCCAACAAATTGTCATGGTATGCAGCTGATGAGCTCCACTGTTATTCTTCCAGAGTCCCTACGTTCATTACAGACTTAAACTTGCACAGTTTGGCCCCATCAGCAGAACAGTTTGCAGTGAGCATTCTCCCAGGAACAAGAACAAGGTCAGAACTGAGGGCTGGACAAATTTCTGGCAGGCTTGCCAGTTTTTTGGTGACGATTAGAGCTTCCATGAAACTTCTGTCCTTCCTGCTATCAACTCATCCTGAACCTGTTGGAGTAGTCTCCTTGCAGTCCTGGCCTGGCAAATGAGGTGTGATCAATAGTCTTTAATCCATGTGTGCAAACTTTGTAGGAAAATTGCTGCCCACAAATTAGGAGTTAATTTGGTATTCCTCTGTCTCGTTTAAACACATTAATCTACAATCTGAGGAGAACACAAACAACCATCAGTTCAGCGTGACAAACCATTAGAAGCATTAAGAAAGGGATGAATTATATGACTTAGTCTGCTATTAATTTCAGCATTTCTTTTTTGGTACTTATGCACCTGCTAACAAATAATAGCCAATTCTGTTATATTTCATTGTATCATCCTATTTCATACAGTGAAGAAGAAGCAGCTGAATGAAACCCTGTCAGTGAAGGCCAGTATTATGCAGACTATTTCCATGTTAAAAGCTTATTTCCCTTGACCACTGTTTCATGTTGCACTGTAGTAGAAGTAATAACTACTTGCAGTGGCAGTTTTCCATGAATTTATACGAAGTCATTGACATGAAAATGGAGCAGTATTAATCCACTTTTATTCCACATGTAATTGTTGCAAGCAGGCATCTTTCCCTTCTGTCTCCTAAATTTTAATATGTGCTATACCATGTGTAATTAAATACATGAGGAAGGCAACTCTCTTAGAGAGTTTTGAGCCTTGTTTACTTAATTTTAAAATGTTTTATAGTGGAATAAAAATTTACAATACTCCAGCCTACAAAAATGTAATCTGTTGTAAAATATCTCTCTAATTGAATTTGCAGCTCCCAATGATTTTCACAGTATTACATGGCACTATCAGAATGGCACTGGTGATAATATGCATCCAGGGTGAATGTGACAAAGATATCAAACTTTATGCCACTTCTTGTAGTGGCCACTCATCTAATGCGTATTTGTGACATGTTTTACTAGTGACATATCCTGCTCAGCCATGTTTGCCCTGGGTATTGCCAGTAAAATACTGTAGATTCTTCATTTTCTTCCTCTGACTTCTCCTCAGATTCTCTTGGGAGTGTGAATTTGCATTCAGGCCTGACATGATGCAAAAATAAGATAAAAACAAAACCTCTCGCCTACTCATTGTGTTAGTCATCTTTGATTTAAAGAGACCTCAAAGCAGGTAGGAGATTACTTGATGCTTGACAAACGTGTGAGAACTCAGAACATGCAGAAGGAAGACCCTACTTAACTAAAATAATGATTCACCTCTAAGTGGCAGGACAAACAGACCCATGAGGAGTTGTGTCCATATTGAAAGAGAAAAGGCTATGGGGCGGCAGCAACTGTGAGAGTGTTTAATGCTTGCTCATTGTTTTTCCATTGACCTGAAGTGGACTAATTCCTTTACTGGTCCTTGCTGTTCAGTGATCAGTACAGGAGAATAAGAAAATAAGGTGGTTTTTTTTTTTTTTATTTTAAACCTCAAAAAATCAGCATGGGACTGACTTGTGCTACTTCAACATTGTCCTACTTTCAGGGCTATATACAACTGCACCACCCAGGAGGTACCGCTGGGAAGAAGTGCCTCTAGAATGGGGAATGCCTGGATTTACAGGGAAACCACACAATGCCCTTTAATGGTCCAGCAGCAAACTGACCCTTGCTCAGCCAGCCAGCTCTGCAGGGCCCTGCACTACATCTCTTAAAAATCATCTGCAGTGTTCTAATTAGTTTAGCAGCTTAGGTCAGAATCTTATCCCTCCCATCAGAGGCACAGCAGAGCTGGGACTCTGCCTTGTCTGGGTCCCTATTCTACTACGTGTCCCTATTCCCAGTTCTTGAGGACCTGGGGAATCTGAAAGGGCTGCAATACTTCCTGTCCTAATTCCAGCCAACAGATGATGGTGGGTCTTTAGTTTCTCTTTTGTACTTCAAAGAATTTGCTGCTAAAAGGATCCACTTTGCCCATCCTGATTCAACAAGTCAAACTTCAAATTTTGTCATTGCTATTCCTCCTCAGAAGCAAACCCCTGAGCATGTCCTCAATGCTATACTGAAGTCTAGTGACATAAATCACAAATCATGCATTGTCAGGTAATTCTCCAGCAAGAGGCCAAGTTCAATACATACTTTTAATAATTTTGTTCTTGATTTTCTCTTTTATGCTTTGTTTGGCTTTAAACACATCAATCAACTTATCTACATCACCATACTACCCATTAAATATCTCTTCATCCCATGGGAGAAGTGTTCTCCACATGCAGCCACTGCTGCAAGATGCTGCAGGCTGGGAGACCAAGTGACCGAGGGAGGTATCCCTGCATGGCTGCCACAGCCTTAAACAACTTTGCTGGGCAGGATGCTGGGCACCGTCACAACCAAGATGCTAGTTTAGATGGACCCTTGGGCAGACCTGTAGTATGGCCATTCTCAGGTTTTTATGCTGCTGGCAAAGTATCATGAAGGCTTTGGCACCTTTCTGTTTACTTAGTTTGTTTTCTTAGGTGATGAGAGGTCTTTGGGGTTTTTTAAAAGTATTTCTGTAGGTTTTCTAGGCTAATGTGATTCAGGATGCTTTTAGGGACATGGCTTGGAAAGGATGGCTATTGGTGAGTGAGACAAGTGTTAAGGAATGCTTTGAGATATTCAGCGGTTTTGTTAGCAGGTTTATACCACTAAAGAAGAGGGGTTTAGATGGACATTTTAAATGTTAAAGTCCAAAACTAGAGTTCTAATTACACGATCCAAAAAAGTGGCTTGAGGTAAACAGAAAAATACTTTCAGACTTCCCTGACTCCAATGAGAAGAATGGATATTTGGGATTTCGTGCACTTCTGCAAAATCAGGCTTTTCATTTTAGTTTTCTGTTGGTAAAAGGTTCTATTAAAAAGCAGAGGAAAAAGTGTTCTTTCTAATCATAGAAGGTAGAATAAAAGTAAATGGTAGCAAGGGAAATTCAGACATTCAGAAGAAGGATAAAAATGCTTTCCAATGGTAAGAATAGCGAAAAAGCAGAGTAGATTGCCTTGAGAGGTTGTGGAGTCTCCATCCTTAGAAATACTGAAGAACAAAACACTCATCAGGTCTCTCAAGGGTGACCTAAATTTTGTTGATCTCACCATGCAGGAGAGAAGGTCTAGGGGGATGTCCACAATTCTTTGGAATGTTATGTGTTTGATTTAGATGCTAAACACAGCTCTCTGTTTATGTATACTAAAGAAGAAAAATAAGTTAAAGCGTCAAAAAATACACTAAAAACTACACGAATTACTGAATTTTGTACAATTATCCCAATGTTGGTCTGACTAACTTAGACCATTGAGTTTGCAATAGTGGTAAGATGGTGATTTTCTTCATAAACTATTGTATGTTTTTTTGTTTTGTTTCGTTTTGTTTTCTTTTCTTTTCTTTTTTCTTTTCTTTTCTTTTCTTTTCTTTTCTTTTCTTTTCTTTTCTTTTCTTTTCTTTTCTTTTCTTTTCTTTTCTTTTCTTTTCTTTTCTTT
>Ga0065711_1043279_pt1 | contig 14816 bp, 6 predicted proteins | sample Hoacrofraction12_FD_59098 | JGI IMG/M metagenome (GOLD analysis project Ga0065711, IMG submission 59098) | Hoatzin crop microbial communities from Cojedes, Venezuela - Epithelial fraction 12 v2 (version 2) | ecosystem: Host-associated > Birds > Digestive system > Esophagus > Crop | place... | reverse complement strand
CCAGGTCCCTCTCCGCAGAGCTGCTCTCCAGCAGGTCCACCCCAAGCCTGTACTGGTGCATGAGTTTGTTCCTCCCCAGGTGCAGGACCCTGCACTTGCCCTTGTTGAACCTCATCAATTAGCACAGAAGGTTCAAAATCAATGTAAGGAAAACATGTTCTCTATTTTCCTTTTCTCCACTCATTTAAAAATCTGTTTATGTACTTCTTAATTCTGGAGTCAATATAATAATTTGGTTTATGCAACAGGTTAGGAATATTTTTGTAAAAAATGTGCTTTCTGTCAAGAAAAGTAAAGCAACTTTAGCTCATAAATATATTTACTGTTATGGTTGGGAATGGAATTCTTCAGATGTCTTAATCTTCACAATTAATGTATAATGCAGTCAACACTGCAACAGATGTTACAGATGGAAAAGTTAGATGGCATTGCAAAAACATCTGTGCAAATGATAACCAATTTTAATTCATTTATAAACAACTGATTTTTTTCTATATAAAAAACCAAGCAAGACTCTTATCAAAACGTAATATGTAAATATGCTGTATTTGGCCTTGACATAAAACTATGGAAAAAAGTACCTTTAGAATTTTATCTCTTTACTGTGGGTCTTTCTGGCACAGTCACCCAATTTCCAATTGGTGTAAATCAGTTTTATAAATTTAAATAGATGTACATTAATTAAGAATTTGATTTTGAGAATTTAATCTTGTATGACTAGAATCCTACAAAGTATATTTTCTGATCTGAAAATGTAGTGGTTTTTTCTGACAAGCAATGAAATACTAGCATAACTATTTCTAAATCTTTTATACAGTACTGTTCTTTCTAATAGTTTGCAATATCATGTTGGAGATCTTCAAGGTGAGAGCATCCTAGTCTTGCAAGCAGTCAGGGCACAACCTGATATTTCTGAGTCTTGATTAAGGGACAGCCAGGGACTGTCACTGATATTAATGTAAAAGCATTTAACATATAATTTCTAACAGCACAGTATGTTCATGAAACTCATGAAATGTCACAACAAGGTTATAATAGGAAGGGGAATAAAATCTTAACCCTGAATGAAGAAAGTGAATAAAAGTAAGCAAGAATAAAATACTGTACAGATGAAAAAGAAGGAGCACATTATGCTACAGAGAATGGTCTACACTTTAGGCAGTAATTATTTGTATTAAAAAGCCTTAAGCACTCACCAACACATGTAGGGAGTGAATCATTCCACTGTGCCAAGGCATTTGGTACTGTATCACATCTAATTGCTGTTGACCCATGGAGGATATAGCCTGGATTGCACTCAAAAAGAACCAGTGACCCAACTGCAAATTCATTTCCAATTCTTTTTCCAAATCTCGGTTCAGGCACAGAGCTGCACTGTGTTGCACTTGTTCTTGGAACCGCTGCAAACATACAAACAATTGTGAATTCTTAATTTTAGATTTGGTGAAGGAATACAGATTTTAAACCACAAGTATTCAAAATGACTGGAAGTAACATTCAGTTATTTGTCAGTGAGGAACATTTTCATAATCCCCAAAGGAATCTTCATAATAAGTATTGCATAATTTTGATGTATGAGTTACTATTTAGAAGAGCACAGCATTGATATCCTTGTCAAGATTTAAAGCAATGTATAAAATCCACATCAAAACCTTTCTAAAATGGCATTGGAAAGAAATACTGCAATGAATTACCCAGCTAATACATGATTTCAGAATAACATTTCTGTGTCAGATTGATATTTACATTTATTCTTGAGGATTTCTAAATATGTATTCTGACTGCTAGATCAGGGTTTAAATTTAATGAAAGAATGAATTGCAGTAACAAGTATTGATGTATAATGATTTCTACATTTGACCCATAAAAAGGCAAATAATATAAACCAAGATAAGTATCTTAATAACAGCAAGATCACTGATTCATCCACAGGTAATAACACAGTGATTCATACTTAAATTGAGAGATAAACCAGTCTGAGCAGTCAGATGGATCAAATATTAGTCAGCCAGATTAGCAAACAGAAACAGCTGCTTTGTATAAACCGTTGTCTTAAATTTGGAATGTCTCTTATGCTTCTTCAATATTTGATTTAAGCTTCAAAGTACAAATAAAAGAATGGTCCTAAACTTTTTCCAAAACATGCAGAAATAGTTAAATTTGTTATATTTTTAACAGGCTACAACTTTTCTCTACTTTCTCATCCTGTTCCTCTCTGATGCTTTACACTTTGTGATTAAAGGAACAAATGTACACATTTTTCCAGATTCTCTCACCTTGATAAACAAAATGAAATCCTTTAGCTGTTATTGGTCCAACTGAAGTAAATCTAACAGTGATCTGGTTACCTGAGCTCAATGGAAGGGATTCACCTACTCAAACAAAGCAAATACAAAGCTATCATAACCATTTTTTACTAAAGAAGCATTCCAAACATCTGTCAACATCTTTGCACCTAGATATAACCTTCCCAAAACCCCGTTTTGCTTCAGTAAACTTTTTAAGATAGATGCGATTTCAATACTTTATATTGGCAGTATTCTGATTTCCTAGAAAAACGGGGACTAAAACTCATTTCAGTCATTAGAAATTCTTAGTGTTTTTTTCCTTTACCAAAAAAAAAACCACAAACAACAAATCCTGTGTCTCTTTTAACTGAGTCAATGTGCCCATAATCCATACAACTTGATTTTGCTATAAATATACTCTGCTTTCCCTTTTAAATACTTAACACCCATTTCAAATTGCTTACTAGATAAAAGTCATAAAGGCACAGAGTAAGAAGCCCAAAACACTCACTATAATAGCTAAATATCAGAAGAAAAAAAAAAACTAAAAAAGAAAAAATATTCCATTTTACTTCCTTTTATTCATTAATGATTTGATATATTTGCCTGAATACTTTGCCTAAGAAAATGACAATAACCTTTTTCTTCTTCTTCTTCTGCCTACCCTGTCTTTCTAAGTTCATAAAAAATAACAGTTTAATGACAGTTTTATTAAAGGATACCTGAATGAGATCCTGATAGAGAGGATAACAAAGATGACTGCAGAGTTGGGCCATCATATACTTCAACAACATCATGGAGTGAAGTCTGGAAAAATACAAACTGGCCAAAAACCACTGACCATAAAGGAAAGAGAAAAAGCAAAGGCACCAATGGTCAAAAAAAAGGATAACAGAATAAGAATCGAAAAACAAAAAAAGAAGAGAATAGTATGTACATTAATATATTTAAAAAAAATATTTAAATAAATAATGTATTTATTGATTGATTTCTCTGATCACTTTACTAGCTGTCCTGGTGTTTTAAGTTATTTTTCATACAATTACAGCAGTAAATGAATAAAAATGTAATTCTGTATTTATAAAAGAGGCAGTGAAGGTGCACAAACCATCCATACACTTGTTAAAATCCTCCAGCAATAAGGGAAAAAAAAACATTTTTCTGCTGTTGAATATACTTTCAAATTCTCTGCTCTTCGCCACCCAACAAACATCTGAATTTTCAGTGCAGTATCCTCATTTGTAATTCTAGGCATATTGCTTTATACTGTGTTTTATTAATTAGTTTTGTTGATAAGCTTCTGTCAGTTTTACTTACATTAGAATGTTTCATTTTTCTTAAGAACTTTAACATTCAATGCATCTGTACCTTTATGAAATAAATGAGCAACTGATTCAAAGCAACAAACACTTTTCAGAATAGATATACTGAAGTGTAAATATATATTTTTTTAAAGCATGCTAGTAGAACAACTCAATTTAATAATGTTATTTTTGAACTTAAATTCAAAGGTCCGTGCAGCACATTCTCATCACAGGTGTTTGCACTTTCCACATAAGTAAACAGTGAAAAGAAAAAAAAAAATTTTAATTCTGGCCCTAGTACCTACAAAACATTTACATCCTAATTTTATCACCATTACTAGCAATAGAGGGGAAAATGACTTAAGGAGTATAAAGGTAAAAATGTGGAATTAGATATTCATAGGTTCTGAAACACCTATAAAAAGAATTAGTTCTGGTTCATTATTCAGGTTAGAGATTTTGGAATAAATACTCCAGTGTGTTTCTACTAGATTATATCTGTTTGCCATATGTTCTATATCATCTTTATCTGGTATATTTTGTTGTAAAGGACAAAGTTAGGCATCTACAATCCTTCTCATTTATACATCCTTAAAGCTTTAAAAACAATATATTAATAATGTGAAGTCTTCCTTTTTTTTTTGACCGATCTAAAAAAAGGCAGTTCCACCTTGCCAACTCAGAATCTCATCACACCCTCTTTTCAAGAAAAAAGTAAGTCAATCTTTGAAAAGAAAACCTCTTTTTAAAGAGAAAGGCTGGATTTCATATTTATAAAATACTCAAACAGAAGTAATGTTAAAACTGTCTGCAAAACACTTCTGCAAATTTTTGTCCATTTTTAGGAAGAACCGTGAGATGCCAAACTACCTCCGTCATTTTTCCTCCAATCTCCAAAAAATTAAACACTGATATTTTTACTAGCTCTATTTGTCTTTAATATAGTATTTAGCTACATTCAAGTCTTCTCTTTGGTGTTATTAAAGTTAACTAACAAACTTAGTCCAGCTAATTGTTTCTGTCACTTTTGTACTTTTATTGAATCTTATTTTCATACTCAGTGAATTTCATTTTGCCTTTTAGCCAAGTGAAGTTCCTTGTGACTTCCACTGCCATTTCCTATTTTGAATAAAGTTGCAAACTATGTATGGAAAATTCAGGCAAGTGCTGAGGCATAACTTCGCAAGCACACATAACTATTACCAAGAGATACATCATGAGAAAACTGTAAAAATAGAATTGATAAGCTATATTTGTGTTGCAATGTACCTGACCAGCTGAGATTATATCAGAAGAAGTGAAATTCTGATTATCAGAAAGAGAACAGTTCACTGTTCTTGTGTTTTCTGGGTGTCACTGTTGTCTACCCCATTTGGTGTGTATTTATGCTGTTTATTTTCTAGTATTTGAAAAGAAGTTTCTTAAAAAAAACCCAAAACAAACATAATTTGAAGACAATACCAAAAATACCTTCTTCAAAATTAACAAAAAATTGATAAACTCTAAGTGTGAGTATCCAGTATAACCTCACTTGAGAAACTCCTTAAAATAATTACCAAGTCTAAATAAAGATCAAAGCACTTTAACTGAAGAATTTGAGGGGGGAGTGTATTTATTTTAAAATTATGGATGAATAAGTATTCTCCATCGAATGACTCACTGTCAGAAATTGCTCACTGTGCTGGGTTTGGCCAGGACATGGTTAATTTTACAAGAATTAACCGGAAGGGGACACAGCCAGGCCGGCTGACCCAAACTGGCCAAACAAAATGGGTATTCTATACCATGTACCATCATGCTCAGTTCTGAATGGGGGAGCTGGCCGGGGTAGGGGCGGGGAAGTTAATCGCGGCTCAGGAGTGCGCTGGGCATAAGGCAGTGAGAGCTGCTCCACTCATTTCGCTGTTTGTTTTTTGTATTCTTCTAATCAGTATTATTGTTGTTACTGTTTGCTTCGTTTGCTGCTCTGTTAAACTACCCTTATTCTGACCCACGAGTTTTGTCTTTCTCTTTCCATTCTCCTCCTCACCCCAGCAGGGGTAGAGGCGATACAGCGACCGCATCCTTTGTTGCTGGCCAGGGCCAGAACTGCGACACTATCTCCTGTGAATGATCATGAGAGACTGGAAGTCACCTGTCCAAACTTGACGTCTTCAGAATTGTCTTCAGAAATATACAAAATACATTTCTATGTTGTTTACACTTTTTCATTTGTGTGATTTTTTTTTCTGTCAAAATTCCAGGAAAACTGTAGTATTGCTACTGTCATCAATTTAGGAAATCAAGGGAATCCATTATTTCAGAATATATCAGCACAATCAAGCTCCCTTTTAACCATGCAAGAGGTAGGCAAAATAACTTTCCAAGCTTCTAAATATCTAGATGTTTCTGTGGCCTTCACCACTATAACATCTGGATACTTTTAATGACTTTGGGAAGCATCTAACAACAAATGGAATTGGCACAGAATAGTTGACTGGTTAGAAGTTTCATCAAAGAACTTTCGGTTTCATTTTTGAAGTGAGAAATAAACATGTATGGAGTATACTTCTGTCATTTAATTGACCTGTTTAAAAAATAAGAAGAAGTACTAATATAATCTAAATAGTATTAGATTAATGGACAATATTCTCAGAATAATTCCTGTCACAAAATCAGAGAATAACAGATTATAAGTCTCCAGAGATCATCTAGTCCAGTCCCCTTGCTCAGAGAAGGGTTACTTAGGATAGTTTGCTCATGCCCATGTCAAGTCATGTTTAAAAAAACTCAAAGCATGGATAATCACAACCTCTCTGACCAACCTGTTCCAGCATCCAACCTCCTTTACGATAACAGATTTTCTCTTTTGTTTAAAGGAAATCTCCTGAGTTTCCATTTGTGCCTGTTGCTCCTTATTCTGACACTGGGCACCACTGAGAAGTCCGACTCTGCCTCCTTTCCTTCCTAGGTATTTATACATATTGATGAGACCTCTCTGCACTTTCTCTTCTGCAGGCTGAACTGTCCCAGCTCCTTCAGCCACTACTTATAGGTGCAGTGCTCCAGTCCCTTAATTATCTTCATTGCCCTTTGCTGAACTCACTGCAGTATGCCCATGCTTCTCTTGTACTGAGGAGACCAGCACTGGATACACCACCCCAAATCCATCCCACCAGTGTTGAATAGAGAAGAACAAGATCCCTCGAGATGCTGGTAATGCTTTGCTGAATGCATCCCAGGAGGCTGGTGGTGCTCTTTGCCACAGAGGCACATTGCTAGCTCATGTTGATTAGGACCCCCAGGACCTTTTCCGCAAATCTGTTCTTAAGCTAGCTGATCCCTAGTCTTTACCAGTGCATAGGGTTATTCCTTAGTTCTTCATGAGCTTCCAGTCCCCCTATTTCTCTGAGTCTTTGAGATCCCTCTGAATGGCAGAAAAACTATATAGTGTATCAGACACTCATCCAGTTTTGTATCATCTGCAAGCTTGCTGAGAGTGAACTCTCTCCCATTATGTAGGTAGTTTATGAAGATGTTAAACTGTACTGGCTGCAGTATCGATCCCTGGGGTACACTATTACTAACTGACTGCCAGCTATCCTTCATGCTGTTCAGACAGTTTTCAATCCACCTCAACATCTCCTTATCCAATTGGTTCTTCATCAATTTGTCAGTGAGGATGTTATGGGACACTGTGTTGAAAGGCTTGCTAAAGGCAAGATAAACAATGTCCAGGTCTCTCCACTCAAGCACCAAGCCAGTCATCTCATTGTAGAAGGCTACCAGCTCTGTCAGGACTGATTTCCCATTTGTAAATCCGTGGTGACTACTTTCCATCATCCTCCTGTCATTAATATGTTCAGAGAAGGTGACCAGGACTAATTTCTCTGTCACTTTCCCAGGTATAGAGGTGAAGTCAACTGGTCTATAGTTCCCTTGATCCTTCTCCTTGCCCTTCTTCAAGGTAGGAGGGACAGTTTTCTTCCTTCAACCCTTGGGAATCTCCCTCAACCTTCATGATCTTTCAAGGTAACTGACATCCCTCAGCAATCATGCATGCATCCCAACAGGTCCCATGGGTTTGTGTATGTCTAGTTTCTTTAAGTGCTCCCTCACTTGCTCCTCATCCAAGATATCCTTGCTCTAATCTTTTTTACTGGTCACAGGGGTCTGAGATTACTCAAGGCTGGTTTACCAGTAAAGAATGAAGCATTGGAGGCATTTAGTAATTCAGTCTTCTCTGCACACTTTTTCACCAGAGACATCACCCCTTTCAAGAATGGACCCACATCTTGCCTACTCTTCCTTTTGTTTCTGATATTTCTGTAGAAGTCTTTCATGTCCCTTTCCTGATTCAACTCTAGATGGGCTTTGGCTTTCCTAATCCACCTTTGCATGCTTGGACAGTGTCCATATTCCTCTTAGGACATCTGACCCTTCTTCAAAATCCTATCAACTTAATTTTTTGTATTAATGTTTTATCAGTAGCTCTTTGTTCATCCATGTGGGCCTCTTGTCACTTTTGCTTGATTTTGTGATCATTGGGGTGGACTTTTCTTCATCTTGGAGAAGGTGATGCCTGAAAATCAATTGGATGTCCTGGACTTCTCATCTCTCCAGAGCCAAGTACCATCAGATTCTTCCAAACAGATCCCTGAAATGCTGTCACTTCTGTCCAACTCAAAAGTGAAACCTTTACAGAGAGCATAAAATTGCTGTTAACATTGTACTAATATCAACCTGGGTAAAATATATGCTTATGCCAGGTATCAAAGCTAAAGAAACATGCTGAATAACTTATGTGGATATCAGTGGAGTAAGACAAGCTGTCTTTCCTCACCCTAGGTTTCCCATTCACGAGTGGGATATTTTGTGTGCCTAACGTTTTATTGAACTCAGAAAGCCCTAGTGTAACATCAAGTCCATGGCTGATGTAATTCATTTGCGTTTAAGATATTACCAAAGTGACTAACATGGCTTAAGCACTGTTGTTATATAAATTGAAATGTGCGTTTCATATAAGTCCTCCTGAGAAAGCTCAGATTTTTTCTTCAAGACTGAATCTGCACTTACAATGATAGGTTGTAGTAATTGTCACTGACAAAGGAAAAGGAAAATCAACCCTATTAATTAAAATAGGATCCAAATTACCTCTGCAATTCTTAATATACATGTCCAATCAGGAACTATTTCAAAACAGGAGTAAAAAAAAAATCTGTTTCAGTCTGGGAAAGATATACATGGGCTATATCATGTTTGTTATTTTCTACAGTAACGTCACTATTTCTCTTGTGTAATCAATGGTCTTGCTGGACTTGTCAATGAAAGATGAAAGACATGCTCGGACTCTAGCACCAACAGCCAAAGAGTTAACAAAGGCAGCAGTTAACTTGCACTTATAAGACAGAAGTAAAGGGGGATAGCCCATCACTGTAAATCAAGTGATATGTGGGACACGGTGGAGGCTGCTCAGCCAGAGATTGCTTTGGATAAAGAACAGATGGTCCCTGGAAGCGCATACCAAGATGCCCGCTCCATAGGTGTGTCACACTGCTGAGTCCCGCTTGTGACCACACGACATTCCATGCCAAGAGCCAATCAATACACAATAATTGACTTAGTCCCACCTCACAAAAAGATTTTCAAACATATAAAAATTGGCACTTGAAAACTCTCTTTGGGAGGAGGAGCCAAGAGAGAACCTTACCTAACAGACGGGTCGACGGGCCTGAACCTCTCTTTTCCCCCCAAGAAGGGATGCGTTTTTGGTAAGAGTCGCACCTCTGACTTTGTCAGACGTATCCCCGGGAACATATTGTTAACTAAAGCGCAAAACCATTACCTTGAGCTCAAGTTTTGTAGACAGTGCATTTATCAACAGCAATTGTGAATCTGTGATACCTGTCACTTGAAGAAATTACCTGTTGTTTCAACTTCACGAAACTGTTTCAGTGAAAGTCCTTGGAAGGGCTCTGACAGGCAAGTTGAATCTGATCAGTGGCTACACACTTAACCCTTTAGACCTAAACTGTTGACCAAGTCTGGGACTAGGAGTAGATCCAGCTGCACCTAGACTCTTCTCTGAGAGAGAGTTTAGAATGCAAGGGGGTCTGCTCTGAACCTTGTGACTCAATGGGAGGTCTTTCCTTTTGCCGTTTACCCCTTTTAATGTGACAGCTTGTACTAAATTAGTTTTGAAGAACTGAAAATAAAAGCCCAACAAAGGAAAACTCAGATAAAGCAATTCTTTTGTTATGAATGATAACATTAAGTTGTGCTTGAGTATCGTGTTTTAGATAAATTCGTGTTTTAGATAAATTGTTTCGACTATGTTTAAAATAGGTTTCTTCTGATTGTGAATGAAAGATTAAGGTGTTCAGGTATCTAACAGTTCTGGTATACACACAGGTCTTATTACAGATTTAGAAGACTTCCTCAGAATTTGAACTTACTCTGCAGAAGCTAACTTCTCATAGCTTCAATCAGAATTTCTGTCATCAGATTAAATAATCTTTCCAAAGGAGTTTTGCTCACAACAACATAGAAATTTTATTTCACAATGGAAAAAAAACCACCTGATTCTTCATCAGCTCCACTGATGACATCCTCTCTTTGCTTATGATTTAGCTGTGATATTTCTCCTATCAGATAATGCTATATTTAGCATATATCACTATAATACCATATTTAATTTTTTTTTTTGAAAAAAATAAAGCAATATTGTTCAGAAGCTGCAACCTTCTTTAAAAGACAGGGAAAGAGAAATCTCTCACTAGAGGTGAGGTCTCTGTGGTGATTAAACATAACAAGTTAACACGAAGAAACAAGAAATGCAAACTTCTCATGCATATTAACTCCCAAGTCTGGAGACACCATTCACTGTGCTAAGTGGTGGACTATGGCCAGTCAGCTAAATGATAAACTCCAATAGAGAAAAGCCATGCTTTACATAAGCATGATTCAAGTATAACTACAAGAAGCAGAAAGCAGTGTTGAGATAACTGTGTGAGATTCTTTGTCAATGAGAAAGACTCAGCAAGGCTTTACAAATAAGGGTCATCAATCAAATGATCATCTGACAGCAGAATTTCTTGTGCCCATGCTCATAAGAAAAATAAGAATTCTCCACAGGATCAGACACCTGCATTGAGATCTGACTACGCTAGTATGACAATCACTCTAACTGTCATTGCAGGAGTTAAAAGTTTAAAGTTAAGGTCCTTTATTTATTCATATGAAGTAGCTGAACATTCATGTACTGCAAGCCAAGAGTTATACGTTAAATAGTTTAATCATAGAACGTACGGTTAATTAATTTTTACAGATGATAAAGGTAGAAAGGTTTATTATGACCCATCACTGTCTTAACTTATGGTGCTAGGAGAAAAATTACTTTTACTATATTGTTGAAAAAGTCAGAGGCTACCTTCTGCTACAACTTATATCTGCCTACTCCTGCTGTAACAGCTTTTCTCTGTGAGTAATCACTTCAAGTATTTAGCTTCATAACAAGCAACCAATAAGAAAAAATGTATGAAAGGATGAATTAATAATACCCTGTAATGATGGACTGACTCAATATTTTAAATTAAACTATACTCATGTAGACACCAAATAAACTGATATTCACGCACTTCTGCCCGAGAAAAATGTCCAGAAAAGCTGCAAGATAACTTGAATGTATGCTGGGCTCTTTGAAAAGAAATTGTTCAGTAATCACCGAGAAAGCTTTTGAAGGGAAAGACTGAAATATTATATCCTAAAGAGATGATGTTACAGTAAAGAAACTTAAATAAATGTTCACCAGCTCACATAAACAAATTGGAAGATCTAATCTTGCACTGTTCAGTGGAATACTTCAGTGTGATATAACAATAACTGAGTATCTCTTCGCAGTGTTACTATCATTATTTAGCATTTAAATGTAGTTAATAACAGAGGTGTCATTCTTCTGAAGGTTTCTCCTCTTACATTCCCAAATATTTGGTGGTCTGCCAGTTACTGTTAACACATTCAGTCTACTTTGTGTCTGTAGGCGTAATCTTTATTGATATCTGTTAGATTTCTCCACTACGGTTAACACTTTTTAACATATGCCATAACAACAGGAAAAGTATTAATTGTTTGTGAGTACAAAGTAAAGTCCTCACTAGTAGTATCCTGCTGGGTAAATCTCAATCCATTTCAAAGCGAATACCAGAATAAAACAGTTGTGTAGTGTTCCTGAACTTGGAAGTGGTAAAAATTAATTCTAACCATATAAGCCTCTTGGGTGTACTGCAGACTAGATGTCAAAATAAAGCTAGTGATGGGTTTATGTGTAAACCACGAGAAGAGGTATTTTTACTGACTTGAGTAAGGGTAGAGAACTGTTTATCCTCAATAGATAATTATTAATAAGAGTAACTAAATAACTGAAACTGAATGGAGTTGATACAATAATGTTACAAAAAAAATCAGATATAAAATTAAAGAGAAAACATGAAATTACTGAAAATTAAAAGTTGCTAAAGATGTCAAAAAGTAAAAGGAACTCATATACATACAGGTAATACACATAAATATATAATTATATACATTTTCCATAGCTACTGATGCTATAGATTGCCCTTACACAAGTTTCTCAATGTATAAAGTTATGACTATACAATGTAAACCTACTCCAAATGTAATGGAATTGTATGCCAATGTCATTATATGTATAGCACAAGGTTACTGTTATTTGAAAATTAAATATGCTTGAATAACGTGATATCCAATATCAATAATCAACTTAAAAGTCATGGAGATTTTCCACACCACACATGGGCGTGCCAGCTAACTGTACTTGGATAGGGCAAATTAATGTGAATTTATATTTGTTCTTCAAAACAGATGTGACATGCACCACTATGTAGTTCTTAATCTCTTAGTCTATGAAAACACCTTTTACTGAACTAGCTGCCTTTCATTTCAAGCTATTGGTGCTCCATCAGTAATCTCAACTATTGTTCTCTCAGGTAGAATCCTCCATTTCCTGGCAGGACATCCAGAACATTAGGGAGAACAAGAAAGAATAAAAGATTCTTTCTGCAAACAAGGGACAGATAAGGAAAGGCGGAAAGAGTTCTCAGGTGCTGTTTTCCTCCCCTGCATGAAGGCAAAGAAAATACCTGTCTCAGACACAAAAAGCAGGAGTGCACAGATCTAGGTCTGCGCGGTAAGCCGTACTCTGATGTTCTTCCTTTGTTTTTCTTCTGTAAAGAAAGTGTTGACTGAAAACATGCTCGCCTGCCTTCTTTCTAGTTACTGTATTCCTACATTCCCAAACTAGGAAGGGAAGAAGGACGTAGGAAATGCTACAACTCACATTTGAGAAAATAAACTGTTTATCTAAATGTATAAAAAGACAATAAGAATGCATTTGTAGACAGGAGATGGGGCAGCTAGAAACACTAGAAGCTCAGAATGAGGATTTCAAGTGAAATTTCACAGAAAAAGATAGATGCGCATTTCCCCAGAAATGGTCATTATTCCATAAACAAATGGGAAAAAAGCAAGACTTAGGCCTTTTCTCAGAGATGGAACAAGAATGTACTGTCCTGAGTAACACCTTTCTTGCTTTCTCCTAAAATCAATGAAGTTGATTACATTATACAAATTATCATTCTCCTCCAGGCTTGAAACCTCAGTCTCCCTTTCTGCTTCTCCTTTTCTACAGCTCATATCTCTCTCCCCTGGCTTGACTCATGCACATATGTGAAACCCCTTCTGGATCTGCAACAGCATGATACTGGAAGAAAAAAAGTCAAACCAGTGTATTTTATTTTAAATAATATGTATGTTTTGTTATGTTATGTTATGTTATGTTATGTTATGTCATGTTATGTTATGTTATGTTATGTTATGTTATGTTATGTTATATTGCATTATATTTATTATATTTGCAATAACAATAAATAATACTAATATGTTGCATCTACTATATAATACAGAACCCTGAAAGAAACACTACACCATACCACCTTCTCGTCTATATTGTTTTGTTTCAATTCGAGTAAACTGAAATTCAAGCATCCATTACTATTATTTCTTTAAACAGACAACATTGATTTATTTCCTCTTATAGACAAAAACTGTATCGTACCATTTTAACTACCTTTAAAGGTCTTAAGATTGATTTACATGCAAAATATATAATTTATCTCATTTTGTCTAAGCTACTTAAAAGTGAGATAATTTTGGGGGGCTTATTTCTTGATATTTTTCCTGAAGTGGAATGAATCATGCTCTGGAGGGGCTTGTATTTCTCCATTAAATAGCCTGGGAACCTGGACAGCAAGTGTAAGCTAGATATTAAATTTTTAGGTGGCTGAAGAAAGCTGAGATGAACCTCATCCATAATATTTTTACCTTAGAGACACAATTTATTCCTCTTGTCTTACAAAGCGGTCTTTTAAAAACTTGACTATAAACTGAAGACCTGAAATTATATTCCACTAAATAAAAAATAAATAAAAGTGGGTTAAATAAAGAAATGTGATTTCACCTATGCACAAGGTGACATAACATGTCAAGTCCAACAGTAGAAAATAAGTTTCCTTCAGAGCATATCATTTTGTTCATTTTTTTTAAAGAAGGAAATAAGGACCTATGTTGTGAAAAGCACAAGGGCAGACCTCCAGAAGATGGTATGTTGCTTTGTCATCCAACATCAATATCAAAACATTCAATTGTAATCTGACCGAGTATTTGCCTTTAATGAAACTTCTTATGCTATATTTTCTTTACTGTGCTTATATGCAATTACTTATAAAAGTGGAAGAATAAGATTTCTCCAAAATTTACTTTAAAATCTATAAAATCAACGATCCATTCAAATACTAATAATTTACATTGGGTTTTCCTTCAGTTAATGAGATTCATCAATTATAATGAACAGTAAAGTGGCCAGCAGGTCGAGGGAGGTTCTCCTTCCCCTCTACACTGCCCTGGTGAGGCCTCATCTGGAGTACTCTGTCCAGTTCTGGGCTCCCCAGCTCAAGAAAGATGAAGAGCTACTGGAGAGAGTCCAGCGGAGGGCTACAAGGATGATGAGGGGACTGGAACATCTCCCCTACGAGGAGAGGCTGGGGGAGCTGGGCTTGTTCAGCCTGAAGAAGAGAAGGCTGCGAGGGGACCTTATAAATGCCTACAAATATCTGAAGGGTGGGTGTCAGGAGGATGGGGCCAAGCTCTTTTCAGTGGTGCCCAGTGACAGGAC
>Ga0065711_1043278_pt1 | contig 14817 bp, 10 predicted proteins | sample Hoacrofraction12_FD_59098 | JGI IMG/M metagenome (GOLD analysis project Ga0065711, IMG submission 59098) | Hoatzin crop microbial communities from Cojedes, Venezuela - Epithelial fraction 12 v2 (version 2) | ecosystem: Host-associated > Birds > Digestive system > Esophagus > Crop | place... | reverse complement strand
GGATCATAACCATTATTTTGATTAATGTACGATTCAGCATTTATATGTATAGAAGCAAGGCCTTGTAACATCAGATTGTAAAGTTCTGTTTTAAACTAAACTGATATTTATTGTATGTCCCTGCCTGACATACAATGTTTCCATTTTGCTAGCTAATTAGCCCTTTTGTTTAACTTTAGCGTGCCCTGCTACCAACTACTCAAGTACCCTTTCCAGTTACCTCACAGTGCATCCCCAGGTCTCTGGAACCACTTAAAATCAGCAATTAAAACATTTTATCCTTTAGCTTGCCTCTAAACACTATTTAAACTGAGATTACATTTGCTCTCCATTTTGTCATCCTCACACAGCAGCAGAAGTGGCACGAGCAGCTCTGCTCCATATGGACAGTAAAGGCACAGATTTTGGACAGAAGACAGGTCAAGGTCGAATTTGTCTCAGTCTCAAAGAGTGGTTTGGAGCTGGTCATAGTGAAGGGGGAAATAAAAGATTTCAAGGATATACTTTCAGCTCCACTCTTGAGATAACAGCAGGAGAAATTGGTCTTCCTAACTACACAGTGACCACACAAGCCTCACTGTTTTAAAAATAATTTCTGTTTCTAGAAGTTATTATTCTGAATCCCAGGCAAGTTCCAAGATTACCGCATTCTGCTTAAAGTTTCCCCTGCTTTCAACTGAAAAGGTTCTTTACTTTCTGTACTAAGGTGTTGTATACCATTATATAGCACCCTATTTCAGTGACGGAGGAAGCAGTCTATACAGTACCTTTCCTACACAGTTCATTCCAAAATAATAAAACATCGCAATAACACAGCCTCAGGAGGCAGAGAGTTTTTCCTCTTTCTAGTTTGCAAAACAATATGCTTGGCACTACCATATAAAGGAACAACAAACTGGAAAATATTTGCAAATAAACAGCTCAAATCTATCACCCTCATAAAACTGTCTTCCACATAGACAAAGCTTGCTGGGCAAAAGCTTGGCAATAGCTCTAGGTGACACTGAAGCTCCAGTGACAGGCAGCAGCTATCTCGGATATTATAAAATCCCTCTTTTTTCTTTCAGCGAGGTATGAGGAGAGAAGAAAACAAACACGTAAAAATGTGCCAGTGAAGCTAATGAATGAGGAAGAAGTCTTACTAAGCAGAGTACCTGCTGATAGGTTGCATGGGGTACTCACAGACTGAGTGCTTAATTTATACCACTGCAGCCACTGTTAGTTTCTTCCTAGAGATAACACAAGTGAGAATTTCATCTCACATTTTACCATTCCTTTTTCTTGCCCTAATTTTAAAGTTTAACTAGGCTGCACTCCAGGGAAGCATTAGTGCAGATGTGTTTCATACAGTAAAGCTAAAATGAAAGACTCCTGTTCTTTTCCTGCCCTCCCCCAAAGACGCTGGACCTCAAGCTTCATATAAAGAGGTAAAACTTCTAAAACTTGGCTCAGAAGTTATCCCCAGGGATTGTTTAACATATTTGGAGCAACTTGCTACATATATACAGAACGCTCCCTGTAAGTTTTAGAACACAACTACTGTTTTCACAGATTTAGGTAAATATGGCATTGAAAACAAAACCCTAATTGCAAATTGGCACAGAACTCTAGACTAAGGAGTCAAAGGTGTAATCAGCACAGGAAAGGAGGGTATCTGTGTCAGCACTGTTATTGGTCAGGACTATCTCTGCTTGTGTGGGAAAGGCACAGAAGAAAAAAGGGGAGATGCTGGGAGTGAACTTGCAGAGTTTTCTCAGACAGATGAAGAGCCACTAACGAAACACAAGTTTTCCCTCCTTAGTGTGAAGAATGGCTTCATTTCAGTACAGCAAATGATTTTATCTGGCAACATCACGTTTAGATGACAGCAAGAGGGAAAAACAATTCATGAAACAAGCATGAAATCTATTCCAGGAGATTCTTCTCCAGGCATGCATTACGAAATAAAACACACACAGCTTACATTACACAAAATTGAACAGGGGAAGCTATTCATTGTAATTCCTGGCACTTACAGAATAATTCCTTAGCTACTACTTCTGAAAAGCAGGACCACAAAATCCAGAAGCCACAAAATTAACTTGGTTCACACCCAGACCAGTGCACGTTTGCATTCCACATACAACTCAAAACACACAATGCTGCATCCCAGCTAATTTGATTTCTTTATATCTCGCAGGACCAGCACAGATCAGAGCGACAGGAGGCCAATAACAACTTCTGCCATGCAAAACGATGCCATAAAGTACCCAACTTAAACCATGAAATAGTTCAAAATTATAAAACAGATGAAAAAATTTCCAGCAGTCATTCAGCCTTGCCAAGCTGTGCAAACACTGCTTGCACTGCGGCAGCTCAGCCCAGAGGAGGGGCCACTTCACAGCTCTAAACCTGTTTGGCTGTTGGATCAGCGTGCACGTAAAGGCGTGCGACACACGGTTGGCAACAAAAAGACACTAACAAGTTTGTCACAGGGACTCACCTCTGCTGAAGTTACACAGCTGCATTTCAAAATGTGATGGAAGTAAAACCATGAAGATCTCACCTTCGAGGAATCCTCAAACCTAACATTCTGCTGATTGAGCATTTCGAGCCACTTGAAAACATTAACAGTTCTCTTTCAGCACGTTAAATGAGAGATTTGTAAGTTTACTGAAAAAATGCTTGAAATTTTCTAGGACAATTCTTGACACTTGGTTATAGTCAAGATGTTACACGCAAGAACCCATAGCATTCTCACAGCAGCGCTGGCTTGGGTCTTTGCTGCGCTTGCCAGCCTTGCCTGCCCGAGAGCTCGGTTGTGTGTGGGACATACACTTCTGTAGGCACAGCCACACAAACCGTGCAGCAAAGGTAACCTGCCTGTAATTTTCCTAAAACTTGTTGCAGAAATATAGGCAGTTTTCATGCTTTGATTTTCTGATAACGAAAATGGCTTAAGTGCATTCACGTACCCATTTGATTTGAATCTCACCCGTTGATGGTATTATACTTCAAGCATCTTACAAAACCCAACACATCCTTTTCCTAAACTACTTGCTTTCAGGACTTTGTCCATATCAATATGTACTGAGACAAGGATCAATGGGTGATAATGTCATATTATCATACTTCTACTTAGCTGCTGAGAAATACAAGTACCATGAACACAGCAAAGACATCTTTTTCAAATGCTTGATGAAAATTGCTTCATGACTCGGAAAAGGCCCTGAAGCTGCAGTGTTACTGCAAGGACGTACAGGCAGGTGAGTGCTAGAGGGAAGACAAATGCTGCGCGTTAACAGAAGAGGGGAAGGATGACTCCACGCTTCTCAAAAGTCCATCTCTGCCACTACTTCCTCTGAGGTACAAGTGAAATTGAGCCCCTCTCTAAAGCAAGATAAATATAAATCAAATTTTATATAGCAAATTTTATCTAAATTCAGCGATACACACAACCTGAAGTATTTAGCATTTTTCTAGGCTTCTTATAGGGAAGGTGAAAGCGAATATTAGGATATGTATTCATCCTGCATCCTGAGCTACTTCCGCACTTTGAAGGTACATTATATGCATGAAGCACGCGTGCTCCAATGCACAGTATGTGAGCCTTTCTCTTTTGACATTCTGCTCTAAAAATTATTTGAAACTAGGGAAAATACATTGTGTTCCACTACGCAAATAGCAACTTCCCTGTATAATTATAGTACACTTTACTGAGAATTGCATCATGACTAGGATACTACCAGGAGGACAAACATTTAACCACTATCCTTAGTTTTTTACAAATTTTTTCCCATGTTACATAAACACATACACACCCACATATGGGCTGCGTCAATCTTTTCATTGTTTTTACTTTACTAAAGGAACAGTTATTTTTCATTTCAGTAGCTATATTTTTGTTAGTGTTATGAAACAGGTATTAACTTTTCTCCTTCAGCTTTCTTCACTATTATTCTTCCCTTGTCTTTACTGCAGTTGCCTTAACTTTCTGTAAGACCAGACCGTAAAGCAAGAACAAAAAAATTAGCACGCTGATTCCAAAATGTCCTCAAAACTTCAGTAAAAGAATTCACTTCTAAATGCATATTCAATAGAAAAGGGGATTGCCGACTAGCTTCTCCTGATGTTTTCATGAAATGGTAAGTGCACATCTGATAAAAGAAGAAACAGGATGTATTTCTAGTTCACACGAGAAGCACCGGGAACAAAATGTAGCAGATCATTGAAAATATAATCTAAACTTTACAAAAATCTTCCATAGGTTGGCCAGAAATATGAACCATGCACAATTCTTCTGAACAGATGCAGCTTTATATCATTTTACTTGTACATATATCTCTGTCAAAGAGTCAGCCAGCTCAGGGTAACCACACCTGAGCAATAGTCACATTAGAAGACACAGAACAACTAAGAAATTAACCACTCAAAAGCTTAGAATACCTTGGTATATCGATCTGCACTCCATATCCAAGCTTCTGATTATTCTTCAGAATTCAATTTTTCATTTCTTTGGCTGAAGGGTGGTAAAATACAGAATATAGATTCTGCTCCTGCTCCCAGTTGCTCTCCTACATGCTCAGTGCTCAATCTAAAAGAACGTATGAATGTTGCTAAGCATCCAGTTCCAGTCTTCCCAATCCAACCAGGCTGTTAGATACGCATATAAAACTGATCGGCTTCAAAAGAATCTGTGTGTGTGTTCAAGTGCTATATTAAACTGGAAATTAAAAGGTTGGATCTTAACCTCTTCAAGAATCACGATCAATATGATGCAGCTTCCTCAAAGGGCCAGGGAGGAGAGGAGATGAGGGCATGGTATTTTAGCTCTATTAGGAAGAAGAAAATCTTTATTTTCTTCCCAATACATGCTCTACATTCATACAATGAACACATGGCCAACCACATGCAAATTTTGAAAGGAATCCTTGTATCATAAAAAAGTACAATTATTGCTTTCAACAAGACAAAATTCAAAACACGTTGCTATTGCTGTTTCTGAAAATAGTAAAATATTTTATTATACAAACTAGGCTTTGCTTTATTTGCATATGCAAGTGTTCATGCATATTTGGAACCTAACTGCAGCTATACTGCTAGCACTACTGCTTGTACACCTGTTGACTACTGATTCCTGTATGAACTATCTTTCTGCTTGCCTTCCCCTATGACCAAATTGATAACTAGGTAAAAATCCACCTAACTGAAGTCAACAACCATGTCCACCACAATTTGGGCATGAGCCAAAACACAGAATAGACACAGAAATAATACCACTGAGAAGTGAGGCCCTGCTATCAGTCGGCTGAGCAGCGGCAGACGCCCATCACCCCAGGCCTCTCAGCAGCACATCAAGTCCCTCTGGCCTGCCCAAGGGAGGAGGGAAGGTCTAGGGCGGGGGGAGCACCAAACAAAGACTGTTCACTTCCTACACCAAAAGAAAAGGGACCAGAAACACGCTTTACTGCCTGAGGATTCAAGCAAGTCCTTCAGGAAACAAGCCTCCTCAGATAAAACTTTACCTTTCAAACAGCCAGTTGGAGAAGGAATTAATCATTATGGATTCTGCTGTTGGCAACATGCAGGTAATGTACAGCTCCTCTGTCTTTCGCCTCATATAACTATTGCTTTGTCTTCACCAGTAAAGGTTTGTTGGGGGACAGTAGTTCTAAATACAAGACAGAATATGCAGTATTTATCACAGCTTAAAATTTACATGGAGACAAGACCTGCCAGGTAGGTACAATCCGCACTGCACGCCCTTTCCTGGGGTTGACTTCCTCCATTTTAACCTTATAAATAAACTGTGTCCCCACTACAGTTTTCATAGCTTACATATTGTAGTTATTTCACAATGAAAACGTGTGGTTTTTTGATCAGAGAAGAAATTTTGCCTACACAAACACAGCATGTGAGCAAAGAGCAGCTGCTACCATAGACACAGTACTTCCTATGAAACCCGTGTTTTGCACACGCGTTTTAGAAGTCACTCCTCACTCATGCGTCCAAGCTGGCTAAGTAAAACAAGCTAGACTGGTAAAAAACACATTTTGCCTATAACTACACTTGACTTTCTTCCAGTGCAGGTGTACTGTCAGAAACCTTCTTCATACCCAACCAACAACGCCCAAAGGCATTTGGAGCAGAGACAAAAGGCACACGGGCAACGCCCAGCTCTTCCACCGGGTGACTCACACATTTCCTCCAGCAGCACGCCAGCCTCGCACACCAGTCCCTGCCCGACGCTTCCCCGAAAAGCCTGATTTACTGGGATTGCACAAATGAAAGACACTGCACGTGCAGGGGACACGGCAGCCACCCACCTCCTGCGCGGAAGCCAGCAGAAGACAGCAGCCAAAGCAGGGCGGCTGCCCGTGCCCAGAGCTCCTTTCCAGGGGCCCTCAGGGAAGCAGGGGCAATTAGGGGCAGGCCACAGAACGAGCTACCGGACCCGAGATGCACGGGTACGCCATACGCCAGCACACCGCAGTGACCAGAGCGGTAGGCTCTGGGTCAGAACCAGACTTCAGTTCTTGTCTGCCTTCCATCTAGTTACCCCTGTAGTGACCCCAAAGCTTGATTAGCCTCAAGCACACCTTCTAGAAAGGCATCTGGGTTTAACTTGTATATCTGACAAGAAAGAAAAATCAGTTATTTTGCTCACTAATTTGTTTCAATGGCTGATGATGCCCACTGTTAAAATGCACATCCTTTGCATATTTGAAACCTCCTAGCTTTAACATCCATTTATGTTTCCAGTTACAATTGTTATCCTTTCTCTGTTTGATTATAGCTTTCTTCTTCCCTCCTTTTCTTAAACTTCATTAGCTAGATATTATATTCACCTCTTGACCTTCTGAGAAACTAAAAAAAAAAATCTCTTTATGAGAAATCTTTTTTCCCAGCCTTTAAATGCGGCAGGCCTTTTCTAATTTCGCAGGGATCCAAGTGCCTTACTCAAGACAATGTAAGCACAACTGATAAAAAATCTGGACCTGTTCTTAAAATCTTAATAGGCATGAACAAGCACACAGAACTTTATCTGGATCTTCATTCCCCAACAAATTAAAGGACCATTTTTCATTTAATAATGCTGCAAGTTTAAAACATTTACGTTTCTAACATTTAGAAATTCAGAGAATATTTGCATCCTAAGACAACAGAAAGAATCCTAGTGCTCATTATTTCAGCAAGCAAAGAAAATCTATAAAATCCATTTATGCACATTCTCCAGAAAGAAGGGCTATGAATATAATATAGCCCTTCTTTTATAAATATTTAATCAGCTTAGTAACAATTAGGATCATTTCATCCCACACAGGTTGTACTACCTTTGATTAAAAACATCAAGAAGGAAAAAAACAAAAAGCTTATTTTTCTTGTAATCCATTTTCTTTGCTTTCTCACTCACGACCATGGCAGGGGGGGAAGCCACAGCACAATCATTCAAAATTAAGTTGTAAGAAACAAATGGAGAGCACATGGCAAAAACGTTCTGTTCACTTCCACATAACATTAGCTCCTTATCACTGTGTTGCTTCCACTGTAATCCCTGAACACCCTTGAGCAAAGAGAGGTATTGATTCAAGTCAAATTATCTGACCCAAGAGACTGTGTAGAAAGGAGCAGGGAAGATGATACAGCCTAAAACCTGAATGAGTGTCTCACAATCTGCTCATATGACCATTACTGGGGAAAGCCGCTCAGCTCCACTTTACTGCCTGCTGTCTCCAATGCCTTTCTCATTCTTCCCTCTCAGACCCAGAAAGAGCAAATGCCGCCTTCATCCTTTGCAAATAACATATTCAGAGAGTAGCAATGAAAGACCCCAAAACAAGTTGTGCCCCCCAACTCTTTCAATACTGTCCTTTGCCTTGCTTTAATAATGCCACTCTTAACGTACAAAACTCAGAAGACACCCGTCCATACCTGAACTCGTGGAAAAACCTTACCGACCCCCGCCCCCTCCATAAACACACTCCATATACTTCAAGGATTCTTGGGTTGCCTGACGGATGAAAAACTCAAGGTTTAACAGATTGCCATTAGGCAAGTCAGAACTTGCAGGTATTCCACAGCTTCAACACCTTACACCTCTAGTCAAAGTGAAAGCTGCAGTTTACCCTCTTTGGGGCTTAGTTTACTGCCTCATTTCTAATTCCAGATAATCAACTTCCAACAAAACTTCAAAGCCCATGCTCTCTCACCATGCAACAAAGGCAGGCAGATTGTCCTCCTGTACTGTACACATCTGCTTTTGTACCACAACTTCTCCTAGCAGATTGTTGCTTGAGAAAAACAGACTGGCAATGAGAAACATATCAGCAGCTTGGCATTCGTTCAACTTGTGTAACCTTTCACAAACGGCCCTGCATTTCCATGAAGGCAACAAACACCTGCTCTGTGCAAATACAAACATTAGATAATCCAAAGCTGCAATGTTGTTCAAAGATTGCCTGAACGCATACAGAGAAACCAAACTAGACTGACATTCAGATACTCTAAAACTTCTAAAGTGAAATTTTTTAATTTCTAAAAGCCCATTTACAGTAAACTAATATTTAAATAGTACTTATGCAGTCAACAAATAAAGGTCATCAGTCCCTCTCTTAACAGTGTTCTTCAGTAGTCTACCAGCACAAAATGCTGCTAGGATCTTCTGAAACCCTCCAAGGGCATCTTTTGGTGACACAGCTAAGCCACTCTATCAGCTAGCTTCTTCAGAGGGGATTATTCCCATTCATTCCTCCCTGCCCAAAAAAACAACTGGAAATGGTGCATTTTCATAGCACTTGTTTTCTACTAGTGTAACCCTGTGATGCAGCTCACCTTGGAGCAATTTCAGAGCCACTAGATATCCAAGAGAAACAGCAGAAACCCAGCTAGAAGAAAATCCAGCTCTGCTGTTGGATTGCATGCTTATGCTAATAGCTTCACACATGTGCTTGCAAAAAACAATGCCCAATGTGTGTAACTAACTGGTTCCCATAAATGGGACTGACAAGATTGTATACAGAGAAAAATTATACTTGTTCCATTGTTCCACGTTGCCAGGATGTGGTGTCAAATACCGCTGCAAGAGGAAGTCAGAAGTGCTCCAGAACACATTCGGAGAAACAGGGGACTCGGACTTGACACTGGAGAGGGGCAATCCAAGCAGAGCTGTTCAGCGCACACTCGCGCGTCAGAAAACAGCTCGAGGATCACGGTTGTAGATTACCAGAAGACAATAATCTCCTCCGGGTCTTGCAGTTTTCTGACCACCTTTTGAAGGATCACTCCAACAACAAAGAAAATCAAGCCTGAGCATTGTGTCTGAAGCTTGAAGCATGTATGAAGCTTGAAGTATGCATTTAGGGCAAACAGGGAATTACTCTCCTAAGGATGAGATGAAGCATGCTCTTAAAGAAACACTTTGTTTATAAATATTTTTTTTAATCCTGAGAGATGGAACTATTTTGAAATTGCATTGCTGTATTCCAATATGTACTTGTAGGAGAACAAATTGCAATTATTTTTCAAGAACATGGCAATGAAAATATTTAACCTGTACTGTAACATAGCTTGTAACACAGAAACTGCCTCATCATTACCATACTTACTCATGCTATAGAGCAGATTTATTTTCATAAACTATCCTGTGCACAGAGAAGTCGAAATTCACACCTATTTCCTACTGACAATGTCATGACAGTGAAGTTGAAAACTTATTAATCTATCTAGCTTTTCAATACATGTGAAGTATCAAAAGCTTATTTTATTTTTCAGTCCACTCAATTTCTCCAAACCAGTAAGAAACTCTCTCCCTCCCACTAAATGCCCTTCAGAATCGCTATAGTCAGAGTGCGAGCTGAGGGCCAGAGCAAAAGCAGAAAACTTAAACACAATATAACCCCTTTCCGGAGCATAAGGGAGAAAATGGAACGGATAATTCCACAATCCCTTTCGGAAAAACCCAAACCTGTGCTTTTAGTTCTTGGACCATTTTTAGGAGAGCTGTTACTTATTCATAGATCTCTGTAGTACACAGTAATGCACTACTACTTGTCCTGTACCCGAGCACTGTCATTCCACTATTGATTACGTACTGCATTATTGAATCCAAACTTCTCCCACAGGGAGCAGAAGTATGGGGTTTTTTCCTTAAAAGGAGAGCATAAAGACGAGACATGAACTCTAACTCGTTTGAAGCCACCTCTATGAAAGTAAAATTAATTTTTGTAATCAGTACTAGTGGAATTGACTTTAAAACACAGCAGTCCCAATTTGTACTGTTTTAAATCAGGACACACAAATATGAATAATGTTCAAAATTTAAGGTGGGAAAAGGCTAGAGCGTACTCTTATTCACATAATATAGGACAGAACTGGAAGAGCCATCAAAATCTAAATGAGTAGAATTGGTCTTGGAGAAACAGAGCTGCCACACCTACTGCGATACCCCTCTAGCTCAAAAGTAGAAGAAAAACCCTGCTGTTCTCACCCTGTATGTTTTCCCTGTTGTTACAAATTGATTAGCATTGCAACTGGAAAGGGCTACGATTACTCTGCAAGGGGCCTAAGCACGCATTCCTTCCCTGCCACCGTATATACTCTGTTCCTTGCAAAACTCACTCTTCAAAGGTGAACAATCTGTGTGACAAAAAACAATCAATAAAACTGAAAACAAGGGGTTTGGCAAGAAATCCTACAAGGAAAAGGGGAAGATCCTGGCGATTTTTCTACGCTTGAAAGATTGGGTCAAAGTGACATAATAAAAACTACACATTCAGCTCTTTTTATCACCTTTCGGCCAGCTTCTCTCATAAAACTCCGAGGGCAGGTCCCGATGCGACAGACGGCAGCAGACGTGCCGTTCTGCCCAGGGTCCAGCCAAGGCCCTCGCCACAGCCTTCAGCTGCTCGCACGCTCCCCGTTCGGCTGGCAGCCGATGCAGGTATGTAGTCACTGCCTGCCTTTTGTGTTTCACAACAAGGAGAAAACACATTTTCCCCCTCCCTTGTCTGGGAAACAGGAAACAGTCTTATAAAGACTCTCCCACATACAGACTGGGCAGGAAAAAGGTGGAGTTTGGCAACGTTCAGATTTGTTCTTCAAATGCAGACCAGTAATTATTCTAAGGTAAGGGACAGGATGGCTGGGCTTAGTAATGTGTACTCACCCTGGTGCTGCTGTTTTCAAATGTATTTATTTTTTTAAGCAGACTTACCCATAAATGTAAAAAATCAGTTATTTTTACCTGAGTTTTTGGGTGGTTAGACCCTTGCACAGACTTTTTTTACCTTTACACAAAGGCAAGAAATATGCCTTTTTAAATAACTGTACAAGTTAATTAGTTCTTAAACTCCTCATAAAGTGGCTAGACATTTTTATCCCTATTTTATAAATGAGAGTATATTGTTTCAAGTGCAGAATATAGCTCCCCAGAGCACACGAAAAGTTCTACACCTCCACTTCAGAAACCATAAGCTAGTAGCAATATCGTCGGGGGGGAGGGGGAATTCATTAGGACAGAAAAATATGTGCATTTTCTACAAATGTCAATCACTTGATAACTGTAACTTGTATGTCTGGAAGGACAGATCTTGTCGCTTATACATATTCCAGAAACTTACACTAAAAACTAGTAACAGGCAACAGCACACAAAGAAGGCTCTCCACTGAAAAAAATCCCGAGATGCCTGTTTGAAATTACCGGTGTACAAGCTACCTGGGAAACAAAAAAAACCCCAAACCTAAAATAACTTACTAAATCCAAAATTAAGTATCTATCTGACCTTTTTTTTTTCCCCACTATCCAGAGACTGAATGTTTCTATGACCACTTACATCAGAAATCCAGAACTTCTTTTATATAAGTACTATAGAAGACCTTTCTAGCCATTGTTCATGGGGAAAAAAAAAAAACCACTCAGCCTTTGGAAAAAATCTGAAAACCTGAACTGTGGGAGGAGCTGTGGATGATACAGAAGACACTGAAGGAATACAATCATGACTGCCTATCCTCAGCGGGTACCAAGAACATATATATCGTTTGCCTTTTGTTTTTATATGGGATGTCCTAACCTACTTTTAAAACGCAAAATTTTGCGCAAGATTGCTCTTTGTAATGTGCTCTGAATTCGTTCTAGGCTTAAGAGCCTTTTAAAAGCTTTTCAACACATGGGGATGGCACAATTTGGAAAAATACTAACTTTTATATAATTTAGATCCTAAATTGCTTATTAGGCAGAAAAAAAAAAATCTGGTATGTGCTCAGTATCCAGCTCATTCAGAGTTTATGCTGTCTATATTAAGAAAAGCTTTAACATTCATGAGTGCTATTAATCAGCAGCTCTCAAAATGGTTTAAATCACATTTTTCTTTTCCGTAGCATGTGCCTCCAACATAAACTTGCATAATATGCCTGTATCACATATTCCTCCATCATAGCACATACACCACGACTTCCAGCTCATGCCAGTGCAGTCCATGCACGTACCCTGACACGTCCCCTCTGTCAGTCTCCCCTCTACCCCACATGCCAAAATCCCCAGCTCTCTACCCATTCCAGAAATCTCCAAGCATGAAAAGACGACCTAGCTAGTTCTCCAGTTTGCTGGCTGGAGACAACAGGCTCTCTCCTGCCTTGCTCTTTGCCACGAAGAAGAACAGGTAGGCAGCCATCTCCTGAGCCTTGGATCCACTTACAATGACAGCGGCAAGGAACACACCATGCGGTTTGGCTCCCATGCTAGGAAGGGGACCGGTCAGAAATTCGGGGCAGGCAAGCTCTGCAGGAAACAAACCACTCCCAGCACAGATAACCTCCTCCAGCATTATGGCGCAGGGTCCTGTGCATAACAGCTCTTACTGCACCGTTCCGGGCTTCCAGGTCAGCTCAGAAAGGCATCAGGCATTGGTTTCAGAGTTCAAGGCATTCCCCAGAAGGCACTGCATGCCCTGTGGCTTGGAATGGCTACAAAAAGCAGTTAAAAGACAATTTTCTGATCGGAAAATCTTCCCTAAAACAACAATCAGCTCCTCTGTCAGACAACAGGAGAAAAACCAAACAAAGCAAATGCACAGTAGTGTTCCATGAAAAGAGATGTTACAGACCGAGAAAATAATGTTTTGAAAATAGGGGCTTTTGTTTAAACTGTACGCTGGAAAACAAGAAGAAAGGTCTCTCATGACATGAATGGTTAGTACAACCAGTACAAATAAAAGAGAAATGCTCCTTTGGCAACGTGTTTGATTTTATGTAAAACCTAAGTTGCACAGTAAACGCTTGGGTAACTCCAGAGACCCCCAGTATCGCCCGGCGTTGTGCAAGCTAAGATGCAGCACAGAACTCCAACTGGCCTCCTCTGAAGTGATCTTTCCCCTCTTGATTGCATCATACACTGTTTGGCACATTGCCCACCTTCACAATCTAACATCCAAACTGCTTAGTATTAGAGTGCTAAACTGGATGGGAGTCCATCTCTCTCAAAAAGTCATATTCCAACCACTGAGAAATCAAGTTACTTTAGTGAAAAGACTGAACGAAACTGCAAAAAATGGGATTTCTTTCAATTCCTGAATAGCTACCTTAACTTATGCTTGTTGAGGTCAGGCTGAAGAGACTTTTAGAGCTTAAAAAAAGATATTTTTTAATAATCTTAAGTGCAGTGAGAGTCCTGAGCATACTATAAAACACAGCACTTAACACCATAAAAATATTTAAATATGTAGTCAATGTAGTTCCTATTCAGAGTGTTCTATGTGCCATCACTCATTACAAAAATCCCCTAACAAGCTCCATGAAATCAAATTATAATGAACAAGTGATTAAACTCCCCTCAGAAAACTGTCATGTTATTTTATCAAGAATATACTCATAATTAAAACTGAGTAGGAAAGCAAAGACTCGACTTCAAAAAGAAGAGGTTCAACACCTCTGAGTAATGTAGCTGCATGACCGCCATGAAATAAAGCTCCCAAGCCAATAAAACCCGACATGCACATAAAGTCAGCGTGGTACTGTCAGCTACCTAACATACAGCATGAGCATCTTTCCTGTCAATGCTTCATTATCTTTAGCATCCATTGGCATTGTTGCTGTTCTCTCCCCTGTGGCGTACGTTAAAGAACTCACATTTTCTTTTAGCTGAGCTAGCAGCACTAAGGAAAGTGCTGGTTCATCCCGCATCATTGGCAGGACAGAGCTTTGGGAAGGTAATATTTAAAAAAATAATTAACAGGTTTTGCTTTATTTTTCTTTCTTAGCTTTAGAGCAGACCATAATGAAGAATCCCCTCAATACAGCTATGGGGAAAGAAACCTCAATTCACATCATCATTATTGCAGGTATGGTTTGACAGCAGGTAGGAGAAGAAAACCAGCTCCCATTCTATCTTAACAGAAAGCTTGAATTCACTGAAAAAAAACTTTTAAAATGGCTATATTTAATACATTTGTTCATTATGCTGTCACAGTAATATCCCATTAAAAAGCTCTAGTCCTCAGAGCATCTTAGGGGGAAGAAATAGAAATAAACTGTCTATTGCATATCAAGCTACTGACTCAGCAATTCACAGTAACTGGTGTAAAAGTTTAGAGTTAATTTACTGCCCTTAATTATTATTAATGAGGTATAAATTGGAATGTTAACAGTCCTGGTGTACAACAGACAAATTATATGGCTATTTTTAGTGGGTACTTCTTACCCTGCATATATACTGCCTTCATCACAAGTCCTAACCACACTACATACTCCATGAAGTCGTTTACTCGAGGGGAGGGAGGTGGCATAAAAGGTGCCCCCCCCCAAAAAAAAAAAAATCAAATGTCTGAAGGGGTTTGTTGGCCCCAG
>Ga0065711_1043277_pt1 | contig 14817 bp, 4 predicted proteins | sample Hoacrofraction12_FD_59098 | JGI IMG/M metagenome (GOLD analysis project Ga0065711, IMG submission 59098) | Hoatzin crop microbial communities from Cojedes, Venezuela - Epithelial fraction 12 v2 (version 2) | ecosystem: Host-associated > Birds > Digestive system > Esophagus > Crop | place... | reverse complement strand
GATCATGGGGAGGTGTACACAGCACCGGGCCTGCTGGCGACAGGTGGAACTCAGCTGTCTCAAAGGGGAAAAAGAATTCTTGGCCACGAGCTGGCGGGGCTCATTGAGAGAGCTATAAACTAGGTTCGAAGGGGGAAGGGGACATCGCCCTGCTCACTACGGACGAGCCCAGGCTTGGCATGACAGGGTCAGGGGTGAGATTGACAGCCCAGCTCAAGTGTGTCCATACCAATGCACGTAGCATGGGCAATAAACAGGAGGAGCTGGAAGCCATTATACAGCAGGACGGCTACGACTTGGTCGCCATCACAGAAACGTGGTGGGACAGCTCGCATAGCCACAGAACAGGCCTATAATGTTAGCTTTCACAGAATCACAGAATCACAGAATGGTAGGGGTTGGAAGGGACCTCTGTGGGTCATCTAGTCCAACCCCCCTGCCGAAGCAGGGTCACCTACAGCAGGCTACACAGGACCTTGTCCAGGTGGGTCTTGAATATCTCCAGAGAAGGAGACTCCACAACCTCCCTGGGCAACCTGTTCAATCTAGTGTGCAGAGTAGAAGATGTAAACTGTTTAACAATTCTAAGGTGCATCTTTTAAAAAATATCTGTAGAGTGAAGTACATTCAGAACTGTTGAAGAAGTTCTGCATATTACTTCAAATACTTTTTTTTCACACATAATCACATATTACCATTCTCTGACTCAAGAGTAAATACAGCGGGTCTAGTCAATCCTGGCTTAGTCTTTGTAGAGGTAATTTTGCACCATTAGGTATTTGTACTCACTGTTCTTCATTTGTGATTTTTTTTTTGCAATATCCACTTTTTAGAAGGGCGAGTAGGTAGTTAATAGACTCATTCCTGCTCCCACTGAAAGCAGTGGAAAGTCTCCAGCTGAGTTCAACTGGTATTAGATTAGACCTTCCAAATCCAAATTCCATGAATCATGCCCACAATTTATTTATTTATTTAGAAAGTATTTGTACAAAACCCAGGTTTGTGTGAAAGCTGTCTTATCAAGAAGGACCAGAGTAATACTTCAGTTCAAAAGAAATGTTTCTAATGATCATTTGCTCTTCTTTCAGCTTTATGTGGTCATTTGAAAAAACCAACCTCAGTATGGTTCAAGTTATCACAGGACAGCTGGTTGAATCCTTTGATGAAGAGTTCAGGACACTGTACGCCCGTTCTTCTGTTCCTAGTTCATTTGCCCCAGAATTAGTGCGGGTAAACAGTCGCAGAACACTCTGGGAGAATGATACATACCAACACTCAGTGTCTTCCTTGGCTTCAGTTTCTAGCCAAAGAAACCTTTTTGGTAGGCAAGACACGATTCACAAGATAGATCCTATTTGTTGGAAAACTCGTGGAAGATATGCAGTAAATGAAATAGATAAATACGGCTTGAGAAATCAAGCCTATAATAAACAACAGTTTCATCCGGGTTTTAATATGCCAAATCCGTTCCAGCAGTATCAACCTAGTGAAAAAAATGAGCACTGGAAGAGACATAGTTATGCTGGGGAGAAGCCAGAAAGGACACCTTATCTATTGCTCAATAGAGCTATTAATAGAGCCAACAATCCATCACATGCTTGGAAAATGCCATCTGATAGCCTTAGTATTGTTTCTTCATTACGAGGAGGATATGCAAATAACTACAATATACCCCAGCAAAGTTTTGCTGATCAGTTTTCACGACCAAAGGTAAATCTCGCAGAAAGAAATTCGATTGTACGGAGGTCTTTCAATGGGACAGATAATCATATCCGCCATCTGCAGCAAAGGATGCCGACCCTCGAACACACAACGAAATCATTCCTGCGTAACTGGCGAATTAATTCATATTTGAATGATCAATCAGATTATCCAGTAGAGTCTACTGGGTCAGCTTTGGGTGACAGATATGATAGCTATGACACAGCTGAAAATATTAAAGCTCATGCACTGTATTCTCATTCTCGCTTACGATCATCATTGGTGTTTCAGCCAACTTTACCTGAACAGCAGGAAGTAAGCAGCTGCGCAAGTTCTTCAAACTCAACTATAATTGGGTCAGATGGAAGTGCAACACCTAAAGGGACATCTAATCATGCTCCAAGTGTGGAAAATGGAACAGGTAATATTTTAGAAGAGCTTAGTACAAACGTCCCACTTAAGTCAGATGCACCAAATAACCACAGAATTCATACTGCAGAGAACCCAAAACCTAGTGTAAATTCAAACGCAACAGGCGACTCATCTCTCTACTTGTATACAACACTGTGTGCAGACAAACATGCAGAAAATTTGAAGAACCTTCAAAATGAAAATATGCTAAAAAGGAGAAGTTTTCCCATGTTTAATTCAAAGTCCATATTAGACCCTGGTGCCAACAAACATGCATCCAGTTACGTTTACAGCACATTGACTAGGCATAGACTTAAGCAGCCAGTTAGTCCAAAACTTCCAGAAGATACCCTGAAGATCTCTAAAAGTTTGCATAGTGTGGCCAACCACTTACCACAGGAGGAAAAGAACCTCAAAGGAGAACTAAAGAGCCCAACTGCTAGCAAGGCAATCTCAATGGCTACTCTCACTGAAGCTAGCAAAGAGGAGTCTAGTAAGGATTGCACATCAAAGAAAGACAGTAAGAATTCCCCAAGTTTTCTAAAGAAAGGATCCCAGAAATTACGGTCATTTCTTAATCTCACACCAGACAAGAAGGAAAACTTGTCAAAAAACAAAGGTCCTGCCTTTTACAGAATGTGTAGTAGTTCTGACACGTTGGTTTCTGAAGAAGAGAATCAAAAACCAAAGATTTCTGAGAACAAGACAGATTCTTCCCCGAGGAGAAAGCGAAACACATCATCAAATTCTCAAGGTAGCTTGAACAGAAGTAAAGAAGATGTCACTGGGAGCCCAACAAAGCCTCCAAAGTCTCCAAAGTCACCAAAACCTCAAAAACCTCCATCTGATGGAAGCAGTAAAAAGTGTCCTCTCTTGTGCCCCCTTGAAAGTAAGTTCATAGAAACTGCAGGAGATGCATCCACCCCAAGATTTAATACCGAACAGATTCAGTATCAAGACGTAAAGGAAATCACCACAGATACTACAGCCGGAAGTGCCCCTGTTTCTGCTCTTCAAAGAGCAAGTTCGGTGACACCACAACTGGCAAGCTCAAAATGCCAAGAGCAGCTGAGGTCTCGCTTGAGTGAAAGGCGTGTTTATAGTCGCTTTGAGCCATTCTGCAAGATGGAAAATGCAAGCCAACCTACAGGAAATGCACCCAACAGCAGTTCACATCTCACAGATATCAAAAGCAAGACCTTGGGGAATAATTACGGCAGGAGTAATCACATGGTCAGCTACAACTCAGCTGCTTATCATCCACTGCAGCCTAATGAAAATAAGCTGAGAGGATTTATGCAGAAGTTTGGGAACTTCCTACACAAAAACAAGTAAAACTTTTGTTGATTATGTTGATTATGTTGAAATACAGTAAGAGCAGCAAAGCTGGACATAATATTAACTGGACAAGACCGACAGGCAACTTTTTTAGAGCTTACTTGGGTTTGTTCTTGGATCTAGGACGTTGGAATGAATGTACATATTTTTACATAATTATCCTAGAATTGTTATACAAAAGTCTTTACAGAAATTCTGTGTCTGGAAGATGTCTCAAGGGAGTTGTTTATAGTGTTTATATTGTAAGATTAATTTTATACGTTTTCCTTGTGAAGAAGGTATGTACTAGCATATTGTAAGATTAAGTGTGGTGGAAAAAAAGATGGCGGATGTTTTTAAACTTCAAATAATACTGTTTCCAAAAATTTCGCCTTTAAAAATAGGATAGCACTAGTAATAAAGGCTTGAATTTTGTCAGCATTTACGTACACTTTCAAATGATAAACACAAATGTTAATGCATTGCATGTTACTTATTGTTAAACTAATTTTTTAAAATCTCTTTTAGGCTTGATCTTGTTAATAATTTACCCCATAGCATCTATCGAACTGTTTGGGCAGCAGATGGATCTATCTTACTTTGTTCAATTTTCCATGTAATATGATATGTGTCTGAAGTATGTGGCACACAGATCTTAAAGTAACCTTAATCTGAGCTTTCACAGACTTGTTTACATGGTTAAACTAGTGTGAATGTAGGATGAACGTTAAAAAAACTGTTTATAAAAAAAGGTGCCTTGAACATAACTTATAACTACTTTAAATTTCAATGGGTTAATGACATTTGTATAACATGCCAGTATTCTGTAATGTATTCTAAAAATAGCTTTTTGTTACATTTTCCTATTTGGTGTTTCCAAAAAAAGACTGTCTGGATTTCCATTTCTCAGGTAAGTTTTTGAGTTTCACGTGCAACAGTCTGTTTTAAGTGTTGCCAGCTATACTTGCAACTCTGGCTTTAATATCCTACTTTTTAAGTAAGGTTGCAAGTGCTTGGACTGGGTCTATGAGGGAGATTGCAAGCTCAGCCCTGCAATGCTGCCTTATGTCAGGATAAATATTACAAGGCCAGGAGCAATTAGGCATCTAAAAATGAGATTCATAAAAGTCACCACATCAAACAAGAAGGTGCTTCTCCTAAGCCAAAGAAAGTATCAGTGAAGGGTGATAGTAGCAAGTGTTTAACATTAATGAAGGCATTTAGGCACCTAACTGCACTCTAAGGGACACATTTTTGTTCATCCAAGCCTCTCAGTCATAAAAAATTTCCTGATATTAAGTGCCTACACCAGGTTAGTGCTTACAGAAAACACAGGCAAGGTGATGTGTTTGGGCAGCAGCATGGCATCCACTTGTCATCAGCAATGTGCAGCCAGAACATCCAGCTTTGGGAAAATTCATTGCTGAAAGCTTATAATCCTTATACACGGTCTTCGTGTTTCAGGAGCATGTTTTAGGAGACCACTTCACTGTTAGATCTGAAAGGTCCTACAGCATTCTAGGCTTTATTCTTTCAAAGGAAACACTTGGCTTTATTCTTTTGAAAGAAACACCAAAAATGCGTTTCATGCACCAGCTGGATCGAATTCATTTGTATCTTCTAGCTGTGGCCCTCGGGAAAGATTGTATACAGAATCTACGTCTCACCAAGAATCTGCTCTAGCTCCTGTGAATTCACCGTAGTTAATGATTTCAGCAAAGCAGTGTCAGCTTTTTGTTCAATATGTTTCTTGGGTAACCTTATGAGGTTGATGCGTCATAGCAATAACAGTTTCACTGTGGGGATGGTATTTATTTATGAGAGTGGCAAAGTGTTGCACCTCAGCCCTCTGCTGAAATTTAGGTCTCCCCTTTACCTGTGACCATGGAAGAGATTTTGCAACTTTCTTGATGAATGCCGGTCACTTTGTTCGCTCATTGTTGAAGTACCATAGTTGGTATTTTTCCCAAATGCACATTTATACTGAAATGTTCTGTCCTGACAGAGGTAGCATTTTCAGACCCAAGGCAAGGAGTGTCTCCTTAGTGCTCTGGGCAGATTTTCGACAGAGGCGCAACGTGTTTCCACAGCTGCACCGCCAACAGCAATGCACTACTGTACTTTTTAGAACTCTTAATATTTTTTAGCAGGGCAGACAGTTATTCAGGATGGTGCCTGAATTACCAGTGCAGCAAAAGAACTAAATCAAGATGTAGGTGGTGCTAAAAATGATGTGGGTAGTTTTTAGGAAGATCTTTAGTTTTCGCTTGTGCTCTTATGAGCTCTGACATATGCTTGTAGGCAGTACTATATTGGGAAGGAAATGAGAGAGGGAGAACAAGGGTCTTGGGGCAGGTTTTGAAGTGACAGTGCTTTCCATTTTGTAGTAAACTCTAGGATATCTATTTTGATACAGTTTGGAAATATTTTGCTGTATTTTTCAAAGTAGATTGCTAATTAGAAAGTCTTGAGAAAGCAGGTATTTTAGTTTACCAAGTCCTCTATGTTTATAGATACGTACTCCTATTTTGTACCTACACAGAAGATGAAGAGCCTTCAGTGAAGAGCCTGCTCATAGACCTAATAATGCAAAAAAAATCACAGTAGAACTAGCTTTTTTTTCATTTTCAGATCTCTCCTCAGAGACCCTGCATAGGAATGTTGCTGCATTAAGGCCTGATGCAAGGTTAACTGAAATAAATGCAAAAGACCAGCATGGACCTCAGTGGAAGCAGGATCAGACACTTAATGTACTGAGACCACTGTTTTAGAAATGTTACAAGACCGAATGCAGTTTGGGGAGCGCGGGGCTCTGACACGACAGGAAGAGCAGTCTGACGATGCCCTGCCGGCAGCTGTGGCTTTGGAGGTGGAGGAGCAGCTGGGGAGTCCCACAGGTGGTGCGAGGACCAGCTGTTGGTTTGTTCCCTCCAGAACTGTCTGTTAAAGTGGGGAAAACAGTGCTCACCTAATCCTGATTGATTTGCCTCATGCCTCTGTGGGAACCTAGCTGTTTCACAAAACAGGAAGGAAAAATAAGAAAAAAAGAGAAAAGGGGTATGCTTATTTTAGAGTTTGTATTTTTGAACTACATTTTTCCAAAACTTGTCTTGATGCTTTTCTGAGGAGATGCATTTCATTCAATGTGTCCTAAATGTGCTCTACACATTGCGAGTTTGTTACACCCCGCGCACACCCAGTGCACTCCCAGTTTTGTAAGGCTGTGAAGTAATAGCTGTTACTGTGTATGGCGGTCATTTGGCCAAATGGCTTGGGAGTTATGAAACCCATAAAAAATGATGTGTCATTTCCACATTAAATGAAACACCATTAGCACCGTAGTAGATCTGGGAGGGTGGCTGTGCAAGAGCTGATCGGTTATGCGATGCTGAGCGTGGCCCTCAGGAGCACCGTGGGCAGCGGAGGGCCACGCAGCCAGGAGGTACAGGCTCCTCACGCGATGCTCGTCCAGTCATGTCGTAAATGTACCACCCCTACGTACGGTCATAATATGCAGTGAATAAATTGCTTCGTTTCTTCAGCCTTGTAATAAACAATTTTTACCGCCTCTCAGGTTGCAAAACGTGGATGTTCTCTTAGTAATGAGCTTGCACTGCACTCATTATTCGTGCTAACAAACTTGAACTAGATGTAAAGAAAGGTAAAAAATTAAGAAAAATTACATTTCCAATGGTCTAATGCATGAGGGTAGTGGTGCTTGTTACAAACCTTGAGAGAAATTAAAAGCTTATCAGGCAATAGATGTTTGCGCATTGATAGGTGAAAGATTACTATTCAGAGAAAAAACTGTGTGATCATTGTTCAGCTTTCTAAAATGTATTAGGAAATGTTGTGGTTTCTAAAAGAAGTCGCATGAAAAGTAATACCAAAATCTGTTGCAAGACAATGTAAAAATAAAATTTAAAATGGCTCCACTAAGCAGTATGATAAATATATATGCTTTTTATTTGTAGCATTATGTGCAATAAACTGTACGACCAACAAGTAGCTTTGCAGCAGTGTAATGCAGAGAGATCAGTAAGGTTACTGTGGTACTTAATTTATTCGCCATACTAATGTTGTACTGCACAGTACGGTATTTGGGGTTTTTTTAGTTTGTTTTCATTAAAGTCATAGAGCAGCATAAAGCTGCAGTAGTTCATGGATAATTGAGACATGTTACTCCAATTTTGTCTTTACTTGCATGAATGAGTACATATTCCATTAGCACCCCTGTGACAAGAGAGGAGCCTGCAATGCTCAAAAGGCCGTCTTGCCATTTCATTCTTTATTTCACACAGGTGCTTACAGATGTCTTGGTACCTTTCTGTAAGGTCTGAAATTTTTCATCATTTTCAACTCAAAACTCAGAGTTACAGATAGGTCTCCTTTTTTCACATTTTGACATGATGCCAAAGATATGTTGCATGTTCTGAGAACTATTTTCTATACTGAGAAATAGGATGTGAGAAAACATTTGCTCTTGGACAGCTCAGAACAGAGCTGTTAAGCAAAGCTGGTAGTGCAGATTTCTAATTTAGTGGCATTGACTAGTTAAGTTTTAATGCCCTTAACCTCCTTTTTGCTTAGAATAGTGTGCCGTTGTCTCCCCCAGGTCAGTATTTAAAAGCAATTTTCATATATTTAACACTTTAAAAAGTGGTCAAGTCCTATTTCTGAAAAGCCAGGGGGATATAGCGGGTTACATTCCCAAATCAATTCTTTTAAGGTCTTGAAAAATATCTTGGCGCATTTCTGGAAGATAATATAGTTTACTAAAAGTGACTGGACATCCTTTCAGAAGAAGCTACTGTGAAGACTATGCATCTTTCTCCCACCACGTGTGTTACAGTAACTAGAAATTCAACGGGTAAGTGCGAAAGATAGTTGGAGGGAAAAACAATAATTTCTGATGAAAAGCCTATGATACATGTTTATTTTAATAGTGTTGCTTCCATATGTAAATACAGCTGGGGAAAAATTGCTTCTTTTCTCTCCACATCAGACGAAATTTATGACAGTTGAAGTAGGAATATTTTAAAGACTACACACCAGTCGCAATATTTGATTGTGTTTGAGAAATGAATGCAACTCGTTTATTAGCATTCAAACACAGAACTCGTACATATCTGTGATACGTTGTTCCTGCCCCATTTCACAACGTGCTCAAAATTCAGACTGATTGTCTACAGCTTCCCAAGCCCTCAGTAATGCTGTGAAGAACCGATCCAACGAGGCGCTAAGCACATGCTTAGCTTTTTAAACTAAGCAGTCCCAGGATAAAGCATAAACAGGCATGTGTTTTGTTAGATTTTGGTGTAAAAAATCTCAGTGTAGTCCTAGCTGATGTATTTTGGGAAACTGTTGAATATATGGTTTCATTGTTTTCTTTGGGCCATGTCTAATTGTGACCCATGGTGATACCACATTGCAACGTCATGTCTGGCATGTTTCTTCCAAATGTCACATACAGTGGCATTAAAATTTCATTCTAGTTTCAGAGTTTAGATCAGTCTGCCTTGGCACAGGGTCTGTGGATCCCTGGTGATCCGTAAGTTTTCGAAAGGTGACATGGAAGTGAATTCAGGTGATTGATTGAAAAAATGGAACCAGACAAAACAGAAAAGCATTTGCACATATTTTGACATACAGCAAAGGAAGCAAGTAAAATCAGAAGATAAAGTCAGAAGTGAATGTTCATGATGTACTGTTTACCAGTTGAAAACAAAAGCTGGTATGCCAGCGCTACAGGAAAAAAAGAAAAAAAATCCACAAGTGCTCTTCAGTTAAAAAAAGCTGAGAAACGCTGAGCTAGATGATGCAAAACGAGCATGACGGGTGCCAGAAACACAAGAGCCAGAATAGACATTACTGAGTAATTTCTGGGGGCAAAAAAGTAAGGAATTCCGTCAACTTGGTTTCAATGCTGACAGATTGTGTCTGTTTCAATACAGACAAGACTGTGCTGATTTCATTTAAAATTGTCACTTGATATGTAAATCCTTTTTCTCAGATAGAATTCCTGGATTACATAGCAGCTATGTTATGGATATACTGTGTATATACAGATACAAACCAAAAATTTCTGGAAATAATTTATTACTTTTATTTTTTACCAAATAAAATGTTTCTTTTAAAGCTCAGCTCATTCTTGTGTTCTCTGACATTCGGATTCGTTTGCCTTCCTGTTAATTCTGCCTTCCTAGTGATGTCAGGTTCAATAGTCTTCTGTTTCCTCCTTCCAGCTCCACCTTGATTTCCTCTTTCCCATTTACGTGAAACATCCTTCAGAAATCTGCCTACCTCTTGCCTTGTAAATGCTATTGAAAAATCAGTTCCATCACTTTGCTTGCTGGAATTAGCTTCAGGCAACTCCATGCATGAGTGCATGCTGCTACTGAATGGCTAATGAGAAATTGATCTGGAGTCGTGAACAGTTGCTCAATGCCTTTGAAAAACCAGTAGGAAACAGAGTAGCCTTTCTGAACAGCTAAGGTCTATATTTAGACCTAATGGAGGAAGGAAATGAAGAGAGTGTACTGATTTCGGTTGGGATAGAGTTAATTTTCCTCCCAGTAGCTGCTGTGTTTTGGATTTAGTACCAGAAGGCTGTTGATAACACTGATGTTTTCAGTTGTTGCAAAGAATTCAGGGACTTTTTTCAGTTTCACATATTCAGCTAACGAGCAGCGCAGGAGCTGGGAGGGAGCACAGCCAGGCAGCCAGCCCAGGCTGGCCAGGGGAAATATTCTGTACCACAGGTGTCATGCTCAGTTTATGAATGGGGGTTGGCTGGAGAATAGGAGTCCTTTCTCTCTTTTCCATGCGTTCGAAGCCTCTCTTGTTGGGGAATTTGAACTTTGCTGTGAGTTCAGCCTTTTTTTCGGGAGTTCCACAAAATTTGCAAAATCCACGAATTCCGGGTTCCGTGATTGCTGCTCAGGAACTGACTGTGACTTGGTCATTGAGTGGTGAGAAAATTGTATTCTGTAAAGGGTTTTTTGCATATTCATTGTTATTATAGTAGTAGTAGTATTAGTAGTAGTATTTCCTTTGTAGTCTTATTAAAGTGTCTTTATCTCAAGCCACGAGTTTTACCTTTTGTCCATTTTTCCTCCCTGTCCCACTGGGGAGGAAGGGGAGGGGTGAGCAAGCGGCTGTCTAGTGCAGAGTTGCTGGCTGCTGGGCTAACCCATACAGAGAGGAACTGAAAAGCGCGAAAGACAAAGGTTATAAAACTGAGGTTACCACTCAGTTACCACATATGACAATTTTGATGGCTGAGGTTGTGGCGGTGTGTATGCAGGCACACATACATGTACTTGTATGCGTAATACAAAGGCTCCTACTTTTACAGGAACTTCTACTTACATAGTAATATAAGTAAAATTCATCAGTTGATTGAGCTCAAGCCTTTTCTCAGTTCCCACACACAAAAGTCATTAAAATTCCCACTTATTCTCCTTTCCTTCTTGTTTTCCTCTTGTAGGTCCAACCTAAACTTACCCTGCCAGCAACTCTGCCTGCAGCATTTCAGCATCGCTAGGTAAATCCTAAAAAACCCTGAACCTTTTCATTTTCTGGACATACCATTTGGAGTGGGAAGGAAGCTATACCTGTAGCCAAGTGAGGACAAGGCTGATGACCATATGAGTTAGGGATTTCTGACAGGAAAGTACTTGCATGCCATTCATTACTGAAAGTTAAAATGTGCCACTTTTTGACAAAACACTGTTGCAAACTAGAATAATTAGAGTGAGTTATGAGAGAATTACTAGAATCTTTGAGAATTGCTCGTAGCTGAGCAAGAGCTGTCATCCCATTTTGGAGGGCTGGGAGTCCAAGGCTGCATTGCTCTCACACGCCAGAGTAGCTGTGGGTGCAGATACGGGTGTCTCCTCATTTTATCTCCATCCAGTTCCACTGCCTTGAATTTACCAACAATAGGAGTGACCTGGAGAGTCCATTTCCAGCTGTGTAAACTGGGTCTTTATTAGAGCAAGCACATACTAAAGGAAAATGTTGCTTCTATCAAGTGCCTGTAAAATTGTCACTTTGGATATTGCAGATCTTTGCATATAATTAACAGTTTTTCCCTATGTATCTCAAAATTATCCAACTTTCACACTGTATTTGAGATAACCAGCTATTTTTTATCTCAAAGTAGTGGCTAGTGGTACTTAGGGCACTATATTGTGGTAAATATTGGTAAGTAGTTAACACTTAAATAGCAAAGAGCCATTACTCTTGGTGTGTAATGGCCAGTTTCAAACCCACCAGCCACGATCTGCTCAATTGTTCTGTTCAACTCGTTCCTCAAATTAAAATTATCTCAGTGCTTTCTAAGGTGGGACAGATAGTTGGTTCTCACAGTTTGCTGAAGTCTGCCGATGCCTGCCTCCAAGTGACGCAGAGGACTCAGTCTCTAAGCAGACAAGTCAATGAGGCAGCCAAGGCTTGGGGCCAGGGTGCTCTCAGAAACTCCTCATGACGGTGTCCCGAATTAAAAGCATTACAGCAATCACTGTAGGCCATAGGGAAGCAGGTGGTTGCCATAATACTTCTCACACTGATAAGCCTGTCAGCCAGAGACATGCTGTAAAGGTGTCATGCATGCCTCAGCAGTCATATCCTCTGCTCCTCCTCTGCTGAGTAGGGCAAGGGTATGGGGAAAAACACACACGAGCTGGAGGAAAAGAGATTTGGGAAGATCAGAAGCCTGTTTGTCAGCAGATTTTGTTCTCATGGCCCATATAAAAAACTTTTAGGAGGACAACATCTGTCACTGGTTACCTGACACTTAAATAAGTAAACTGCTGGGTTTTAGTTATTTGACTGAAGCCTATTTCTGGCTCAGATGGTCCCTGCATTGCAAATTCTTAGTGGTGGTGGGAATAGTCTGGAGAAATGTCACTGTATACGATCTCTTTTCAGCCAAGTATCGCAGAGCGGAGCCTCTCTGCTGTTGTCCAAGGGACCATGCCATCATCCTTTGATACTTCAAATGACAGGGCAGAGGCAGGATCACAAATCACAGACCTGAAAGTGTCCGTCTCACTTACTGGGAAGACATAACCTGCAAGGGAGCAGCGTGCCTCCCTCTGCAGGCTTCACGAATGGATGTTCCACAAACTAGCTTCTTTTAAACTTAATCTCCTTATCGTTGTGTCGTACACAGTGTGCAGACTTCAAGCGATAAAACTGCCCAAACAATAAAGTATTGAACCTTTAGGAGATTATAAACAGAATGAAAGTTTTGCCTAGAACATTTTTATCCTTTTCTTCCCACCCACCCCATAGACACAGTCAGAAAGCAAAAAGCAGTGAATATGAGAGTAAATAACAGGGTACCTTTGTGTCTTCTAAGTGTTCATACTTTTTCTTCTACCAGGGCTTCTGCAGTATATATTGGTTTTAGCTCTCTGCTGAAAACCTGTGGGCTCAAGTTGCACCTCTTACACTGGTCTTCAGACCCACTTTTCATACACATGTGTTTAACCCCCTGTTTATTTCATTATTTCATGCACCCCTCTGCAGCATTTTTAAAACATAATCTATACCAAAATGTATTTTTTCTGAGGAGCATCACTTGTTACAGGGCTAAAGTTTTGAAGGTTATATATATACACATATATATGTACACACACACTTATTTTCCAGCTTGATCCGCTCTAAAGACATCAAATATATTCAACAGTGATCTGCAATTCAAAAGAGATTACTTTCTCAGTAGATAAAAATTTACGGTCTATAATCTTTAGGTTAGCAGGCAATACTTTATTCAGTTCACAAGCCAGTAATTCGTTTGAATTATTTTCAGATCAATTATTTACAACAATGTTAATCTCATCAATTTGAGAGATTAATAGTAAATGAAGTTGATAGTTGACAGTTTGAATTCAATCAACATTTACCTTCATTTGCATTTCTTTGAGCAAGCACTATTAAATCTCATCAAAAAGAGTGAGCATTACACTTACACACTTGCATATGGTCTGACACACACTTGCTTGTATTGACCTGGTAGCAAAAGAAAAAATAAGCAACAGCAGATATTATCAATCTCTCATGCTCAGTGTTAAAGGAAAATGTCAAAAATCATGGCAGAGATTTAAAAGTTGAAGTCTCATTTTCAATATCGCTGATAGGTTTTTTTGGGAGTCACATGGGCAACTTGGAGAGCTGATTTTCAAAAGAACATCTGCAATGTGTTGGCATTTTTAGATGGCAAGTCTTCGAAAGTCTGAATAATAAATAAATAAAAAATAAATGTGTAAGAGCAGGAATAATGTATTGGTTCCTTTTTTTCCTATATTAATCTTAATTTTTCCTTTTCTAAGATCAGAGACCTTTCATTAATTAATAAATCCATTTCCTTTCAATTTTAAATAACTCCCTTCATTACTACGACTGCTTTGGGTTCCAAAATTATAGGAAACACAAAAGATATGACCTTGCAACTTTAGCTACCTGAAGTTTCAAGAAGCATACCATGAAACATATTTTAGCATGTTCCTTCACAAGTAATGAAATACTTTTTTCCTCTTACTAGGAAAGAAAGGACCATTATGCCCTTGAACTCTTCATAAAATTTTTTGATGTGAGAGAAAATGTGGGTCAAAGCATTTATATCATAATACTTGCGTGCATGTCTGTAAATCTCTTAATTAAATGGGAAAAAGAGAAGAGCAAAAGATATAAAGATATTCATCCCTTCATCTGCCCCAGGCAGCCAAAATGTGCATCGGTGCATTTTAATTCTTTGCCAGCAGCAAGTCAAATTTGCAGCCCCTTGAAGTGACAAACAAAACAAGGTGACAACGAAAAATATTGTAAAGCGCAGGCTGGCATTTCACACAGAGCACCACGCTTACCTGCCTCTTTAGTCTTTAAAGACGAATCTCAGATCATTACAAAAGCTACAACCTTCTGTTACCTCTGCGGGCAGAGAGCTGAGTCTGCCCACGCCGAGCACCAGTGAGGTGAGGCAGGGGCTGTGCTGGCACGGTGCTCAGCATGCTGCGGAGGGGAACCTCACCTGGCATTTTTAGTGCTGCCCAGCAACTGGATTAACTCCTGTCCAAATGCTCCGTACATATCCCCTGTCACAGAATCACAGAATCACAGAATCACAGAATGGTAGGGGTTGGAAGTGACCTCTGTGGGTCATCTAGTCCAACCCTCCTGCCAAAGCAGGGTCACCTACAGCAGGTTGCACAGGACCTTGTCCAGGCAGGTCTTGAATATCTCCGGAGAAGGAGAATCCACCACCTCCCTGGGCAGCCTGTTCCAGTGCTCCATCACCCTCAGAGGGAAGAAGTTCTTCCTCATGTTCAGACGGAACTTCCTATGCTTCAGTTTGTGCCCATTGCCCCTTGTCCTGTCGCT
>Ga0065711_1043276_pt1 | contig 14818 bp, 7 predicted proteins | sample Hoacrofraction12_FD_59098 | JGI IMG/M metagenome (GOLD analysis project Ga0065711, IMG submission 59098) | Hoatzin crop microbial communities from Cojedes, Venezuela - Epithelial fraction 12 v2 (version 2) | ecosystem: Host-associated > Birds > Digestive system > Esophagus > Crop | place... | reverse complement strand
CTCCCTTGGCATTCCCAGCTCCCAGCTCCTGAGCCCATAGGGAGCATTCCACTCTCATCACGCCCTAACTACTATTAAAATGCTACTGCTCGTGTTAGTGCTTTCTTTAGTTTTCTTTCATTATGAAAATCAGATTCTTATCTGTAAGTTCAGCTATAACATTAAATTCCGTTGGTCAAAATTTTGATTAAGTCCTTTATGCTGAAAATCCACCAACTCAGAAATTACAAGAATCTGCTTCCTGAAGAAATGATAGCCTGCAATAAAATCTATTTGTGCATTCCTGAAATATTCCTTTCTTCTAAATGGGAAGACTATAACCCTTACAGGATGCCTTGCACTCTGTTCATGCAGCAAAACTAGATCTTCCATTGACAAGCAGAGATCGGGTTGGCTAAAATTTTGAAAAGCCTGTGAATTTGAGGAAATTCCTGCAATTGCTGTTGCAAAAGAAATCTATTTTGCATTTAAATCATTAAATAACTATCACATTAAAGGAATTATTTAAAATAAAGAAAAATGTAGATATCCAATCATCTCAGTAGAATTGATTATCGCAGAACATTCATTTTTCACCACTGAAGTTATAGTTAAAATAATTAGTATTTTCCTTTGCAGCGCAGAATTGTGAAATTTCTGACCTCTACCACTAGCTTAAAAAAGACCCAAAAAAGCTGTAAAAAAAAAAAAAAAAAACACAAACCAAACCACAACACCTGACAACATAATCATAAATACATTTATACCAAAATTAAAATTTCTCTTTCTAGTAATAGAACACAGGTGAAATTTAGCCAACCATTTTGGGCAGTCAAGTTTTTTTCCTTTAGCACATTTTTCATACACCCTTTCCCAAGCACACCATATAGACACATGAAACATTATATTGCATCCTGAAGCAACGGTATATATATTCACAAGGTTTAAACTCTTTAAACTATTTTCAGGACTAAAAATCTTAAGGTCATATAGCCTTCACAACTGCAGGGTAGGCAGAAGTGGCCAGTTTTGAGACTGTAGTATTCTACTTTTTGCGTTTCATGTCTCATGTAATTAAAAAATAACTTTTCTTTGTCTAATACAGCAGCTAAACAAGCACTGCACTATTTATGTTTTCTATTCATGCATCTGCTATGGTATTCACCTTTGACTATCAATATTCTACTTATTAATCCATGACAAGCCGTTCACCATTGAACGGAAAATGCTGGCAGTCATTATAACGTTATCATGCTCAACCTTTTATGAGCAACTCAAGTCACCTTTCTGCACGAACAAAATAGCATTAGTGAACTGCATTGCACTACAGTGTAAAAAGAAAGAGATTTTCAGGACTTTTAGCAGAAGAATAATTGTTATTCCACAGATTTCCCATATTTGATAAAATTCCAGCTGAGTAATAGCCTGAAACTTGAAATAACACTTCTGTGGCAACCAGCCTTACTGTTCTATTCCTTCCAGTGCTTTACTGCTCAGGGGTTATTCAAGAAAAATAAGAAGCCACAGTTTATACACATTACCTTCTTATTTACATCCTATGATTTTGAGATTATAGTTGGTATTAATGGAAAAATGAATGTATTGATCCAACTAAAGTACATGTCTGGCATAGACAATTTGTACAGTCCTGACACTGTGTTTCAACCTTGAAGTAGAATTCTAGTGCTCTAAACTAGTTTAAGAAACTAGTTTAAGCTAGATTAAGAATGTTAGACCTGGAATTTTATGTGAGCGAGTAAATGTATATACACTAACTTGAACTAGCAGATTTGGGTGGCTATACGGATACTCTCAGAATAACATCACTCACTTTCAGATACAGGCTTTTTTGTGTAACATTTCTTGTTTTCAGTATTCTGGTATCTCCCTTAATTTCTACAGCATTTAGAAGTAATACTCATTATGAATTTATTTACTACTTCCAGTAAAAAAAAAAATGATAAAATAATCTGAAACTAAGAGTACGCGTACCAAGCAAGGAATGAGGATAATAGTCAAAGTACAACAATAGAAATAAAATTCAGACACCTGAAATCAGAGAATTCAGATCCTGAGACTTGCACCAACCCTAGAATGAGGATATACTGCGCAAATCAGGCTTCTTACTGGAAAGAATTCACTGTGGAGTAAGAGTTTGTCCTCGAAATGGAGTAAGACAAGAGAAAAATTGTCTGCATACCAGGAACAAAGGTGGCAGGACACAGAATTGAGGGCAAAGAGAAGAACTCCACTGGATGTGGGGAAAATTCCACTCACTATTCTTCATGTCAGGGCAAATAACACTGCCTCTTCCTTGCAAGAAGGTATTGCAGAAAAATATATCAGACAAGAAAAAAATGTTTAAGATGACACAAGGGTGTTCTACAATGGAATTATTTTAGTCACCACAAGAAGGGTGGCAAAACATCAAAGATGACTGAAAGACTGGTATTTTGAGGAAAGTTTGGGGATTTTCAGTTACGGCGAGATATTCATAGACACGATATTGAATGCAGGAATGACACCAGTTGAGCTCTGAAAGTGCTAACTTTCTGACATCAAATAGCTGACAAAAAAGAGGTATCATTTCAAAACTGAGGCAGATGTGGTTTTGATGCATAGGAAGATCACGTAAACATGGATATAAGTGCTAAATGAACATCAGAAGTATGAATAACAATACTGATGGAAGCAGAAGTACAAAATCGATATAGTGAAATACATGTATTTTGTAAATGGATGTATTGCAGAACAGTGGTCATAAAAATACCTTAAGAAAAGTAATCATGAGTTACTTCCATTCAGAGTAAACAGAAAGATATGTGAAAACAGATTAGCAAACAACATCCTTTATTTAAAAAGGGCATATGATGAGAAGTTATGGAAAATAACTACTGAGGTCAACTTCACTGAGAGCTTATCGGTTCAAATATTCAAAAAGACTTCCAATATCTTTAACTTAAAAGAGAAACAGCATCAGAAAGTTGCATCTGAAGCAAGAAGAAAAAAAAACTGAAAAGACTCAGACGGAATAAAAAAACCCCTCTCATTTCTTGTCATGTATGCTCAAGAAAAAGGGATTCAACTAGAAACAAGAAATGATGAATGCAGGTGCCATAAGCAGGAAAGAGGAGATTCCAAGGCCTGACTTTATTGTAAGGAAAAAGGAAATCTGGAAATGGATATGACCGTTCTCCATAAATACATAGGAGAAAGAAACAGTAGGGAGGCATAATTGCCAGTTAATCTTAATACTGACAAAAGAACAAATGGCTATGAAGTCGTTATAAATACATTTAGTTAAGAAATCAGAGGGCCTCTAACTTTCAGAGGACTAAAGTCCAGAACAGGCTTGCTAAAGAAATATTTTATTTTAGAGGTTAGCTGGCTAAATTTAAGAATTTATGATTACAAAGAATTCCACTGTCTACAATAGAAACTCTTTTCCCATCCAGCATTGTATTACTTCTGTATATTTGATGACAGGGCAGGATGGTGGAGGGATGTTCAACACTTGACCAATAAGTAAGTTCTCATTATGTCCCACTTTCTCTACTTTCTCAAATTTTGACACCTTTTAAAAATCAAAATCTCCAGTTGCACTTCTTTTTGTTCATCACTAATTTCATTCAGCTTGAAATGAATTGATACAATATTCTCCTCCACAGTTAGCACTTTTTTATTTGATGTATATCAGTGCAGTCTATAATCCCATAAATCTTCTTTTGATTCAGTAGCAAGACAATGTTCCTTTATAGAAATGGCAAATATTTTTTCCTATCTTATCTTACTGTTGGGTAGTAGAATCTCTCATGGAGGCAAAGCAACCACTTACTGTTCAATAAGCCTAACCAAATCACAGATCTAATGCTGGGTTTCTCTAGGGACAAGAAAAACAATCCTGCAAAAAGAAAAATTAACAAGCATTTCTTTTTCCATGCAGTTAGCAGTCAAAATAGAGAAAAAATATTTTGTTGGTTATGTAAATTTAAGTACAAAAGCCATGCTATTTTGACTCTATAATATGGTTTATCTTAAACAAAATGGAAGCCATCATCAATGTCTGTTGTTTTTAAAGAAGCACATTGTGCAACACAGATAGAAGACACCTTTGCATATCACATTGCTTACAGCTGTTACACTGTACCTTAAATGTATGTAGCAATTAACACCCTGGCACCTAAAGTCAAAATGATCTCATTTTCTGCATTGAGAATTTCTTTCCAGATAAAGAACAGTTACCAAAACACTGTTAGAAATGTGTTTTCTACCCTGATCTGCAGATTGAATATTAGAAGCGATGCTCAGCCTCTCAGAAAGAAACCATTATCTAGTCATTAACTTTTCTTTTACCCTTCCTCTCTTCTTAAAAACCAAAGTGTAAATGAAACTGTTTAAGATACTACATTGCATACAACTAACTAAATGCTTATGCCCACACGAATGAGTAAATAGGAAGGTGAAACATAGTCATGTTCATTTACAGTTTCATTTCTGACATCAAGTGCTGAGTCTGCTCATTCACCCTTTTATGGGCAAGCACCAATTTTTAATTAATTCACTCAATTAGGGAGTACAGGATGAGAAACGTAAGTCAAATTGTTTAACACATTCATAGCAATTATATTTTAAAACAAGAGAAAGACAGTGACTATGCATCTTATTTAAGTCCTACAGGAATATCATTAACTTGGAAAAATATTCCTCATCTTTAGAGACAAGCAGAAACAACAGTTATTTAAAAAAGAAAAAATGGAGCATTGCAAGTACCACAGTACACGTAATATAAATAGGGATAGTGTCAATTAGGCGGGATTATTAATACACTAGCAACAGTGTCTGTAGACATTGTTGAACAATTCTGTTTGTTTCAGTATAAAAGTCAGATTTCATTTTTCAAATTTTTTTTTGGCTCTCCACAACTGTTTCTGCAATGCACGTATGCGTGTGTTTGCTCCTCGATATCATGATATTTCAAAGAATTTTGTCGTTTCCTGTGTTAAGTACAACCTATCCAGAATGTCAAGCATTAATCTTCAGAAAGATGCACATAAGCTGAGCATGCAAAAATGGGCAAACACACTGCTCAAACTGCAGGACTTGCTATGTTTACAAAAGGAAGCTTTTATACACACTCATCTAAATCTGAGTGGGCAGCCCTGGGAACCTGACCAACATATTTCTAAGCTTTTAAATGCATTTGCAGTATAGGCAATAATGATACATTTATTTAATAGGCTAGTGTATTGAAACGATTGACAATTTCAGCAATAAACATATTTATTTTTCACTCACACTATTCACTACAAATATATCCAAAACATTCTTCCATGGACTCTACTGAGTGGTCAAATTCTTGCAATCATTGTCTGATGGGAAAATTTACTTCATACCCTGACCTTCGTTATAAATATTTAATGCTGTTTAATCTCAATGAAAATTTGCATAACACTGAGCTTCAATTACAGTTTGAGACTCTTTTCATCATTTGATATACATCCACGACCCTTTTAATCAGAATAAGGTGTTTTCAGAGAGTGGACAATATAAGTGCCTAGAATTCTTGAGCATGTACAAAGCAAATCTTAAGTAAGATAAAGGTGTAAAAATATTTTAGAATAGTTTCTAAATAAAAAATTAAGTTATCAAGGTGGAAGCCTTCCTATATTTCTGCATTTTGTCTGTGACTACACTTCTTTTTCTCCAGTAAAGCATAATTTTACATTAGTCTCCTTCCGCTTGGGTTACATGTTCAAGACATACATAAAAATACAATAAAAAGGGGAAATGCACTTCATTTACAGTTCAGTGCTGATGGATGTATCATCCACACTGCTCAAGCTGGAAGCACTAACTGTTTCCGAGTGAGACCATTAGTGTATACTGTGTATACCAGCTTTTCTCTTACCTGTGAAGCCACTGTATCTTGTGTCACTGGCATTGGAGAGAGTATTATGAAAAAAGCACTGGCTTTAACTGGATGTCTCTACCAACACCTCACTGCCTAAAATAGTTAACATGAAGCTATATTTGAAAGTGAAGGCCAATAACAATATTTTTTCTTAATGTGTTCACAAAAACATGGTGCGGTGGGCTGATTCTCACTACACCAGCAAAGAATCAGGGTAGCCACAACACAGAAGTTGGTGTGTGTGGACAATATAAGACAGTATAAAGAACTGAAGTAATTGATTCTCATCTTCTATAAACTTTGAAATTTTGTTCGTATAAATAGAAAATAGAATGTATACAAATATGTTTAAAAATACCTGCTTATTGTATAATGCTGTGATATATAATTCTTTAATTCTTTAACAGCCAAAACAGAATAAAGAAAGTAGTTTGCTTCCTAACTTTTCACAGATAAAATGCTGGCAGGGAAGGAAATATCCATGAGAGTCATTAACAATAACCCAAAATTTCTTTCAATTAAAAAAAAATGTTGTTGAAAACTTTTGATAACCACATTTTCAAAAACAAAGATTAAACTAAAAACACTTTTGTGGCAATATTTTTAAGTACTACACAAAATCTCTTCAAATGGAACCGCATACTTCTTTAAGAATAGGAGATACAGCTGTGACCATTTTCTAACGTAACACATCTTTACCTTTTTATAAAGAAGACTTTTTTTTTGTCTGTAAAACTTAGGATTCTTATTTTTTTATCATGAAAAAATGTACAGAAATTAAGGTGACCACAGCAAGTGCTTTTTGATTATTCTCTTTACTCCAGATATTATTCATATTTTTTCCAAGTGAATTGCTCAATATTGGTAATAAAATTTAAAAAAAAAAAATCAACAAACCTAACAGAACAATGAATCCTGAATAAATGTCTACTTTTCCCCAACAGATTTAGAAAGATGCAATAAACATGCAGGATATTTCAAGTGCCCCTGATCAGGTAAGCTTCTAACACAAGGATAGGATACGTAATGCACAGGCTGTCTTAGTATAAATATATGATTTCAGCAATGATGGACCTCGTTTGTATTGAAGACTACAGTGGCTGACATAAAAGCAAGACTACAGAACAATTTTTGAAAATACAAACTCTTATGTGGAAAGTTATATTCAGGCTGTACCTTAGTATTCTTGCAGCCGAGAACACTGAAAGCAAAAGTCACATAAGCTTGCCTTTCTATATTACCATTGCATTTCAGTCTTGACAATGAGATCCCTGCTCTAACTGCCTTAATTTTCACTTTTAAAAGGCAAAATGTTGTATGTTATGTGAGGTCTGACCAAGTAGACGCTCAGAAGAGAACGCCAGATGTTTTTTCATTTTTGAAATAACATTATCAACAGCTGCATTTTTATACCCAAATAAAATGTTAAATTAACATAGCTTATTTCCACATGTTGATCTAAGTATGTGTGTATACCAACGCATACACTGTAGCTTTGGATAATTAAAATACCCCTCTTAAGCGAGCTATGAATAAAAGCTTTAGGAGAGCAGTATGATTTATCCTCTAAACAACTTCAGATAGTTAGAGGGAAGAGAAAAACAAAGATATAGAAATGATAAAATGCTTTTTGCTGTGATACTTCACTAGAAATGAAGATTATAAAGGGCAAGAAATATCCAGTCAGGACAAAAGGCTCTTTAAATCTTTTAAATCTTTTTTTGTGCTTGTGATTACAGGTTGAAATGATTGATTTTCCTCTATGACAATATCTTAAATTGTGTGTCACACAGTCAAAATTTAAAGCTTGATAAGTCCACAGTACAATTTTAAAATCATTCAAAGCAGTTCAAAATTTAATTAAGAAAAACATTAGACCAATTAAGACTAAACGGTAGTATAAAATATTAAGGTAAAACATGTATTAGCATGACATTTGCATTTTTATGAAGTATGAATCACAAAGAAATAAAAACTGTTGCTAAATTTCAGTTAAGTCCCTTTTAAAAATCTTGTTTCCATGGCAATGCTGAGAGTAAGTTTTCAGAGGATGTAAGATATGGATTTTTTTTTATTTAAAAAAAAAAAAAAAAGAAACAGTTTAAATGAGAAATAGCAACATCATGGCCTCTTTTCAATTTTCTAATATGTCTGAGAGGCACAGAAAATAAGTCACCAAGACATCAATGCCAGGATGAATACAGGACAGACCCCTACTTATTCTACTGTTTTGCAGCATGCTTCTAAATAAGCACATTCTCTAGTATCATTCTGCTGCAAACACGCTAACTGTCAAACAGACAACAGTATTATTGCAATCTGAAGGTCTAGTAGTGCCCATTCAATCAGGAAAGCTTAATAACAACACTCATTATCGAGATGAGCTGAAATACCGCTACAAAGGCTACCTATGACAAAAGTAACCAAGTGATTCTTCTTTTACATTCCAGATCTAAGAAAAGTGGTTCAAGTCTCTAATGAGTAATCAGGGATTGAGGTTTCCAGGCTACAAAAATCCTGTTGTGGCAAAAAAGGCAGAAACCTAACACCCAAATCAATACTGTATTACTCTCTCCACAGGCAAGAGCTACTGGGTCAGGAAAATCATGAAAAATTCATAGTGAAGGTGGTCAAGTCATCCATAAGATACAGAAAATAATGCTATATCTAAAGATCCCTTGAGCAATCGAAGACATTTTATAGATTTCACCATGGATAAGTGCTGGTTTGTTTCATCTATGTACCTTAATATTGTTTCTCTCTTATTTCTAACAGAAAATGAGGATGCTTTGGTCTGTATTCACCGTCTTTCTTATTTACTTTACTAATTTCTCAGTCTTTGTGCTCCACTGTTGCAATAGCCACACATGGGATAATTCCCAGTCATTCCTTCTAGTAGGAAAACTGGATAACACATCTTGGAGGAGCCCTCCATACAAATTACTCAGCAGGGGTAAGCATAATTCTGGCAAACAGAAAAAGTTAAAAAAATGTCCTACTCCTTTCTGTGGCATCACTTCTCCAAAGGGGCACAAGCAACAGGCCTTCATCCTTTATAAAGTGTGAAGACTCAACAATAAAAAAAGATACAACTGTATTTCATACAAGGGTAATAGAAGGAAAACAAGTATTTAAACAACCACATGTGGAAAAGCCAAACAAGCAAAGATTTGTGCATGATTAATAACCCAGTTTATACATCTTCATTCTTTCTTCAGCATCAAATTCACATCTAAAAAAGCAACAGTAAAAAAAGTAAAATGGCAAAGAAGGTCCCCCTGCACAGTATATATTAAAGTAAATAGTAAAAAGGAACTCTAACAACAGCAAGAAATGGTAGAAATCTACTGCCAGATAAAACAACATGTCACTTTTTAAAGCTTCATAAACACTTTTGAAAATTCTGCAAAGCTACATTCCTCCACAATGCACAGAAATCCAAAGCTTTCCAGTAGGATGAGCTGGGCACAGTTACTCCACACCTGTACAAGATTTAAACATCCTGTGATTCAAGACACTCTGTGAAAAATAGATGTAGTCATGATTAAATCTGTTATGCCAGAATAAGATAAATGATGTTAGAAAAGACCCTGCCCCTCTCTGCCATTGATGAAAAAGAGACAAATTAAGGATGGAAACCACTGGTCCATTCCATCAATTGTCTGTATGATGTCATGTTATCTCCTGTTCAGTATTAGCAATCTCTATCTAGTGAGGTATTTAATAAATGTTTTTTATTGTATTAAAAAAATACTGTTCACCTGTGAATGTAATTGTCCAAGTACATTGCCTCTCCACGTACACATTAGACTCAATCATCCCCAAGTTCTTGGAATAATGTAGAAAACCATGAACACATGAGCAAGACATGTTCTCTCTTAGATTTAAATGTGTTGGACACTTACCTAGAACATTTATAAATATCACTGATCTGATTACATAATGCCAGTGAAAGACTCAGAAAGTAATACCTTCGATCAGGTGTGTTTCAGCTTTTTTTTTTTTAATTTCTGACAATTAGGGAAGAATATCAGGAGCTAAAAGGCGGAAAAAAATTCTTTTGGACTTCAGTGGGAAATGTAGAAAAAAACATATACCTAGCTAAAGCTGTACAGAATATGAGATATAGCGAGTCAGAAATGCCTACAAGTTGAATCTCTCTACTACCGTAGTATCCAAATATACTCATTAGACACAACATGCCAAGGTTCTAAGTGGTTCCTTTTTCTGAAGTGAGATGGTCTCTCAGCACTAACTGCATATTCCAAGTGCTGAATGACTTCCAAAAACAAAAACATTTTCTAGTTTTTTTTATATTCTTGCTCTGGTAATGAAACTGGCTATGCAAAGTTGTCACCTTCTTAATCGTAGATCAGTCCCTTTTGAATTCTTACTTCCAAGAAAAATCAGAATCTACCATTTCTTGCTTCCTCCACAGAGAACACCGTAGGCATCCACATTTAGGAATCACCAGCAGAATTCCCCTCCAAGTTTCACATTCCCATCAGTGAAGCATGAGCCCAAGCTTGACTTCTCTGTCTCCAAGTTAGACCACACTGGCTCTTAGAACACACAAAAGTAAATTCTTAGAGATGGCAAACTTAGTCATAGAATCATAGAAAGTTTTGGGTCAGAAGGGATCCCTAGAGGTCATCTAGTCCAACCCCCCCGCAGCGAGCAGGGACACCGCTAACTAGACCAGGTTGCTCAGAGCCCCATCCAACCTGGTCTTGAATGTTTCCAGGGATGAGGCCTCCACTGCCTCTCCGGGCAACCCGTTCCAGTGTTTCACCATCCTCATTGTAAAGAATTTCTTCCTTATATCCAGCTTAAATAATAATAGTACTAGTCTATAGTACTTTACCATCTTAACAGAATGGCAGGTTCTCCTGTTTCTGGTTTTTATGATAGATGTAGCATATCTTTTTAGATTTACTCTGTAAAAACTGTCTAGTATTTTCTGCTCATCACATTTAGTTAGACAATAAAAATTGTGGATGTGGGACCATCTTTGTCTTCCTTGCTTGTGCTGCAGTTGAGCCCTGGTTCTTGACATTGCTGTCTCCACTATTCTAGTGACTAGCATGAATCTCGCAGGATATATCAGTTGTCCCCTCAGGCCATGTCCGGATTTAAATGTTTTTGGTTTTCATCTAAAAAGACTTTCAGCTGCGAAAGCAGTAAAAGGCACATCCAAGACACCCAGTGTAAAACCAAAATATACGAAGTAGGAAGATTTTCCATATACAGTGAATAATATTTTTTTAATTAGAAAAGCATTTTAAGTATTCAAGCACATATCCAGAATATAATTCTTAGAACTAAGCTATGAACATCAGTTATAAGGAAGCCATCAGTACGTGTCTTTATACTTCGATATTTCTGTCACTTGTGCCTCACGTTACTTGTGTTAAGGCACCTGTCATATTTACGGAATCAGAGAACTCATATCTGGGAGGATCACAGTAGAAAAGTACTGCATTTACAGGCGGCGACTCCCCTGTGTCTTCTCAGAACGGACATAGGAACATGACCCCAGAGAGCTGGGATCTAAACAGGAATAGAAAGAACCTGTCTCTCCTAGTTTCTTTAATAAAAACAATAAAGAGAAAAACAAAGATACTTGCTTTGAAATGCTTCATAATGCTCAGATATTTGCAGCATATACTACAATTATGCCACTGTCGTGTATTGTCCCATTATCACTGCAGGAAGCTCTGATGTTTTATGCAATCTCATTTGAAAGTAGTTGAGAGAATGTTTAGATACTGGTGCAAGGGAATATAAGGGCCAATTTGCCAAGGTGCTAATACTACTGAAATCTCACTAAAGTCAATGGAAACTCGGGTTATTTTGCACTTCTCAGAAAATGTTTAAAAATAGCGAGTCCATAACAGGGACCTTGTGAAATCACTTGTGGCACCTGTATTCCCCTAGCAAGTATATATCAGTGCAGAAAGCAAAGCAGGTTATTATGAAGTAAAGAGGTGAAATCAGCTGCAAGGAAAAACTAAATTATTATTAGCATCATGTAGTACGATCAGGCGGTATGTATTTGGGATATGTGTCAATATCATAGAAGACAATGCACTTTAATACATGTCACCACTATACTGCTGGATGAAAAGTAGCGGTCAACCAGATTTACAAACGATTATATTTGAACACTAGATTAGAATATTTAAGCTTTTTTTTGGACATTACATTGAACATTCAATGTATTAAGGTTTTCAAAGAAATGTTTCCCAAATTTAATGTTATGACTTTCAGAAAATGGCAGTTTTCTGAAGATTGACACAGTGTCATGAAAGACCACATTTCTGGGGTTTCCACTGTTTCACTACATATGGATTAACCTCTTAAGTGAACATCGAAAAATGTTACCTTGGACAGATGAGAGTACTAGAAAATCTGTATCTTTGTGAAGCTCAGTGAGAACTGAGCAATTGAAAGTACCATTGCACGGCTCAGCGAGAGCCATGCACAGGGCTGAAGCATCCATTTTTCACAGGGTTCTCCACTGCTATCAGCTGCAGAGTAAGCTAGCTTGGGGCAAGGGAACATCGTTGTGCCTGGTCTGACTACCTCATCGAGAACTTTCTACTTACATTGCTTAGGTCACAGGTTCTCTGGCTTAACATATTGGCAAGAGTAGCACAAAACACTGCCAATTGGTTTATTTTAATTTACAGGTATTTATTGTTTATTAGCAGTAACATGGTTATTGGTGCAGTAGACAAATTTTTTTATTTTTGTTCTTACACACATTTCTCCCCACAGAAGTTCTCTGAAATACTTTGTTCTTCTAATTGCATGCAGATACAAAATATAACAGTTTTATTAGAAAAGAATGAATGATTGGGAAGGAGTACGCAAATTTAAACAAACAAAATCCATGTGACTTACACAATGATAAGTATAGTCTAGGAGAATATTAAAAACTTTGCATCTGTTCTTGTTAATTATACCCTTCATCTTCAAAAACAGACAAAAATGAATGAAAAATATTCTGCATTTTCCACATATATAGTACTTCTTTTAATAAATAATCTTCGGGTTTAGTAGAATACATTTTACAACCTGATAAACATTATGTTACATTGGAAAGTAAAATGGCTGTATCGTTTACTATGCTTCCATCATTTAATATAGTATCTGTAACAGCCTGCACGTTCTCACAATATTCTAACTTTACATTACTACAAAACACAATTTTATAAATTGTAAAGGTCTGTACAAACAGGAATGTATTTTAATACAGAAAACTTGACACTATCACTGCACTTTTCTTCAAAAATATTCATTCCTTCCTTTGACGTTTTTTTGGCTTACACAACAGGGTGCCAAACATTTGTGACAGCTTACAATAGAAAAACAATATTGCTTTTAGTTAACAATGTTAGCTATGAATATATATTGACAGCGTTTTCACTGCAGATTTGCTGCCAACATAATACAAAGCAAATAGCATTCAATATGTTGGAACACTCAGGGGAATTAGAGTTTCAAAAACAAATTTATGGCATTAGGTGCTGAATGCTAAATCTAATGAAAATGCAAATTCAGAAGTATCTCCCACACATACAAAGGAATACAGTTTGGCAAAGTGATAAAATTAAGATTGTTTAAGTCAGGAGAAAATTATGTTAAAATGCCTCTGCTTGTTTGGCTTTTTATTAATCTTTGTGGTAAATCTGGCTTTATATTTTTCCCCAAAGCCTTTCTGCTTTGTTTCCTTGAAGTACATCAGAGAGAGATCATAAAAAAATCCAAATTCCAAATGCTCCCAAAAGTCTTGAGAGAACACATACATAGGTGTATCATTTGAATATTTGTAACTTTACTACTAACCATATACAACCACAAGCATCACTGTTCCCTTGAAAGAACAGAAGCTGAGATTTGCTTCCAAGTCTGTATGTTTATTATCATCTACAGAACAAGCAAAGTAATGGATAGAAATGATGATTTAAATCTTATTAAAATACAGTAATGTACAGCAATGTTGTAGTGTCATCTCCTATGTCTTAAAACATATTTGTTAAACCAAACATTTATTGACAGTACCTTATAAGTGACATGACATTAATAGTTTTTACACCATTTACAAAACAAATTAACTTGAGTTAATAATATCACACTGACAAGAAAGCAAAAATTGTTCAAATTTTGTAGCTGTTGAATATAATTTGTTATGAATTCTTAAATGAACTTGATATTATCACTCATCTATATCAAGTAGTTCAACACCAATATCTAACAGTGCTTCTCGGAAAACATAAGAATACTATGTAAGTTTTAAAATAACTTCTTTAATTTCTACTCACATGACCAGTACCAGTTGGAAATACAACTGATCTACAAGGATGAGCATTACTTTCTAGTATATTATGGCTGTTTTCTTTCTTAATTTCTGACATGGGATATTGCATTTACCTTTGTCACATGTTGTGTCACATATTTTTAGCTCTCACTTTCACATAAGAATGACTGTATTTATTTATTGTATTTCTTATATAAAAGTCCATGGGTTTTTTGCAAACTAGACTCACTACATAAGTGACCGTGACTAGCAGAACTGGAAGGTGAAAGATAGTAGTAATCAAAATGTTTGCAACTGCATGGATTTTCTTTGTTTTAATTAATTTGGGTTTAACTAAAACCTCTGATAACTATTTGGCAAAAACACTTGCTCTGTCAGATACTCATATTGTGCAAAGTTCTTTCCAAGTAATCCAAGAATTTTCTCTTACTCTTTAATCCCCTCGTAAATGCTCAAAAAACAGAAGTGGCTAAGATTCAACAATCATGATATGCTCTCAGATAGATATGAAATTGTATAGTTTGTGAAAACAAACTCTTCATAGGTTACCCTCCAGTCTAACTGAATTGTTGAAATGTATTTGTACCTTCTAAATAACCGGGGGG
>Ga0065711_1007467_pt1 | contig 14818 bp, 7 predicted proteins | sample Hoacrofraction12_FD_59098 | JGI IMG/M metagenome (GOLD analysis project Ga0065711, IMG submission 59098) | Hoatzin crop microbial communities from Cojedes, Venezuela - Epithelial fraction 12 v2 (version 2) | ecosystem: Host-associated > Birds > Digestive system > Esophagus > Crop | place... | reverse complement strand
GTGCAGCCTGCTGTAGGTGACCCTGCTTCGGCGGGGGGGTTGGACTAGATGACCCACAGAGGTCCCTTCCAACCCCTACTATTCTGTGATTCTGTGATTCTGTGAAATACCTGAAGGATCTAATTTGGACGCGTTCATGAAATGCATCTAACACACAGTGACAAGAACAAAAGATAATTTACCAATGTAGGCATTCACTTGCCCAGATACCTTTATTGGTTAATGTTACTTTTTATTATATTTTAATCTATCATCACATACTTTTCAGTGATTGTCACTCGTTGATTGAGTGGAAACTACTGGGCCAGAGCCATGCTTACTTAGAAGAACTTAGCTGTAAGGAAGATTCACTAAAAGAGAATCAGTTCTGTTTTAACCAAAACCAGGGCACTGTTACATTTCATCTCTAATTTAAAGCAGATGATTGAATTCTTTCTTCAAATATGACAAACCTCGAACAAGCGGGACATGGGTAATCCTTACTGTTCTGGCCGCTAGCCAGAAAATGAGAGCGCTCTCCAAGAAGATGGGAGATGAGAGTTCAAAACCCTGATGTTTAATTAAGCATTTAACGCANAGCTACTACCTTCTAGGTGAGTTCTCTAGCCGTTAAGCTGTTACATAAAAAGCAGTTACAGCCAAAGTGAAAAGGAGAGGAGCTGCTTCTCTGCTCTGCTTTGCACACCTGAAATGGCCTAACAATGTGAGGTCCATGGGGGATGTATCTCAGGAGGTGTCATGCCCAGGTTGGCTGTTGGGGATCCTGTTCTGAGCTGCTCCCGGACTCACTGGGAACCCAACCATTTGGGTCAATTTTCTGATTTCTGTTCCACAGCCCAGGTTTAAGCACCCAACTTCTCACCTAGCTTGAACCCTGAGTGAAAGTGTCTTCGCAATGCCAAGTCCTCACAATGGCGATGGTCGACTGAGAATGTACTGAAAATTTCAGTGCTTCTTTCTGTGTATATATGGAAAGAAATGTCAATGCTGGTGTTTAAATTCTTAATTTATTAACAGCCTTATGTACCATTTCAGGTACTTGAAATTCATGCTTCATACAGTTTTGTACATGCTATCTTACTGACAAAGCCGTTCATTATCATTGGGTTGCCATGGAGTACTGATCTCACAGATCTGGGAATAATAACCCATTATGCTAATATAGCTTGTCATTGTGTCTGATGCGATGTGATGTCCCGTAACAACTGATGTTTGTAACTAATACAATTTATGGTAAGATCGCAGTGTATGGAACAGTGTTGCCAAACATTGCCTACCCTTTTTTCTTTGAATTATCTTTTTGATTTGACATCTATTTACAAAACCGTTTATACATCCTTTAGGTCAGTATTGTTCTGTTTTTAACTTCTTTCTACCATGAGAAACAGGGGTTTTTGACAGAACAGTTCTGGCCTGTTTGCTCAGTGCTATAAACACGTGTCTTCTGTGCTGTCCTGCTTCCTTGGAGCCTCAAGTTCGTGTTACAAAGTTCCCTTTGGGACAGAGGCAGGACAATTTACTGGATTTGGTGAACTTCTTAGGTGCCACAAGAAAACAAAGACAATTATGTTCAATAGGTGGAATACATAATTCTGTAATGCAAACAGCATTATCACAACCTTTCTTATACACCCAAGCGTGAAACTGAACTTTATTTCAGACTGTGCTACTACACGAGGAACTGGCCTTGAATCTTCATATTGCTTCATCTTTGTTCTGTAGCAGATGACCTGGCATTTGTTAGTGATCTGTAACATACACTGAAATGTGGTTTTAGCCTTTGCCAGATTCTCAGGACAGTCCACCTTCATGTGCATGTGAGCATACTTTCAATGACAGCATTTCAGCCATGATTCTGTGCTTCTCAAGACATCCACTCAGAATATGGCTTCCCTAGAGCGTATCACCGTGCTTTCAGAAAGCTTCACTTCTCTGTACAAGCATTCTCTTAAGGCAAACCACTATTTTATATGGTTATCACTTTTAGTTGTAAGGCATATTTATAAATTATTCTGGCAATGTACTTTTTCTTTAAAATATTCCCTGAAAATTGTATCATCCCAATGTTACCTCCACTTTCATATTCCCCCGAGGTGTATTGCACAAAACAACCCTTAAGATCAGCTTCTGCTTTGGCAAAGGGTGTTTGAGAAGCAAACCATCATAGCAAGAAATTACTATATATGTCACAAAGATACTCTGATCACACAAGTTATATTTGTACCTGGATGTGCAGAGAGACATCAAGTACTGATAGGCATTCAGACTTCTGCTTCTTGATGTTATCAAGATTAGACATAGAAGCATCCTTCTTAGAACATCTGTGTTGTACTTTTACCAAAGAAAGATTGTTCTCAGCAGTATGTTTCCTACTAATGTATTCAACGAGTCATAAATTATACAACCAGAAAAACTGTTGTGTCATCCAGTCTGCTCTTCTCATAGAGCAGGCTTTATGGCTTCTCTGAATTAATTTCTGTTTGAGCTAAAGCACATCTTCAAAAAAAACCCACTTAATATAAAATTTCCACTAATGGAAGAATCACCACCAGGCTGAATAGCATTCTGGCGGTTAATTTCCTTCCCTTTGTGTTTAACTTCTTTAATGCATTTGTCTGGTATAAAATTCCATACACTGGATATTACTGAACGAAGAGCTGTCTGTTAGCACATTTCTGTTACTCATATTCATGCTGAGTAGGCATGGAAGTCATCTCACCTAACTTTCAGGCATCCTCAATAGTTTATGTTGCATCTTACATCAAGCCTGGCTTGCCTGATGATAACCGGTGGAGAGGAATGTGCACTTTCAGGGTGCAGTTCAGATGAGCTGCTTTAGGTGTGTTTATTAGGAGGCAATGAATGACACCTTGGAAGTGCCTGAATGTTTGTGTTGTCTAAAATGGGTTGAGTGGCTCCCTGTAAATATGTTTTGCAAATAGGTGCCATTGCAGGTGCAAATTCCTGCTATTAGAGGATATGATTAAATGACTGTAACTTTCTCGTGGTCAAAGAGAACTAAGATTTAAGGCAAGTTTTCCAGTCATTGGTTATAGTTGCCTTTCCTGAATGTCCTCTAGTTCGTCAGCAACTTTCTCAAGTTGCAGGCACCAAAACAGGACTGAGCATCCCACAATGGCTGCAGAGACACTGGCGGTGAAGCAGGAGAGCTTTCCTGATTTTGCTTTTGTTTATCATGCTTGAAAAGGCTCTCCATAGCTCTTCAGGTCACAAGAATAGCAGCCTGTTTTCGACACATTAGTCATCCTGGTCTCAGGCCTTTTTTCATAATCAGTGCTTCCCAGGAATAGAAAGCCTTGTTCTGCCCATGTGGTGTGCGCTCTTTGTCTCTGGCTATGCAGTTCTCCACAGGTTAGAATTAGTATCTCATACATTCTTTACTTGCATTTAGTTTTCAAAATGCTATTCGAAGTAGAAGGATCTTTTTACTTCTTTTTCTGTCTGCCACTCTTAATTTGTGTTTTGCCTGTAAACTTTATGGAAATGTTTTTGGTTTTCTTTTATGTCATTAACAGTAAGGATAAATAGTACAGGACCAAGAACTGGTTTCTGTACCTCTGCTAGAAATACATTCATTGTGGTATGATTCTCCCTTAACCCATGCTGAGAAGTATCAGTTACCTAGCTTTTCATCTGTTTTTGTCGTGAACATTGATTTTTTGGTTCTTGTTTTACAGTTTGGTAAGACATCTATCCAGCTGCCAACCAGGAATACAAGACTATGCTTTTAACCGTGTTAACCAATTTTATAATCTAGTAAAAAGATACAGTTTGTTTAATAAAATCTGCTTTCCGTAAATCTATGCTTATGGCATTGTGTTATTATACTTTGGCTCTTTAGTAATCAAACCCAGCCATTCCTGGATGAGCATCAGGCCAGCTGTGTTGTGGTTGCCTGGATTGTCCTTGCTGACACTTCAAAAAAAAAAGATACAATATTAGTTTTGTCCCAGCCTTCAGGAATACTGAATTTCCTTTTGAATATGCAATAAAAGGGATCTTTTTATTATTTTCAGATGTAATTAGGCTTTTCAGTTTTTCTGAGGAATTACTGTGTTTTCTCAGCGTTTAAGCTGCTTATTTGGAAAATCTGACGTTAAGCTTAGTATTCTTTCTTTATTTTCACAACTAACCAATGCAGAGTTCATCTCTATAGGTGCCTGTTCCACTCCAAATTTAATAATGTATTTCTGGCAGTCACTTACTCCAAAGCCTTTAGATATTTCAATATATATAAAGAGTTTTCTGTCATGGCCCACTGACCAGCGTGAGAGCAATGTCCTGTCCATGCTGTGTTTGGTAGCTGCAACTGTCTGGTCATACAGAAGGTCCCTCAGACACCAGTTAAATTCCATGCACTTCACTTGTCTGCTCAAGTGAAAATTTTTCAGTAGGCAGCTGTACTCAAGCCAAACTTTCAAAAAACTTCACTGAGCTCCTGTGGATGGCACAAGTAATTTTCTTGTCCCTGCTGCTTTTATATTTCAGAGTCACCATGAGAAATATTTATGTCCTGGAGTCTGAGTCTAGCAAAGCAGCAAACATTTACATTTGCCTTTAGGTTTGTGGCTAAGAAAAGGGTGAACTCCACTTTCAGAGAAGGAGTTGTTAATGTAATGTTAATAAAGGGTTATTATATACTACAGCATCATAATGGTGTGTGGCTAATAAAAGATGACACATCGTGTGTTGGGTTGTCTGTAAGCAAGGAGGCCAAATAGCATTTAATTCAATATAAAAGATAGACAACGTTGTGAGTGTGCTGCTGCAGCTAGTATCAAGAAATGACAATAATGATTCAATCAGACATAGAATAGGGGATTGATAATGATAATTATTAAGCTAGATTTTGGCTGCAAATATTCTTCTCTCATTTTTCTTTGTGTAGGTGTTACTTTGTATGCTCTACTGTAGAGGGAGACATGAACAGGTGTCTGACTTGTTCTCATGTTAGTCTTTTTTCACAGAAATCTCTCCTGTAGTTTCATCACAGAAAGCTTCACAAAATGTTGTGAGTCTTCTTGGACGGTGAAGGTTTAGCTTGCCAGTTCACAGTGCCAGCTTGTGGCTTGGTTTACTCCTGGTATTGTGCCATTTTCCACCTACATGAGCAAGGGTATGAATCCTAGCCAGCAGCAGCTGAAAGGCACCACGATGCAGTTCAGTCTGTACAAGATGCTCTTGAAGAGTTTACAGGCTTACGAGTGAGAGTCATCTCATAACCTTGTGTCAGTTCTTCCTCAGTCATCACTGAGGAGTGATAGGCACCTCTATAAAGTGATTTGTTCTGTCTTAAGCTAAGAATCTAAGAAGGATATGATGAATCACCTAGAAATGTCAGTCTCTCTTCATTTACTCAGAGCCTAGGTGGCCAGATTAAATTTGATATCTGGTTTGTAGGTGGCTAAATTTGAACCTTTCCTTAAAAGGCAGCCATAGAGTAGACCAGGTGCATCAGAAGATAAGGTCAAGGAAGCAATTACAGTTTTAAAGATTTTTCTTCAATATAGTACTACACTTCGAAATGTAAGTAAACATGGTGTAGTATTTCTTATGGCATGAAACAAACAAGACTCTTTAGGAAACCAGCTCTTAGCCATTGAACAGTGTCAGATCGGTAGGACTGTTCAGACCATGCAATTTCAGAGGGAAATGAGCTACAGCCTGCTTCTTTTTGTGCAGCAGTTATAAAATACTGCTTATGTTTGCACAAGCGCATTACAACACGCTCGGGTTTTCATTCACATGTGCGCATTGCACAGAGTGAAACATATGAGCTTTTAACAGCATGAACCAACATTTGTCAGTGGTTTGAAAGAGCAAGTGCGGACAAAGAGACAGCAAAAATTCAGGGAAGGTTCCAGTTGTAACGTCTGAGGTAGCTATTGAAATTGGAATAGGACTCAGATGCAAGCATTTAATGTCTTTCTGTACTAAAAAATAACCAGTTGAATTATCTTTTAAAAATTCTGTCTTATCCAGACTCTGACAGTTTTATTGTAAAACATTTAAGGAGAAAAGTATACGCTCTCCAAGAGAAATCATGTAGGGAAGATGCAGGTCACATCCTCCTTGTTTGCTGGTCCCTCTTTTGGAAGTAACTGTTCCTTCTCTTTTGGACTCTTTTAGCCTTGTGCTTCCTCGGCACTTTTCCAAGTTCCCTAAAAATAATTCTTCTGCTAACACCCATCAACCACAAAATGATGGGAATATCTCCATCTCCCTGTCTCTGAAAGGGAAACCACACCCAACAAAACATCTGTCTAAAAATTTTACAGGAAGCTATTTTCTGATCCAACAAAACCAAAGTGGCTGCTAGGTTTTTCCCCTAGTGCATAAAAAAGTATAAAAGAAGAGTATGAGCATCTTTATGTAAAATAAAATGCTTTTTAAGTTCCATTTAAACCCAAAGAAATTCTAGCATAGTTTCAGAAATAAAACTTTTGTTTGTTTTAATTTTTTAAAAATCAGTTCATCTACTAATCAGAAAATGATGATCTGAATATGTCTTTCCATCCTTCTTCCAAGTTTTCACTTTTGGAATAACTGGCAAAGATAACAAAACTTTTGAAGGTATCTAGAAAAGATACCAAGAATTTGAAAGTGTTTTGTTAATCTCAAAGCAGCCTGCAAAGATTCAGCATGCTATTACCATATAAAACACAGAAACTAAGAAGTATTTATGTTTGATTTGGATCCCATCAGAAGCAACACAGGTGTTTCCTTTAGTGAGATGTCACCCCCAAATGGTGCACTCAGATGGCAATTGAAAGTTGTATTGGGATTGTCCACAAAATTTCCCATGTCAGTTAGCTTTTTCAGTCTTTAATTTTGTGATAAACCAAGAAAATTCTAAAATCAGCATAGCTAAAAATCTTTATGTTATACGCCTAGATTACGACAAGTCATCAGCACAGTGGTATATGCAAACAAGAAAATAATGATCTAGAGGAAAAGTATCAGAAATATAGATGATGAACAAAGAAAATGGGCAGGAAGGAGAATTACTTTCCTGCCTCACTCAGATGTCTTGCAGGGATCTGAGACCCTAGAGAACATTGTTAAGCTGCTCAACCCATGACCTGCAACTTAGGAGAAAGTCCACTTCTTACAGGATCATAGTTACTAGGAGCTTTGCCAAGTCAGTGAAAAGGACTTTAGAAACTGGGTTGATGTAGATGACAGGATTTCCTGTTTGTTTGTTTGTTTTGGCAGTCATCAGTCTTGAATCCCCTGCATGTGGAGACACGGTCTCCTGCAAGAGGAGAATATGTGTTCCACCCACTGCTTTCCTCTAAGGGGTCTAATATCAATTACCCCTCTCTTGTACAGAGTTGCAGTGCACGTCTGAGGATTACAAAGCCGAACACCTACCTGCCAGCAGCAGGGATGTGAGGGCCAGAAGATGGCTAGTGGCTAATAAAGCCAAGCCAACAATTTTAGCCTTTCCAGGGTACCAGACTGAAAAAGATCCTTAGCTTCAAAGCTAACAGGCACTTCACCACCTACATCCATCTCAGATAAGACCTGTCGGTATACGTAAGGACTGTTCCGATGCTTCCCTGAGCTTGGGCAAAGATATCTGTATTAAACTGGTTATTCCTAATGGGGTTCATCTCAGAAAATGGCTGCTTCATAAGCATCTTTGAGTGGAATAAACATTTGAGATCTTTGTAGATGTGCAGAGAAGAGCATCCTCCACAAGAGGTATTTTAGCATCCGCTGGCCATATACTTATTTTCATGGATGCTGCATTTTGTTTCTATCCTGCAGAGTACTGGATCTGATTGTTAAGAACTGACCACATCTGGGACTTGTTCTGAGGCTCCATTCTGCAAATCATTGTCCGCCCCTGGATTCAGGGGAGTGCAGAATATGTTTGCTACAAGGGGTTAGCCTTACGTCCTGAAATGTTCAGTCTCACTGAGGATATCATACGGTCTGTTTTAGGCCTGCTGTTTTATAACATCCCTGGAGATACTGAAAATAACTTGAGGAATGGCATGCATGTGCGCATGCACACACACACGTGAAGTTCAAGCCTCTTTTTTCTTGGCTAGAGCAACTGGGTTGGCAAAAGTTTGCACTTTAGCAGTAACTCTGCCACTTCTTAGTGGATGCATTAGTTCATTTGTCTTCTGTTTTCTGGTGTTTCTGTTCCCTGTGTTCACACAGAATTTACACTCTCTTGTGGTAAAAGGAATAGAAGGTTTGAAGAAGAATTGCCCAACCAAGTCTACAGGGGTTGGAATTGTCTTCCATAGTTCAACAAGTATTCTGAAAAGAGTGGAATAAATATATCTAAAGCTGGCAACAGCATTTTTTTTCACTAAGTCTTCGGACAGAAATAGTTTAAAATGTTGGTCTTATCTCAGTTAAATCCGTGACCAAGTCCTGGAATACCTTTATCACGGAAGGTATCTCTTTCCTTTCGCCTCCTCCATGCCATTTTACACAAATTACTTTCCCGAGGCATGTCTCTTTAAAGACACAGATGAAACTCAAATTTATAAATTAGCCTTTTCTCCCTTACAGTTTCAGCATAATCAAGTAGTTTGAGAATTTCCATTTGAAGAGCTTAGGTCATCTCTCACCACCTTTTTGGAAATAATCCCAAATCTGTTATTCCCTTCAGACTTGTTTTTAGAATGAGCCATTTTGCTCCAGAATCTTGAACTTCTTTTATACCTTTCCCCGCCGACCTCATGAACTCTTCCATTTTACCTTCTAGACTAGACAGCATTTCCTCTGGCGCAGGGATTTACGTGCTATGCCCAGACTTCTGTTTTGCATGGAATTGTTGGGATTTATCTTTGTTACATTGCAGGCCACCTAAGTAACTCTTCCTGAAGAATCCTTCATTTGGATTAAATAGGCTTTTGAAAGACAGGATGAGTTGGGATAGTTTTATGTCATGGTCTTGCGTCAAGACAGCTGCACAGAACGACCTAGTGTCTTCTCCTAGCACCTCCTTGAACAACAGTTTCGGACGGAGTCTTCAGTGTCTGGAGTTTTAAAATACAATTTCGCTGAGATTTCTAATATGTGCAGTTTTAGGGACAACTTTCTTCTACTAAGAGGGAAAATATGTTTGAGCTTTTTCTAATATAGACTCTCTCATGCATTCTTATTGTCTGTATGTGCCTGTATGTACTGTCTGTGTCTACATACTGCTGTCAGTGAGTAAATTTTCCACTGCGAAGAATTCCATCACATTCAAATGAGCCTTCACAGGGCGTCCATTTAATGCAATATGAGTATTTGCCTACAAGTTTTGTTTACTGCTTATTTTACACTTCTTTTTAAAATAGAGGAAACTTTGCAGCAGTACTTGTGGTTCAGTGTAGTGTAAAAGCTCTACGGTTGATACTTTCTGCCTGGGACATACATGTGCAAAAGGTAATTACGGATCTCTCCATCCCTGGGAGAATGCATGCCAGTCTTACTACAGATGGAAGTGTAACTGGTTTCCAGCACTAGAGAAGGAAAGCTATGTCTGCAATGCTGTTGCTTGTGGCGGATTCTTACAGTAGGTTGTATATGGATCTTTGAAGTCGCTATGGGCCATACAATCAGGTTTTCTTACATTTATGTTAATAATTAGTTCAAATTATATTTAGGTAAGCATGCAGTTAAGAAAAGGGGAGAAGTATCTTTGAAAGGATGTATTTGTTATTAGGTATTTGTTATTGTTAATAAATACAATTATTACTTATTTAGTAATTGTTATTTATTTATATTTTATCATTTTGTATTGTTACTCACTGGTTTATCAACTCTTTTAACAAAAAAAAGGAAAACAAGCAGTAAACAAAACATGTAGGCCAGTATAAAATTAATTCCCTGTGAAGAGTAAGGACAACACCAGTACCACCATAACTTACACTTTTACTTTCCAAGTAGTCTGGATGTGGGAGCGAGATGTGCACTGAATTCTTCCTGGTATTTCAATTTTGAGTGTAAATCCTCCTAGGAGAGGATCAGAAACACAAAAAGATCCGACATTAGTAGCATCAATTGCTCATCGTAAAGTCCTGTATTTTAATAAATCTGCTTCCTATCATATGTATTGAAAGTCATTAATGTTAGGTTCTATTGGTTAACTTTTGCCTTTATGGTTATTTTTTGTTGAAACATGCAAATGAATTATAAAAACAACGCTTGCATTGAAATAGTGCTACTACTGCGTCTTACTAATATGCTGGAATAATATTTTCCTTGGGAATGTTTCAGTTTCTTTCACCAAGATAAAAATAGATCTGCTAGACTTCTAGTTTGTTTCCTTCAGCAAAAGTTTCCCCTGAATTGTATTCTCTTTGTCTATCAAACTCAAACTAATTGGGAATGTTCTCCTTCAAAGGGTGAATAGCCACTTTTTGGTAACCTTGGCACATGTAACATATCCTTGTAAATTAAATTCTTCACACTTGGTTTAGTAATGTGTTTTCTTTTTAATATTATAATTGCTGTTTTAAAACAAAGTAATTTTTCTTAAGAGTTATTTCAGCAGATGTATAATTATCCTTAAGGGTATGCGGTTTCTCACTGACTCTTGCCATGGGAACAGAAGAGATACTGCCTTGATTTTATCGCAGGATATTTAAACTGTATGTACTTTTGGCCAGAAGACCTTAGTTACAAAACAAAACCCATCCTGTGTTGTCTCTGTGCTCTGCATTTCTATACTAATTGCTTTCAGCTTGGGTTGTGTGATAATACCTGTGTTAGATATGCATGGTTTGTTTATGTCGGACTCCGTTGTCCTGTCTCATGTTCTTGGAGTGCCTGAAGTAGTTTCGCTAATCTGTCAGCATAGTATGTACTTGTGGATAAATATAGACATGCAGCCACTCGGTGAGTGGTCATCATCATATGCTGAAGCTAAAAATTACCCCTTTGGTTATGGAAAGGCTGATCTGATCCGGAGGCCTGCTCTCGCTCACACGTTGTAGGGCTTCAGCGCTTGCCTGTTAAAAAAGCAAAACGAAAAAACTAAAGGAAATGTCTGCCTCAATGCTGAAAAATTTATAGTGAAGTATGAAACAGGATTATGAAGCAGCTGATTTCCTATTTGATTTTAGTTAGAAAACAATTCTAACTTTTCTGACTGGAAGAGTGGAACATTTCAGGTATTCACAAGCTCATGGATATTACAATAGCATGTTGGAGAAAGTCCAGTGTGATCGGCTTTATAAAGGGGCTCGGTAGGTATGAAAATGCTGCAAATACATGTTTTGGTTTGTGTTCCTTGCTGCTAAAGTGTAAATCTGACACAATTAACTAAAAAAATGCAGTCTCTGTGTCTTCTACTTAACGATACTGAAAATTCAGTAACTGTTTCTGGCTGAAGTTGTGTCCAGTGTAGCACAGACTCTTGGCTCCTGCATGGTGATTTTTCTGTTGTTTTGCTTCATCTCAGAGCTTTCAGAAAAATACCTGTAGTGTAAATCATAGCAGAGACTCTCTTAAGATAATTTAATTTTGTACTCATCCCCATTGCCAGCTTAGTGACTGTGTGCGTCTGTGTTAAAACTGCTTTTTTACAGCTATTTCCTGATCAGGGAAATGATCAACACAGGAAAAAAATTAGCAGTGATTTTAGTTCAGTTATCCTTTCTGTGGCAATAGTATATGGTCGTGGTGACAACTGTATGTGATACTGCATTGCTACTTCATACTTACTCCATATTTTTAGTTTTACGTTAAGAAAATCTTCTGGTTATAGCCTGAACTAAACAAAAATATTCAATAGGAAAAGTATATCGTTTGAAATACAGCTTATTGCAGATATGGTAGAAAAATGGGGAACTTACCTTGGAAACGAGGAAGTGGGTTGTTTGAGAGAAGTAGCCCTCAGCCAGAATTTCACCCCAAAATGGTACAGGCGTCTTATAGTTGATAACGTGTAGTTAATCTTTTTTACAGTTTTCCCTAGGATAGGAGCTTTAAATGTGTATGCAACTTTCTAACACTGACCTACAGATGCCCTGCTATTGCAGGGCCCTCGGGCGTCAGGGTTACCATGGTCTCCTGTGTGTGCCTCACCATTCATTCTCCTGGGGAATGAGCTACTTTTTTCTAGATGAAGGGTTTAGTTTAATGCAGTACGTGTGTGGTGACCAGTATCCTACAGTATGTTAGGAGTCCAAACTATATGTTTCAGTGGTCCGTTCTGGTACTTCTTTGTAAAACATTATTATTTTGAAATCAGATAGTTAAAAACTTTATTTGTCAATGAAATCAGTATTTAGAATTAAGTATAACCCCTTCCTCCCACCTCACCCCCACCAGATATCTTCTGCATAAACCCATACAAACTATATATGGTGATTACTCACGTAAAAATTCTGTCTTTTATTTAATGGGGCAGTGTTTCTCTGGCATAGATGGCAAAAATGGGCACATCCTTTTAATTGCTATTTTTAAGGCCCACAACATCATATGTCAACATAAAAGGACCAGTCATGGATTACTTTAATGCAGCTGTTTCCTAAAGTTTGAGTCCTTGATTTCCAGTTTTATGTCTCAGAGGCAACTTGGTTTTTAATAAGCTTTGTAGGGCTTTCAGTCTAGGAAAAAGAACTGTGTTCTGTTAAAGCTCATACATCATCAGTATACATGTCAGTCATAGTCTAGTTACTGGGGCAGATTTTTGCAATGCATATATCAAACATATGCAAATGCTTGAGATAATGGCACTGAAACGATGCATTAGAAAGCCAAACCTGTATGTAATAGTTCATGACCAACTCATGATCAACTCAGAACCCTCACACTGCTGACAATGTTAACTTCCACTTGAAGATGCTTATATGGAGTTAGCAGCTACAAAATGATCTTTTAAAAATTCGAACTAAATTAATGCCATATGTCACTCCTTTCTATAACTGCTGTCATTGCTGTAGCAATGATAGATGTTAATCCCAGGATATCTTTCTACTTTCCTTTGGGGGAAAGGCTATACAGTCCTGTATTTCAGAGAAGAGCTAGTGTAGAAAATCTCACAGATAATTGCATTTCTCTATGACAGTCTGCATATAATTGATTTTTCAGTTAGATGTCCGGGAAAGAAGAATCAGATCTGTGTCACAAACCTAACAGCATCATTGTTAAAAGGCTTCCTACTAACAGTGACTATGTAGATTTAAATTTCAGTCTCAAAATCCTGGCTGAATGCCGCAATGATTGAAGATGAGGGTGGCAGCTCCCAGGTAGTGTGACTGGGGTTTCTCAGACTTAATTTTGTGAGGATGTGAGGCATGCACGATCTCACACGCTGCCTTCCTTCCTTCTATCCCTCCTGCGTGTCCCTTCCCAGCAAATTTTGAGCTCAGTAGCCAGTTTAAACCATAATTGCCTGAGGAGCAGAAGGCAAGTTTGCATGATTAGAATCCTACAGATGCCTTGAAGCGGGAGCCTGGGATAGTTGCGCTGGCCAGCCGGGGTGTGTGTGGCTTGGCAGATTCTGGCCGGCGGGCAGCCTGCCTGCCCAGCCCCGAGCTTGGGAAGGGCTGCGGGGAGCTCGGGATGAGGACAGCAGCGAGGGCAGGGCTTTTCCTGCACAAAGGATACAAGTCCTTAAGAAAATTGGTTTCACTGCTCACAAAAAGATATTTTTCCTAACTGAGCACTTGACGATCAAACTGATTTAATGGATAGTTGTGAGCCAGTCAAAACCATGCATGTGGCAAATATATGACTGATTGTAAAAGTATTGCCTGACTTCTTCCTAAAGGTCTTTGTGGACAAGTTTCCATTACCTCGTATATTTGATAGTTTATGTAAATTTGCATCTGATCCTCTGCATCCCGCTCTCTTCATGCTTAAACTTTAGGAGAACCTAGGTGATGACAGGAGAGCAGTAGTGCTTACACTCTTCTCTGGTGGCTCATCTTTCATTACTTTGAAGTAGATTATTATTCAGAATAACAGTATATTTTTAGAAACAGTTTTGTATGATATAAATGTAGAACTGTTCTATACACTTTGTTTTATGCAAAGAATCATAATGCCAACAAGACTCCATAATTATGCTTTTGCCCTCAAAAATCAAGTGGAACTTTACAGGAAACAAATCTGGCAGGAAACATCTATTGGAGTGGAAGAAGTGGTGGTGCTGTGCTGAAGAGTGATGGCATACCTTGTCAATCAGGGGAGTTATTTTCAAAGTAAAGTATGGATGTGTTGCACTTGCAGAATAATAACTGCACAAACAAAAGCATTTCTGCATTTCTGTCTTGCAGTGTAGTCATATAGTGGACTTCAAAACTTTGATTTTGCTAAAGGAAAACATGTTCTCATTTCTCCAATTCATCATCTATTTTTTTCAATACATGAATTTTGGACCTGATTCTGCAATATCTTGAATACTCTTAAAAAATAATGTAGTCTTTGGGATTTACTTTTTTCAGGTTTTTGCAGCAATGAAGTGTTGCAGTATTTAGGAAAGATCTAAAATCTCATTTATTCTTAAAACAATCTCATGTAATTAATCGTTAACGGTTACTTTCAATAGTAGTGGCAATTCTGTTCCTCAAAAGGAAAGGCTAAAGGCATTAGATGTGTAGCATCCTTCATTGTAGTTCTTTCTTTCTTCCTTCCTTTCTTCCTTCCTTTCTTCCTTCCTTTCTTCCTTCCTTTCTTCCTTTCTTTCTTCCTTTCTTTCCTTCTTTCTTTCTTTCTTTCTTTCTTTCTTTCTTTCTTTCTCTTTCTTTCTTTCTTTCTTTCTTTCTTTCTTTCTTTCTTTCTTTCTTTCTTTCTCTCTTTCTTTCTCTCTTTCTTTCTCTCTCTCTTTCTC
>Ga0065711_1043275_pt1 | contig 14820 bp, 9 predicted proteins | sample Hoacrofraction12_FD_59098 | JGI IMG/M metagenome (GOLD analysis project Ga0065711, IMG submission 59098) | Hoatzin crop microbial communities from Cojedes, Venezuela - Epithelial fraction 12 v2 (version 2) | ecosystem: Host-associated > Birds > Digestive system > Esophagus > Crop | place... | reverse complement strand
GACTTAAGACCACTCAGCAATTGTTCAAAACTTGAGTATCTTGCATTAAAGAATACTCTTGTAAGTGATTTGTCACCGCTTAAAGCATGTAAGGAATTAAGATATCTTGACCTTTGGGGAACAAGAGTTTCTGATTTGCATGATTTGTATGATTTAAAGAATATTACATATCTTTGTGTAAAGAATACAGATATCAGACCTAGTCAGGTTGACGACTTTAAGAAGCGCTTCCCTAATTGTGTAGTGGATACCTGATAGGATTTTTGATAATTAATCAGTTCAATAATACATTGATTTGATAATTGATTGATGTTGTATTAAAACAGATATAAAAAGGAGATATAATACTGCGAAAGCATATTAGAATCTCCTTTTTTTAAAATAAAAATATAAATATAAATTGAAATACGAATATAAAAACAAAAACCAAAAACCAAACTAAAAACTAAAAACCAAAAATCAAAAATCAAAAATCAAAAATCATAAATCATAAATCATAAATCATAAATCATAAATCATAAATCATAAATCAAAACAGACTTTGAATAGGGGGATTTATATATTGGAGAATAAAGATGTTGAAAAAATTAAAGAAGAGATTAATAAGGTTGTCGTAGGTAAAGACGATGTTATAGAAAAGGTTTTGGCTGCAATATTTGCCGGAGGGCATATTTTGCTTGAGGATGTTCCGGGAGTGGGTAAAACTACATTGGCTGTGGCTTTTTCCAGGTCATTGAATCTGGATTACAGAAGAATTCAGTTTACTCCCGATGTTCTTCCTTCGGATGTGGTGGGTTTTTCCATGTTTAACAGAAAGACAAATGAGTTTGAATTTCGTGAGGGTGCTGCTATGTGTAACATTCTTTTAGCGGATGAGATTAACAGAACATCTCCGAAAACTCAGGCGGCATTGCTTGAGGTAATGGAGGAAAAGAAGGTGACCGTTGACGGAGAAACCCATTTTCTTCCGGATCCTTTTATAGTTATAGCGACACAGAATCCGGTGGGCTATGTTGGAACGCAGAAATTACCTGAGTCACAGCTGGATCGTTTTATGATTAAGCTTTCTATGGGGTATCCGGATATCAAAAGCGAGTTTGACATCTACAGAGGACACAGTTATGAGGCATTGGAATCGGTGGAAAAGGTTCTTTCTCTTGAAGATGTACTTACTATAAGAGAAAAGGTGGAAAAAGTTCATGTTGAGGATAACATCATCAGTTATATAGTCAATGTTGTCAGAGCGTCCAGAGAACATAAGTATGTATCGATGGGTATAAGTCCGAGAGGAGGAATTGCGCTTCTTAAGATGTCTAAGAGTTTGGCTTTTATGCACGACAGAGATTATGTGGTTCCGGAGGATGTTCTGGACAGTATGGATGAGGCTGTTACTCACAGAATTCTTCTTAATTCTAAGGCTAAAGCAAATGATTATTCAGCCGAAGATTTGATAAAGGAATTGAAGGAGAGCATCGATATTCCGTAAGATAGGAGCTTAACAATGATTTTTTCCCGTATAAATTATTTGACTTTTGTTATTTTTGTAATAGCAGGAATATTTTTCTATAATAAATATCCCCTTTGGATTTTGTTGGGGGTATTAATTGTTATGCCGATTGTTTCTTATATTTTAGGAAAAAGGTCCTCGAAAAAAATATCATTAAATATTACAACGGAAAAAAGAATGCTTGGAAAAAATGTTCCTTTTAAAGTTACCGTATCTGTGGATAATAAGGGAATTATTCCGTTGGAGGGTCTTGAGGTGGACTTATCTGTTAAGAATAATTTTTATAAAGAAAAGAAATTCAGGATATTTATTCCCTGCGGAGCTTTTTCAAAGAGAGAAGTGAGCTTTGATATGGAGTATGAATATTGTGGTGTGGTTCGTATAAGGCTTTTGGATGTAAAGGCTTATGATATGTTTAATATGTTCAAATATGACGTGGAAAGTATTTCGGAGAGTGAGTTTATTGTTTTGCCAACCTTTGACAATATTATCGAGGAAATTGAACTTACGGAAAGCGGAGACGGGGAAGAGGAAGAACTGCAGTATAAAAAGGGAGATGATGTTTCTCAAATATCCCAGATTAGGAATTATATTCCGGGAGATAAGCTTCAGAACATACATTGGAAACTTAGTTCCAAAACCGAAGAACTTCAGGTTAAGGAATACAGCGAACCCTATTCTGAAGATGTTTATTTTTTGCTGGATTCATATGTTGATTCGGAGAAGCCTTATGTATTTGATGAATTAATTGAAAAAATGTACAGTGTAGCATATTACCTTATAGGAATCAGAAGAAAATTTTATCTTACATGGTTTGATGAGGCGGAGGGAGATTTTGTTTCTTATGAGATTAATTCCGAAGAAGATCTTCTTCAGGGTATTTTAAAGCTTTATTATGCGGTTCCTTTAAAGGAAAAAGGGGTTTCATATGATATGTTTGAGAGAGTTCATTCCGGTAAAAAAGGTACTGTTTTATATATGTGTGATAAAAACCAGGCTTTAAATGCAGGGGAAGAACTGGATATAGAAAGTGATAAAGTAGCATTGAGATGTATATCGTAATTATCAATAAAACGTATGATTAATTAAGGTCATGGATACAGAGACATTGCAGATATCATTAATATCATAGATATCATAGATATCATAGATATTATCGATACCATTGATATTATCGATACCATTGATATTATTGATAATGATTATAAGGAGTAAAAAGTTTGGCAAGAAGAAAGAAAAAAGTAACAACAGATGACAGCATTTATACAGGTGTAAAAAACCTTGAAAATATCAGGCTGGAAAATAACAAAAGAATATTTTTTGTTTTAACAAACGGAGTTCTTAATTCCCTTGTTATGCTGGGTACAGTATGCTCTTTTTTAACTTCTTTTGAAATTAATTGCAATCTGTTTTTTATAATATTAAGTATTATATTGTCCGGTATGGTTACGGCGTTTATTTATTATAATTTTGCCACAAGAATTATCGGATATCTGGTGGCGGTATTTGCTTTTTTCAGCGTTATATTGAATTACGGAATTCTTATCAGGTCCGGATTCTCTTTTATATGGAATGATGTAATGGAATTCCTTGAATTGTATCTGGATCTGGAAATAGAAAGATCTTATGAAACCTATGGATACAGTGAAAATACGGCAGTTACCTTAAGCGTTATATTTATTGTGTTTTCAACGATGCTTATGGTAAATATGGCCATATCGGAATCAAAGAATTTTGTTTTGATATTTATCTGCACATTTCCTGTAGTACAGTTATCTCTGTATTTTGACAGGGATGTTAACATGATTTGGTTTGTTGTATATACTGCTGCAATACTTCTTCTTTTCTTTATGAGAAGCTCGGGACACGGAAAAATGGAATACAAAAAGAGAAAGGGCTACAATAAACGAATTAAAAAGAAAAAGAAGGAACAGGAAGAGGAATATGATTATATAAATGACGGTAGATTCTCATTAAGTTTTGTGTGGGTATTTGCTTTAATGTTTATGGTGGTTTCAATTGTTCTTAGCGTAATTCTGCCTAAGGGAAGATTTAATCCTGAAGGACTGGCTACAGCTTATAAAGAAAATACCATGGATTTCACAAAAAGATTTGTTCTCGTGGGATTCTGGGGAATGTTTAGAGACGGCTCAGATGCAGGCGGTGTAGGCCGCGATAGGATGGGACAGATTGACAGAGTAACTTTGGATTATGAAACGGATCTTGAACTTATAATGCTTCCTCAGGAAGGGCAATACAGTACTTATATAAAGGATTTTAACGGAACATATTATGAAGACGGATATTGGAGTACCATATCTGAGGAAAAAGATTCCGGAGAATATTTTGAAAACGAGGTAGACGGAAAGTTGGGAGACGAAGAGGCTGAAACTGTAAGTGAAAATATTCTTTATCATATAGATGATGCGGTATCTGTTATTAAAAATAATTACGGAGTTGAGGTGGATACAAGTGTTAAGGATTCTACCTTCGGAAAATCTTCATGGATGTATATTAATAATGTGGCTATGCCAAAGAGAATATATTACAGGCCTTCACTTGGTGAGACGGTTTTTGAAGAATTGTTTCAGGATGGCGGGGCAGAGGATTTTGACTCGTATTCCGCATATAAAAGTATATTTATCAATGATGATGAGGCGGATGATTCAATGAAGCTTAATCAGTTGTCATTACATGAATATTATCCGCTTATAAATTATACAACCGTAGATGATCTGAGAGAAAAGGCAACAGATGTAAAGACAAGTATACTTGAGGTTACTGCGAATTACAGTGGAGAGGAAAGTGTTAAAAATTTAAAGGAGACATATGAAAAGGAAGAGACTTACAGAGATTATGTTTATGATACTTATCTGGATGTTCCGGAGGAAAATATTGATACCATAGAGGATTTTTGTGAGAAGTATGAATTGACAAAAGATACGCCTTATGTGGAAGAAAAACTTGAAGAAGTATTTGCAACGGATTATGAATACAGCCTTATGCCGGGAGTCACTCCGGATGACGAAGAGTTTGTTAACTATTTCCTTACAGAGCAGAAGAAAGGATATTGTGTATATTTTGCTACATCATCAGTTCTTATTCTGAGATATTTGGGGATTCCGGCAAGATATACCACCGGATATGTATTTTGGAACAGTGATTACGGTTCGGGAACCAGAGATAATTATATAAATGTGGAATGGAACTATGTGGAAAGCGGTCAGCTTTTTGAAACCACTCCATATACGTATGATGTTAATGACAGTTATGCTCATGCCTGGGTTGAAATCTATATAGATAATCTTGGATGGGTGCCGGTGGAATTCACTCCTGCAAGTTCCAGAGGTGATTTGACCGAGGAAACCGAAGGCAACGGGGGAATAGGTGAGTTTTTAACCAATAATGTATTTACTGCCGAGAATATTGCCAGAACAAGAAAAACTATGCGCAATATGGGAATGGCAATATTGGAGATTATATTTGTTTTGATTATTATTAATCTTATTGTGGGTTATTTTGTAAGGAGAAAATATAAGAAAAGCAGAGATATTGAAAAATTGTATAACAGAACCTGCAGACTTGGCGGAATTGCGGGACTTGAAAGGTCCGTTAAGGAAGCATACAGAGATTACGGTAATAAGTTGGTTGAAAACGGATATGCCGGACAGGATGATATGTATCTTGTAAGTAAAATTATAGAGAAGAATAAATTCAGCGGTTCGGCAGTGACTGAAGAAGAGAAGGACAGTGTAAAAGATATACTTGAAAAGTTGAACGACAGCTTTTATGAGAAGGCAGGAGTGTTTAAGAAAATATTGTATAAATATTTTAAATGGTTATAGTATAGCGGTTGATTATATATTGCATAATGATTGCATAATAAAAATATTTATTGTAAAATTTTAGTTGTGTTTTGCGATAATATTTTAAAGTGATATCAAGCCGGCATAAAAAACAGAAAAAAAATAAAAAAATAAAAAAATAAAAAAATAAAAAAATAAAATAATAAAATAATAAAATAATAGTTTATTTACGGAGGAACATATGAGTAAAGTCAGAACAAGATTTGCACCGAGCCCGACGGGAAGAATGCATGTAGGAAATTTAAGAACAGCGTTATATGAGTATTTAATTGCTAAGCATGAAGGCGGAGATTTCGTCCTCAGAATAGAAGATACAGACAGAGAAAGACTTGTGGAGGGTGCCGTTGATATTATATATAATACCTTAAAGACAGCGGGATTAGATTATGATGAGGGACCTGATAAGGACGGAGGATTCGGTCCTTATGTGCAGAGTGAAAGAATGGATTCGGGAGTATATCTTGAATATGCAAAACAGCTGGTTGAGAAGAATGAAGCTTATTATTGTTTCTGCAATGAAGAGAGACTTGCAAGTCTTAAACAGGTAATTGCAGGTAAAGAGATAGTTATGTATGATAAGCATTGCCTTCATTTATCAAAGGAAGAGGTTGAGGAGAAGCTTAAGAGCGGCGTTCCGTATGTTATAAGGCAGAATAATCCGAAGGAAGGAACAACAACCTTCCATGATGAAATATACGGAGATGTAACTGTAGATAACTCCGAACTTGATGATATGATTCTTATTAAATCAGACGGCTATCCTACATATAATTTTGCAAATGTAATAGACGATCATTTGATGGAGATAACTCATGTTGTAAGAGGAAACGAGTACATATCTTCATCTCCGAAATATCAGAGATTGTATGATGCGTTCGGATGGGAATCTCCTAAGTATGTTCACCTTCCGTTGATTACAGATGAGAATCATAAGAAACTGTCAAAGAGAAGCGGACATTCTTCCTTTGAGGACCTTATAGAGCAGGGATTCGTACCTGAGGCAGTTGTAAACTATATCGCACTTCTGGGATGGAGTCCTGAGGATAATGAAGAGATTAAATCTCTTGATGAGCTTATTAAAGAATTTGATTATCATCATATTAATAAATCACCGGCTGTATTTGATATAGTAAAGCTTCGTTGGATGAACGGTGAATATATAAAGGCTATGGATAATGAAAAATTCTATGAAATGGCAAAGCCGTACATTGATAAATACGTAACTGCAGACGTAGATAAGAAAAAGATTCTTGATCTTGTTAAAACAAGAATAGAGGTTTTTCCTGATATTGAGGAAATGGTGGATTTCTTTAATGAACTTCCGGATTATGATATAGTAATGTATACTCATAAAAAGATGAAAACTAATTCAGAGAATTCTCTTGAAGTATTAAAGGAAGTATTGCCTATTATAGAGGCACAGGAGGATTTCGGTGAAGAGGCTCTTCATGATGTTATTATGAAATATATTTCTGATAAGGGCATTAAGAACGGTCAGGGATTATGGCCGATAAGAACAGCGGTATCAGGTAAGCAGATGACACCGGGTGGAGCTTTTGAGATAATGAATATAATCGGAAAAGAAGAAAGTATAAGAAGAATCAAATACGGAATCGAAAAGCTGGAGGCATAAAAATTATTAAAAGGACGGAGTTTAATCTTACGGAATATATAGCTTGAATATAGGGAGAAATATGTAAATAATGGGAAAAATTTACGGAGATACATTAAGTGATAAACAGCGGGAAGTAGTTGAAACAGTGGACGGACCGGTACTTGTTGTGGCAGGTCCCGGCTCCGGAAAAACCACGGTTATAACTCACAGAATTAAAAGACTTACAGAAAAAGGAATTAATCCCGGTAATATTTTGGTTGTGACCTTTACCAAGGCTGCAGCTCTTGAAATGCAAAATAGATTCATGGTATTAATGGGCGGCAATATGCTGCCTGTTTCTTTTGGTACCTTTCACAGCGTGTATTTCAATATTTTAAAATACTCTTATGGTTATGGCAGAAACAATATTTTAAGCGAGCAGGAAAAGACGGATTTTATAATGGATTTGGTAGGGAAGCTTCAGCCGAACGTGGAGGATAAGGCTGAACTTGCCGCGGCAGTAATTGCTGAAATGAGTAATGTTAAGGGAGATATGCTGGATATAAATAATTACTATCCGACTTGTTGCTCCGTCGACATGTTTCAAAATATTTTTAATATTTATGAAAGATATCTGGTAAGCAGAAATATGGTTGATTTTGATGATATGCTTACCATGTGTTATGAGCTTTTAACTGCAAGAGAGGATATACTTAAACTGTGGCAGAATAAATACCGTTATATTCTTGTGGATGAATTTCAGGATATTAATAAGATTCAATATGAGATAATAAAGCTTATTGCAAAGCCTTTAAATAATCTCTTTATTGTAGGAGACGACGATCAATCCATATACAGATTCAGAGGTGCAAGACCGGAAATTATGCTTAATTTTGAAAAGGATTTTTCTGATGTAAAAAAGATAAATCTGTCTGATAATTATCGTACAACAAAGAAGATACTGGTTGATGCGGGCAGACTTATAGCAAATAATAAAAAGAGATTTGATAAGGATATCAGAGGTATAAGAGAAGAAGGGCAAAGTATTAAATATCTTTTCTTTGAAAATCAGAGAGAAGAGGCCTTGTATATAATAAAAGATCTTATGAGAGAAAATGAGGAGGAAAATGATTCTTCGGCAATAAAAAAGAAAATCGGAATTCTTTATAGAACTAATGTAACACCGGGATTTTTGGTAAATAAGCTTATGGAATATAATATCGGTTTCAGCATGAAAGACAGGCTTCCGAATATATATGAGCACTTTATTGCAAAGGATTTATTTTCTTATATAAGATTCTCCCTGGGTGACAATAAAAGGGAATATTTTCTCAGGTTCATGAATAGGCCTAAAAGATACATATCAAGGAATCTTATAAAGAATGAAAATGTAAGTATTATAAGGTTAAAAACAGAGAACAGTGATAAGGCATGGCTTACGGAGAAATTGAATAAATTGGCATACAATTTGGAGAATATTGCAAAAATGGCACCTTTTTCTGCTGTCAATTATATCAGAAAAGGAATGGGATACGATGATTTTCTTAAGGAATATGCAGAATACAGGCATATAAATGTTGAGGAATTATATGAGGTTGCCGATGAAATTGCGGAAAATGCCAAGGCTTTTAAGACCTATGAAGAATGGTTTGATTACATAGAGGAATACAGTAATAACCTTAAAGCAAAAGCCCGGACGTTTTCAAATGCCAATATAAATGCAAATTCAAGTGCGAATTCAAATGCGAATTCAAATGCAAATTCAAATTCAAATTTAAATTCAAATGCGAATTCAAATGCGAATTCAAATGCAAATTCAAATTCAAATTCAAATGCGAATTCAAATGCAAATGCAAATACAAATACAAATACAAATACAAATACAAAAGATTTAATGAATTCTAAATCGAGCGTTATAAGAGACAACATCAGTATAGAGCTTCTTACCATGCACAGCGCAAAGGGCTTGGAATATGATAAAGTCTATATTATAGATGCAATCGAAGGAGTGACTCCTCATAAAAAAGCTGTTATGGATGAGGATATAGAAGAGGAAAGAAGACTTTTTTATGTTGCGGCAACAAGAGCTAAAGAAGAGTTGATAATTACAATTCCTAAGAAAAGGTTTGATAAAAATACGGTGGTGTCAAGATTTATCGGTGAGATGAGGGAAGTTGAAGATAATAAAAGATGAGGTAAGCTGCAGATAATAAAAAATGAGGTAAGCTGCAGATAATAAAAAATGAGGTAAGCTGCGAAATGATGGCAGGGTTTGTAAATTTACGGAATAAGCGCAATTTAGGGATGAATCTAAAACTTGCTTATAATATAAGAGTTTTGATATAATTATTATAAATATACCATTAAGTTTACGGTTCGGTATATGAACTGTATAAACTTATAAATTGATGTAAATTGATGTAAATGGATGTAAATGGATGTAAATTGATGTAAATGGATGTAAATGGATGTAAATTGATGCAAATTGATGTAAATGGATTAGTTGTATTAATTTATAATGTGAGGAGGTTAGGCCTATGATTAGTGATGGTGCAAGAAAAAATATTGAGAAGTATTCTCAGCAGCAGATACTTAGATTCTACGATGAATTGAATGATGAGGAGAAGGAAGTTCTTGATAATCAGATAAATAATCTTGATTTTACTTATCTTGATAAATTTGAACATAAAGATGACAAAAAGGAAAATGTGGAGTATTCTCCTATAGATGCTCTTAAATTGGATAAGATAAATGAAAATAAAGAAAAATATAAGTTAGTTGGTATAGAGGCTATAAAGAAACACGAAGTGGGAGCCGTACTTCTTGCGGGAGGTCAGGGAACCAGACTTGGATTTGACAAGCCTAAGGGGATGTATAACATCGGTGAAACAAAGGATGTTTTTATATTCCAGAGACTTATTGAGAATTTGTTTGATGTGGTTAATGAAGCGGGAGAATTTATTCCGTTGTTTATTATGACCAGTGAAAAAAATGACAAGGATACCAGAGCTTTTTTTGAGGAGAAGAATTACTTCGGATATAACAAAGATATGGTGTTTTTCTTTATTCAGGATATGGCTCCGGCAGTTGACTTTGACGGTAAATTTCTTCTTGAAGATAAGAACAGACTGGCGTTGTCTCCTAATGGTAACGGCGGATGGTTTTCATCTCTCTATAATTCCGATGCAGCATCGAAGATAAGTGAACTTGGAATTAAGTGGCTTAATGTATTTGCGGTGGACAATGTTTTACAGAGAATAGCAGATCCTGTATTTGTGGGAGCTACCTTGGATTCGGGATGTAAATCCGGAGCAAAGGTTGTAAGGAAAGCTGCGAGGGATGAAAGAGTAGGAGTTATATGCCTTGAAAACGGTAAGCCTTCTATCGTTGAATATTATGAACTTACTGATGAAATGATGGATGCAAAGGATGAATCAGGAGATCCGGCATATAATTACGGAGTTATCCTTAATTATTTATTCAGAGTCGATAAGCTTGAGGATATAGTAAATAATTCTCTTATTAATCATATGGCGGAGAAAAAGATTCCGTATATAAATGATAAAGGAGAGATTATAAAACCGGAGTCTCCTAATGGATATAAGTTTGAGACCTTAATCCTTGATATGATTAATATGATGGATGACTGCCTTGTGTTTGAAGTTGAGAGAGAAAAGGAGTTTGCTCCTATAAAAAATAAAGAAGGTATAGATTCTGTTGTTTCTGCAAGAGAGTTGCTTAAGAAAAACGGAATTAATTTATAGCAGAGATAAATTAATCAGCAATAAAAAATTAATCTGTAATATAAGTCAAATTAATCTGTAATATAAATCAAATTAATCTATAATATAAATCAAATTAATCTATAACAGAGAGGAAATATCATGAAGACTATAATAGAAATGCTTGGTGAAGAACTTGAAAATGCTTTTGAAAAAAGCGGATATGACAGAAAATACGGAAAGGTAACCGTGTCAAACAGACCGGATCTGTGTGAATATCAGTGTAACGGTGCCATGGCTGCCGTTAAGGAGTATAAAAAGGCTCCTATTATGATAGCGGAAGCGGTTGTAGAGAATCTTAAAGACAGCGATGTTGTAATGGATGCAGAGGCTATTAAGCCGGGATTTATTAATTTTAATATTAATAATGATTTTCTTGCAAAATACATAAGCGATATGAATAAGGATGAGAAGTTTGGTTGTGAGAGTACAGAAAATCCTAAGAAGATTGTTATCGATTACGGCGGACCTAACATTGCAAAACCTCTTCATGTCGGACATTTAAGATCCGCGGTTATTGGAGAAAGTATAAAGAGAATATTAAGATTCGTCGGAAACGATGTGGTGGGAGATGTTCACTTGGGAGACTGGGGTCTTCAGATGGGGCTTATTATTACGGAGTTAAAGGCAAGACAGCCGGAACTGGTTTATTTTGACGAAAGTTATGAGGGAGATTATCCTGAGGAGCCTCCGTTCACCATATCGGAACTTGAAGAAATATATCCATTTGCAAATGCAAAATCCAAAGAGGATGAAGAATATAAGGAAAAGGCAAGACAGGCAACTTATGAGCTTCAGAACGGCAACAGAGGATATCTTGCATTGTGGAATCATATAATAAATGTTTCTGTAACGGATCTTAAGAAGAATTACGATAATCTTAATGTAAGCTTTGAACTTTGGAAAAAAGAAAGTGATGCTCAGAAATATATTCCTGATATGATTGAATATATGAAGGAGGGCGGATATACAAGAATAAGCGAGGGCGCATTGGTTGTAGACGTTAAAGAAGATACAGATACAAAGGAGATTCCGCCTTGTATGATCCTTAAGTCAAACGGAGCAACTCTTTACAATACAACGGATCTTGCAACTATCGTAGAAAGAATGAAGCTGTTTGATCCGGGACATATTATATATGTGGTTGATAAGAGACAGGAACTTTATTTTGAGCAGGTATTCAGATGTGCCAGAAAGACAAAGCTTGTAAAGCCTGAAACAGGACTTACATTCCTTGGATTCGGTACTATGAACGGTAAGGACGGAAAGCCGTTTAAAACAAGAGACGGTGGTGTAATGAGACTTGAAAATCTTATCAAGGAAATAAATGAAGCCGTGTACAATAAAATGAAGGAAAACAGAGATGTATCCGATGAAGAGGCTTTAAGCACTTCGAAGATCATCGGGCTGTCCGCATTGAAATACGGAGATCTTTCTAATCAGGCCTCAAAGGATTATGTCTTTGATGTGGAAAGATTTACGGCATTTGAAGGTAATACAGGTCCTTACATTCTTTATACAATAGTCAGAATAAAGTCTATTCTTAATAAGTATAATGATGAAGCCGGAGATATAGACAGTCTTAGGAATAGCAATATAGCAGCAATCGACAGCGGAAGCGGAAAGGATCTTATGAAAGCTCTGTCAAGCTTTAATGAGGTTATGGGAATTGCAGCAAAGGAGCTTGCGCCTCATAAGATATGTTCATATATCTATGAAATATCAAATGAATTCAATAAGTTTTATCACGATACAAAGATTCTGGCATGTGAGGATGATGACAAGAAAAAGAATTATATAAAATTACTTCTTCTTACAAAGAATGTTTTGGAAACATGTATTGATTTGCTTGGATTTGAAGCGCCTGACAGAATGTAGATAAATAACCTGACAGAATGTAGACAAACAATCTGACAGAATGTAGACAAACAATCTGAGAGAATGTAGACAAATAACCTGACAGAATGTAAAAAAATAAGCTGAAAGAATGTAGACAAACAAAAAGAATAAATTAAAAGGTGAATCAGTAAACAGATAAAAAAAGACCGATGCGTTTGCATCGGTCTTTAATTGCTTTATTATTTCTTATTGCTTATTACTTATTACTTATTACTTATTACTGCATTAGTGCTTATTACTTATTACTTCATCATTGCTTATTAATGCGTTATAGCTGATTACGTAAAATTATTCATTAATTTCTACTGCAACATCGTCAACTACATTAGCTTCTGAAGTTTCTGTTGCATTATCGGCGGTTGTATCCTCTGATGCGACATCCTCTGCTGCATTATCGGCGGTTGTTTCTTCAGCAACTGTATCGCCTTCAGCGGTTGTGTCTTCTGCAACGGCTTCGGTAGTATCTTCTGATGCATCGTCAGCTGTTTCATCTTCAGTGTCTCCGTTTTTATACTCGTCCCAAACTTCCTTTACTTCTTTATCTGAAAGTTCGTATACGGTTTCTTCCTCATCTGATTTAGAAAGACTGATGATTCCGGCTTTGTCTAACACAGAAGCTACGAAATATCCTACAAACGCTACAACAACCAACGAAACAATTGTTGTTCTCAAAACAGAAAGCCTTTTCTGTCTTGCAATAATCTTCTTTCTGTTGGCTTTATCCTTTTTATATTTATCAACTTTCTTCTGACTCATAATCAATAATCCCTTTCTGCATCTTTGTGTATTTATTTTTAGTTTGAGTTTTTCACACTTTTTTTATTATATAACAAAGTGAAAAAATAATAAATAGTAAAAATGTTATATTTAACCAATGGGGATAAAAATATATAAAATAATTGGTAATTTTCAACAAAAAACGGCGTCAAAACGGGTGCATTTTCGTTGACATTATAACATTTATGTACTATTATAAATATATCAAATAACGAAAGAAATGGGGAAGCAGAATGGTAAAGAGTTACGTGCAAATTTTAAATGTCGGCTTTGGTATTATCAACAATACACAGCCGGTTGATGGTAAAGATACCGAGAGTATTATGGAAATGGTTTTGGAGATGGACGATCCTACAAAGGATATACGTATCATCGGATATCGTACATATGATATGGATGAAGATACCGGAATAATGAGTAATCAGAGTGGTATCAATTATCTTGAAGGAGAGGAATTTACATATCCAAAGGTTGATCCTGAAATTACCAATTATATGAAATCAGCAGGAATTGATTTTGAAAAGGGTCAGCAGATTATCAAGATTAAAAAGCCAAACGTAATTGTAAGACCTTTTAATTCGGATGATCAGATTCTCGATACTCAGTCGGTTCTCCTTAAGATGAAGATCAGAAAGGAAATGGATCGTAAAGCTAGACTTGAGGAAGAGATTGTTACGTACAAGAATAATCTTGTTGAAGAACTTAAGAGAGCTACAGAGTGTATTGAAAACAACCAGTTTAATACAATACCTCTTGTTGATACAGGAGAAGATTCAAAAGCTCTTAATATCCTCGGAGATAAAGGTAACTTCCAGAAGCATATCGAACATATGCGTAACATAAGAGTTGAGATGATGGCTATTGAGAAGTTCCTCAGAGAGAATCAGTTATAATTTATAATTTGATTGTGTAATTAAAGTAAGCCCACTTTAGTTTTCTAAAGTGGGTGGTTTTTTTGGAAAATTTATTATAGGATATTAGAAGCAGAAGTAAAGCAACAAGTAAAAGCAATAAGAAAAAAGCAGCAAAACAGAAAATATCAAAGCAGCAAAGCAGCAAAGCAGTAAAGCAGCAAAGCAGCAAAGCGTTAGAGCAGAATAGATTCAAAGGGTAAGATTATGAAAGGAAGCTCAGGGTATATATTATGAATGCATTAAAGAGATTAATATTCAGTGTTTTAAAAGTAGTATTGATTGTAGTGGTGTATTTTGTCATTACTTATTTGGTTCTTATCGGATGGTGCGTATATGAAATGAAGGTAAATAATGTAACGTTGTCCGAGGATTTTATTAATGGACTTGTATTAAGCAGAGGCATGGAAATTACGGTGATTGCGGACATTATTTGCCTTGTTATCTTTGGAATTATATATTTGAAAAGGTCGAAGGGTAAATA
>Ga0065711_1043274_pt1 | contig 14820 bp, 9 predicted proteins | sample Hoacrofraction12_FD_59098 | JGI IMG/M metagenome (GOLD analysis project Ga0065711, IMG submission 59098) | Hoatzin crop microbial communities from Cojedes, Venezuela - Epithelial fraction 12 v2 (version 2) | ecosystem: Host-associated > Birds > Digestive system > Esophagus > Crop | place... | reverse complement strand
GATATTCAAGCCCCGCCTGGACGGGGTCCTGTGCGGCCTGCTGTAGGTGACCCTGCTTCGGCAGGGGGGTTGGACTAGATGACCCACAGAGGTCCCTTCCAACCCCTACTATTCTGTGATTCTGTGACTCTGTGATGAAGAGCACGAGCCTTCATCTGAGATCTCCAATGGCCACCCGGAAGCGCTAACAGACTTGCGTGAAAGACATTAACATATGCTAATTAGTGCTTGGAAAAGTCATGAATATGCTAAGCATTTCTCAGAAATACAATGAATATGTATATTGTGACTGTATTTAACCTGGAATGAAAAGAGTGTTTGGTGTGCATGTTTGGAGGAGAGATGCCCAGCACCATAATAAAGGATACCTGTTTAACAGTGTATGTTGTACTGTTAGGTTATTAACGGATCTTCGAATCATTTGGCACCGCAGATGGGACGTACTGTTTTCGGCTGTGGGACCTGGTAAGAACAGAACTCCCTTGGGCATCCTCGCGAGTTTCTTCCCGAAGGGGCTCCTTGCCTTACCTGGATCACCACAAGAACAGACAAGGACCATCCATCAGTGAAGGTACTCTTTTACTACTACTGGGATTGACCAAAGGTTAGGGACTCCCATCAGTTGTAATCTGATTATGAGGGCAGAGTATACTGGGCTGCTGAGGCTCTCTCTCGCTCGTTTAGCCTGCTTGCTCAGTCACTTGCTTACTTGGCTTCAGAATAAAGGAAACTAAATTGGAGAAAAGAAAAAGTCTCACTGAATTCTTCACCGCAACAATTTTTTTTTCTTCACTGCACAATGGTTTTACTCAAACTGGTACCCAAGATTGCAGGTTTATGTGCTAATAATGATAATTGTGTGTACTTTCTTTTTTTAGTATCAGTGTCTTTATCACTGTAGCTACTTGTTTCTGTGACAGTTACTGACACACAGCTTGACAGAAATGGAATTTTCTAGACAGCATGACTGAGCAGTTGAGCATTCAGCTCACTGAATGTTTCCTTTCCAAAATAAAGCCACAGGGAAAATAGTCATCATCTCTGCCAAGATTCAGCCTGAAGAGTTTACATGAACAGCGCATTATTGGTGCATAAACGTGCAATTTTGGATACTAGTTTGAGTAAAACCATTGTGTTAACCTTAAATTAACACTAATGAACTTCCCTGGCCCATAGAAGTTTTCCATTGCCACATCACTACAAAACAAAAGCTTTCAGTTAGAAGTATTGAGAGTGCATATGTAAAGTTGCAGATGGCAATGCCAAATAATGAATTCTTTTTTCCTGTAGACCTGTTCAGATCTGAACCCACACAGATAAGTTAGAGGGATACATATTATGTATATTCTTGGATAGAATAAAAGTATGTATTGACTTTGTTCACCACCACTGACAAGAGAGAAAGTATCATTTCTCAGTCTGAAAGGGAAACTAACTTAGATTCCACTAATGTGTCAAGGAAAATGATTCAACGCATCAGTGAAATTAGTTCTGCTCCTTCCGTGCTATTTTACTCTCAGAGATCAATACAGTAAAGATGTGATTTATATTTTTTTTTGTTTGTACTGATCTCTTCATTACAGATTGTCAACAGGCTGATTACAGTTAAAAAAATCATAAAGCACCCTTCATCTACTTTTATACAGTCTGAGACAAGTTGTGATTTGACACAGACTGTCGTGATCTCGTCTTCTCTTTCTGTTCAGAATATTGCTGAAGTGAGTGGTAAAGGGGAAGACACTAGTCTGAACTCTGTTATTTTCACTGAATAAGACCTCATAATTTGTCACAGGTGAACTCTACCCAACAGTATTTCTGAGATAAAATGAGACCTTGACTACACCTGCACAGCTCTAATTGATTAGATGATTCTATTACGGATTTGCAAGGCAAGTAGAGATAAGATAATCATTGTGTGGGAGGCTTATCTGAAAGCTCTAGACTACATCTGCCCTCTGTAATAGTTTAGTTGCATCTGGGAAAGAATCAAAGAAGCACAAATATGCACTAACAATTTTATATCCTTTTAATGCATTTGGGGAAGGATACAGAAGGTGATACTGACCCAGATAATGACCGCTAATTGGCTTAAATAAGGAGAAATCCAGTTGTCTATGAAAGGTTATTGGTGGTGTTTGTTATGCATCTAAACTGGAGGTGGAACTGAGATGTATGTACGTGGATACCGTAACCTCTCAGTGTTGGTGTCTTGTTCCCTTAACTCCTGGTGCTGGTCACAACCAGACTGTACATCCTGAATGGCATATGTTCTGTGCAGCACCTCTATGTGGTTGGATAGACACCTTAAAATAAAACTTGATAGCCACATGTTATATACATCCCACTTAAAAAATAAATTTAAGACTTTATAAGGCTATTTATTGTGGTTCTGTTCTTATAACTTGTGAACTGCCAAATTTTCCTATGACAAACTCTGAATCTGTTAACACTTAGAAGGTACATATTACTAATTTACAGGAATATGCTAAAATGCTTTATTTTGCTGGCAACATCTTCCTATTGCAAATAACTTGTCGGGGTAAAAAACAAGTCCATTTTTGTCACTAATTTCTTAATCCTACTCCCCATGAGACAAATATATCTACTCTCTCCCGGGGAGTAGGAGAGAACAGTATCAGTAGAAATGAAAAGAGATCCTGCCTACACTGTTTTCAGTGGGTCCAAGGTCTCACAGAAGATTTAGAGCATGAGAAGACTCAGCGGTCCTCTTGCTTACTCTGCAAGTTGTTGCCTCCATTTAGCATCATAGAATTAAATTATACAAAAATAAGTGATTTATCATAAAACAGGCTTCTAGAACAGTCAAATATTGAATAACAGTACATTCAATAACCATATATTCAAGATGCTGTACAAATTCTTTAGTCTTGCAACCAGAGATGACCAAGAATTTTCAGAGTTATGCTTTTTGGTCAAAAAATATGATTTAATCAAAAACATAGTCTTTCAGAGGAATGCATTTTGATAAATATTACACTGGGAAAGGCATCTTGGTTACAAGATTGAATTTCCAGTGAGACAACCTTATAGAAGAAGGGTGAATAGTGCAATGGTCCAAACATTAATTTGAGTTATGGCAGAGCAGAGATCTGGAGATTTCTCCCTTTAAAATAATTGTCCTAATTAAGAAAAACACAGAGAGAATTTATTAAATTTTAATGTGTTCTGCAATATTTTGACAAGTTTTTTGGAAGATAATAAGTCAGTTTTACCATTTCACATCAAAGGTACAGAGGTAGCCCTGGATGATTTGTGTGTTCTTTATAGATGTTTGCAATAGCACAAGCACCTGCTGTTCTATCTGTGGGACTGGCAGGGGATCAAGCTGTAGAGAGCATCTGTTTCTTACCACTACCTTGTTTTCTCCACCTGCGTCTCAATCCAATACAGGAATGACCCAATGAAACTGTTAGAGAAGCTCTCAGTGAGTCTCAAGGAATGTAGGAACATGCTGTTAATTGACTGTTCTCCCCTTTTTCTGCACATCTTAACGCTTCCAGCAGGTTTGGCTACCCTGTCTTCACAGAGCCAGAGGGAGCGATAGCCTTTGGTTATTTTTTAATGTTGTCACAAACTAGAATCAGAAGTAGTTCTAACAGCTACAAAAATTTTGCCTCAGACCTGCTTGAATGACTTTTGTTTGTTGTTTGTTGCAGGTAAATTCAGTCTGGTAGTGTTTCACCTTGGCATAAGAATATCTGAAATGAAACCAATGTTAAAAATTTAAGTTTCTTCTGGTGTGAAGAGTTGAATGGTAGCAATGGTAGATCAGGTGAAAAAAGGAGATTCTTAAAGTCAGAGTTTTATAATTAGAGCACATTTAAAGCAAACTCTTGTGGTGTGGCCCCGAAGTGGTCAAGCAGTTGGACTAGATGATCATTGTATGTCCCTTCCAATTGAAATACTCTATTCTATTCTATTCTATTCTATTCTATTCTATTCTATTCTATTCTATTCTATTCTATTCTATTCTATTCTATTCTATTCCATTCATGAATCCTGATGATTTTAAGGACTATTTACCTGCCTAAAATTAAGTGGGGTTATAAAAAAAGAACGTATTTCTCAATACTGAGCACAAGTTCAATCATTTTTCAACATCAAGACTTAAAAAATGCATGTGGGATGGTTATTTTGATGTAATTACTTTAATAAGTAAATACAACTGAGAAAAATTAGTTCTAAAAAGTTGTCTTTATGACATTACAGGATTGATTAACAAAATATCCTTGTAAGTTACATACATCACATACATGATGGACAGCTGTTTATCTTCTATCACCTCTCCTTTGTTTTTTTAATGGCCTTACACAAAGTAGTTCTTTGCTTTAAAAGGAAAAGAAATGATTCTTCCTGTTATGGTAACATGGACTCCAATGCCTCAAGGTGTTTCACTAGGGTTCTAGTATTTATCCTGACTTAACAGAAAATTTCTGTCATTGAGGATTTTCTACATCTATTGAACATTTATCTGTGTCACTTGGGATGTTAAGATCAGCGACAATAAAAGTATTTTATCAGTTGCATAGGTAAAAATATATTCTTCCAAGTGTATGTTATTGAGCAACATAGACAAACAGAAAGCTATTGAATTCCAGGAGGTTGTATAAACACTTTTCTATTTTACCTTATCTTAGTCTCTGCACACTTGCCTATTTAACACATTCTACTTCATATGCATTTTGTAGACTTTTAAAATCCATATTTTTGTCCTATTAAGAGATGTTTACATGTTTCTGGTTAAAAATACGGAAAAGTTTCAATGTTGGAGTGGGAGGCGGATCAGAAGTAATGACGTGACCTCAGTATGAGTGTGGTCGTTCTCCTTTATTAGTCAGCAAAACAGGGTTTATATAGGCAAAGCAATGACAACCTCTGATTGGTTAGTTACTCTTAACCATATATGGGCAAAATTTCTATGACTCGCTGCGACTGGTGCACAGCGTCATCTCGATGCGGAAGCGACAATAAGGCAGGAAGTGGCGGGGTGGCAGGAAGCGGCGACATGGCAGTCCCCCTGTGCCCGCGTTCCATGTTTGCCGCTTCACTTCTGCAGCAGTGTTCCGTGTTCGCTGTTTTCAAGGCCTATCTCTGAGACAAAGCTTGGGTTGCTCAAAGGCACCAAAGTATGTCCCCTCTCGTCCAGCCAGGACTCCACATTCCAAGAAACCTGACAATCTTATCCATGAAATCTGTTTTAAAAATTTGCAAAGATTCAAAAAAGGTGATGTAGATAATGAAGGAAGAGATATTCACGCATATATATTTTATCATGTTCATTTTAACTTTTTAGACAAGTTTAATTAGTTCTAACCATGCAGAGATTTTAGTGTATTAAAATGCAGTGAGAGTGGTTTAGAACTGCTAACAGACTGAGAACAAGAGAAAACTAAGTTCTGATTTAAAGTTAGAGCTTTTCATTTAATGATAGCTTTCAAGTAAGATGGGTGTGTTTAGTTGGGTTATGTTTTATTTTGTTGTGTTGTGAAATAGTAAGCTTGCTTTTGGTAGTAATACACTGCACACATTTTTAGATGGTTTATTGTCCTGGGTTCAGCCAGGACAAGGTTAATTTTCAGCAGAAGCCAGGAGGTGACACAGCCAGGCTCGCTGAACCAGCTGGCCAAACAAACAGGGTATTTGATGCCATGTGCTGCCATGCTGGCTTCCGGTTGGGGAGCTGGCTGGGGGGAAAGGGAATCGCTGCTCAGGAGTGCGCAGGGCATCAAGCCATGAGAGTTGCTCTGTGCATTTCGCTGTTTGTTTTGTATATTCTCCTTATCAGTACTGTTTTTTTTACTGTTCGCTTTGTTTGCTGTTTCTGTTAAACTGCCCTTATCCTGACCCACGAGTTTTTGCCTTCTTCTTTCCATTCTTGTCCCCACACCAGCAGGGGAGAGGGATGATAGAATGACTGTATGGTCCTTTGATTCCAGCCGGGGCCAAAACCACAACATTTATGCTATAGAAATTTAAAGTAAATAGGCAGTCAAACACACAAAATCAGTTCAACATGAAGAAAAGAGCCAAAATCAACAGCAGTAAACGGAGACCAAATTATTCATAGACTCATGAATCTTGTAAATGAAGGAAGCTATTCTGATCACCAAATATAAAGTCAGCAAGAGAACACCCTCCAAAGCCTAAAATTTAGAACGAACAAATGTCAACTAATGAAAAGAAAAACATAAAAAGTTTTATATAAATACATTCTTGGACAAATACGTTGAGGAATGATCTTCAGACCTACAGCATCAGTTCATATATACTTAAGCATGTTTGTCTGTTTACGCCAGTTGTTCCAATAAAGTGATGTGGGAAATTGACAATTAGTTCGATTTTGCTATAGCTTTAGTTTAATTTCGTTATATAACTTTGCATATATGTTAAGGTAAGAGTTAAACACTGTTAATTAATTTAGTTCTGCTCTTTGTAATCTTGCTAACAAGCACTGTTGTGGCTCAAATGTGGCTAACAAGGACTGATAACCAGAACTTTGTTGTCTGTAAGAAGCAACTCTCTAGCTGAAACTGTTTCTATGGTTTGGGACTCAGCCAACACAGGCAACTCAGGAATTTTTGAGCCAAATGTGAAAGCACACAGCGAGGAAGACTATGAGCCTTCATCCAGAAGACCCCCACAGACGACCACCAGAGGACACTGCACAAGTGCTAAAGGGGGGTGGAGTATGATAATGAATTCCTAGAAATAATTACGATAGTCCAGCCTACTTAGATAAGCTTTGAAATAAATAGGTGCATGCTTCTTGACTCGGTGTGCAAGTTAGGAGGAGCGATCCCCCTTGCACCCGGAGCCGCAATAAACATACCTGCTTTATAACTCTCTGAGTTGTGAAGTTTGATTCCGCACGTCAAAAGTCAGTAGGATAATTCATGCAATTAGAAACAGATATGTAACCTAAATAACTTTGTTGAATCGGGATTTAATTTAAAAGACACTAAATCAGAGAGGTAACTAGCAGTGAAAGAAAAAATGTAGTTTCTTTACAGGGGAAAAATATTTTGTAGTGTGTCACCAACTGCTAAAAGACAAAGGTGAGGAGAGGACACACCGTTCTCTTGTTTATTTCAGTTCTGTAGCAACCAGCTTTATCACATCTGGCATGAAGGTTTTACATCTTTCCAGAAACTCTACATCACAGTTTAGTTCTCTGAGGTTCTTTTTCCCCTTTCTCTGGGAGTGACAGAGAAGCAGGAATCTGGAGGAAAAGGGGAAAGAAGAAGAGACAATCTTTGCATCAGGAAAAATTACTTCCATCCATCGGAATTAAATTTCTTGTAATTCGTAGATTGTAAATTTGAAAATTGTAGCTCATAAATTTATTCTAATACCCAGCTAAGGCATATTACTATCAGGTGTTGGCCTTTTCTACAGCTTTTTACTCACAGTTGGCATATCAACAAAAAGACTTGATAGTCTGAATTTTGCTTCCTTTCCAAATAGTCACTTTGGTGCCACTTGACAGCATAACTTCAGCAAGTAAAATTGGTCCAAGACTTCAAGTCTTCCATGGGTTGTGAAGTCTTTTGATTAAATAAGTGAATATCAGCATTTAGATCTTTTTTTCCCACATAGTTTGTAGGACAGTGTACAATCACTGAACAAGCTTCTAAGATTTCACTATCTGAGCATAATCTCTGAGAAGTTGCTTGTATGTCCTTATCCTTTTAAAACAGGATTGCCTTGGAGTTCTCACATAAAATTTTGTTTGGTATCATAGTTACTATTTAAGGGTTCAAAAGTAATTTCCTATTCTTTTCTTCAATCACAAATTCATGCCCCCAAAATATATGCAATCTACACTATACTCATGCTTGCCCTCAAATCTATTTCACTGTCTGTAAAACTTTCTAACTTGATGTGTACAGAATTATCCCTTCCTACTCCACCTCTGTCACACTTTAGAAATGTCTCCAGGTGTGGCTGAAATTTTCTCAATTGCAGCAGAGAAAGTGATACTGATTTCGACTGAAACTGATGGGTATGGTAACCTTTTTTATTCCATAAATGTATTGGATGAATATTATTTCAGTGGTACCATTCATCATTAGTAACAATGGTACCAAAGTTTCGACCACAGTCCTTGTAGTTAAATAAGCTGTGCTGACACAGTCCTTGTAGTTTTCATTTCCTTGACAGCCATCTTATTTGATTATACTTTGACAAAATACAAATACAAATACACTCACCACTCTTGACTCATTTAATCAAATAAAGTGTAGGCCATTTGGTCTTCTTTAGTATGATATTTCTTGATCTGAATGATAGAAGTATCCTGGCATACCTGGGTACTGTTCATTTAGTTGGGCTGCACCATGGTGCTTAATCATGGAGTTGTTACACCCATCTGACTGCAGAAGTGTAGTTCTGGTTAAGGAAGTCAAATCCCAGACTGACAGCCATTGGTCATGGCTAGGTAGTTCTGTATATAACCATACCTCACAAAAATTTGAGAGGCTTTTTCAGTCAAAATATTCTTCAGCCATGTGGCTGCACCAGACTACCGACATAATAAAAATGTATTTACAATATATTATTTACCAAATGCCTCACAAAAACATTAGATGAAATATTTAGGAATACACTTTTCATATTTGTATTATTTAATGGGAGAATCAAAAAACAATATATTGGATATTTGGGTATACACAGTTTACTTTTTCAGCGTTGCGTATTCTAAGTGACTATTAAGTTACCTATAACGTGAATAAGATCCACCAGCAATGTACAATCATCGAATGACATTCCAGCATATGAGAAATTGTGAGAATCCAGGAAGAGAAAACACCTATTAAAGGTTTAAAGATGTTCTCATCAGTTATACATTAATCTTCTCAGAAGGAAGTAATAATGTTGGTGTAAATAAGATTCTCTTAAATCTAGCTGATGTCCACTTTCTCAATAATTTGCACAACAGCAAGAATTTTATTTGAGTTTGACTACAAAACAGAAGTTTGAGTGTAGTCAGTCTTTAAAATTGGCAATATAATTAGAATAGCAAAACATGACATTAAGTGTATCGTTTTTTATAAAATTTCAGAGTAATAACAGAAATGAAAGCAAATAAAGATGTTTGCAACAGTATATCCTAAAATTATACTAAAAAATTTAAATCTCATTGGCATAGATATGAATTGTTAAATGATGAAGTGAAGTATCTTGGTGACTCGATTAAAGAAGTAGTAATACATGAAAAATAAAAAGTTGGTGGAAGCTTACGCTAAGGTACGGGAGGGATATGTGGTAGACCCATGTCTCAGTAACATTTTCACTCAAGAAAAAGAAGTAAACCGGAATTTTAAAATTATATTAAAGAAAGACTGTTAGCACTAAGTCAGGAAGACTAAAAGCAGGCAGAACACAGCAACCATTTTTTAAAAGATAAGCTAGTACAGAAGAACAGGCCTAAACCAGACTTTTTCTGACAGAGTAGGAGTTCACCTATGCTTGGTACCTGGAAATGTCCTCATAAAGAAAGAAATCATGGAGGTTTCTAATAAATTACTTCTATGTGATTATTTGGAGGAATAAAAATGTTGTTCACCATATATTTGTTCTGTATAAGAAATGCTAGAGTTGTTGAGGTTATTTTTGAACAGGTTTTATCAGGAAAAACACCTGACCTAATCAAACTGAATTATTGTTTGGGAACAAGTAGATCATGTCAAAAATACCAGTGAAAATCAGAAAGTCTGATAGGCTGACCAAGCAGGCAGCTGCTAGTTTATCTGATTTTCTGCCAGTATGCTCACCAGTTATCTTGCCAACTGGATGCCAGGCTGGTGGGCTGGCTAGAAATCAGGCAGAATGCTCAGCTTATCAGCTTGCCTACTGCCCAGCTGTCCTCCTTGACTGGTCTGAAACCTGGCGAACTCTTCAAGTTACCACCTGCCCAGCTGGGTTTTCTGGGCAGTCCAAAGGGTTCCTTAAGTTGTCCTGCTGTTCAGGATCCCAAGCTGTCTGGCCTCCTTGTTAGTCACCCAACTACCTTGCTGAGTAAGGGAAATCTCTCTGTTTCTTGTCTGCCTCATGAGCGTCTCTACTTTCTCATAAGCTGGAAAGTTGTACTTACGTTTGATGAAGTATCTGTCCCGTCACTGGTCTAACTCTCCAGGTATCTAGGTAAGGAAAGGTTGGATGGTAGGCATTGAAACAATTGAAACCATTGAATGAACAGTTCTGTGATGTTGACATTTTTCTCCCCTGAGGAATGAAAAAAAACACTGACACATAGAATTTCCAGTAAAATAGATGAAAATTACTTTTTCTTTCAGAGATCTATACCATATGATATGCATACATAAAGTATGAAAAATAATAGTTATTTCTTTATCAATATAAATAAGGTAAAAAAAGGATGCCTTGTCAAGCAATATATTAAAGTAATATCAATAACAGATAAAATATTCTGTAAATTGAATAATTGATTATTAGTTAAAATTAGGAGCAACAGTAATCATGAGCTCTTCACAATCACATACTAAGACGTGCTTATCAAAAAAGGGCATAAACTGCAAAGTCAGTGCCATATTCCTGATGCCACAAAATATTCCAGAATGCTTTTGTAATTGATACTGTAGTCAGCTAAAAGGTAAACTGTTTATTGAGATCAAATGTCATCTTAAAAATAAAGGGCTATTTACCTTGGAAATTAAATGCTCTGTCTATTCAATGGAATTTTTCAATTAATTTTTCAAGTCTATTAATGACATTATTCTTCAAATAAGTGCATTGCATACATTCCTGCCAAGGATCGGTAGCAAATGCATATTATTCATACGTTATATTTACCATTTGCCATTCATTTTCTCTCTTGCTAAGGAAGTGAAAATGGAACATATATTTCCTGTGACCTTCTATGAATAGTGCAGTTGTCGAGGAGTCTCCACTACTTGAAGATCCATCTGTGGCATCTTTCATTTCATTTTAATTCTCACTCGTTCCTCTCAAAACTGGGGTTATGGGGTCAGTGTTAAGAATTACAGAAATAGAATGCAAAGTGCTATAGTAATTTATTAAATAGCCTCTTTCAAAATAAATAAAATGTGCAGAAATCAACACAACTAATTTGGCAAAACACTTAGAGAATTATGTGTGATGACACGGAGAATTAAAAACAGAACTTGTGCCATAATCCAGTGAAAAATATAGTACAACATTCAGCCACAAACCTTTGGTACAAAAAAGTGAAAAGCTCTAAGAAAAGATTTTTCTTCCCTTTTTTTCCAAATGTCTAGAACTTTCTGAAGGAAACATAAGTTTTCTAAGAGGTGAATTGCTAGGAGATTCGTTTGCCAGTACACTACTGGCGAAGGGCTTCAAGGCTCCTCTGTAATTTTAAACTTTGGACTTCTACTCCTCAAAATATCGGAGCTGCTACTAAGGAGTTATATTCCAGACCAAATTTTCATACCATTGCTTTAAATGACAAATACATGGCTGATGTTAACAGATTCTGTAGAATTTGATTCAGTGGATGCTTGCTAATTCATAACAGCAGATAATTTACACTAGTGCCTTACAACTTCAGTCACCTCTGTGCTTGGAACAAATAATTCGTGTCTAAATAAGTTTTCCAGATGTGAAATTCTACTGGGTAATGAAGAATTAAGAAGGAAAAGAAGAAATGACTACATAAAACGAAAATCAAGATTAATGAAAAAATCAGAATAAAGATATTTACATAAACATCTTTATTTTTTATTACTATAAACTATCTTTACACAAAGATAGTTACATACTAAAAGGACAACTAACTGAATCTATCACAATAATAAAAAATTCACAAAAAAAACCCATGATATCACAGAAAAAGAAGAAATATATTGCTTCTGCTAGCTCTACTAGAATAGCTGAACAGTTCTGGTTTGAGGTTTTATGTACATCTGAAATTGGAATGTTTTTAGAACCCCTGCTTTTGGATCTCAGGAAGAATGACAATCTGAGATATAATCCTTTCCTGCCAATTTGTTTTCTAGAAGTATTTTGATTTTTCCCTTATGGTAGTGCTATCAGATAGCAACCCACTCTCTGGGGACTCCATTCATGATGAGATTGCACCAAACAGTGATTGTACTGCTGAAATAGTCTGTAATCAATCTTGCATCCTACAGATCTCCTTTAGTATTTGTTGTTTGATCACTGTCTATTGGGAAACATAACACGTTAAAGAATAATGCAGCTTCAATTTAATTGTATCTGCTGGAGAGCCTACAGGCTCCCTTTTGCAGCCTCTAATGAAGTGATTCTAATAGACCATGTTTATCCACATGGTCTATAGAAAGGATATACAATTAGAAACATTTATCTTTAGATTTAGCATAAGTTAACTTTCAATACATTATTTAACATCCTTTCCAGTCTGTGCACTTATTTCTCTGGTTCCTACTATATTTACAATTTCCAATTAACAGCGGTTTTTTTCTGTCTTATACGAGAGGAACTTCTACTTTCGTCATTACTGTTCAGTGAGTGCATCAACACAGTTTGCCTAAGAGCACATTCATTGAATAATGAAAGTGTAAGGTAATTCCAAAAATACTCCTCTATTTCTTAGCCAAAACCAATTTTCAACGAACCATATGTATTTTGGTTGTTATTATTCTTTATTTTTTATACATCTCCTACTTTGGCAAAATATTATATTAAAACAATAATTAATGAGAAATTAGAAAGTATTTAGTTAAAAGTGCATCAAATTATTTCATTAATTTTGATAATCTTTATTATAAGTCATAAAATCCCTGTGAATTTCCAAACAAATAATATGATATTAAGTTCAGTAACAAAAAAATGCACTGAATCTAAAGGGAAGATGACCAAACTTTAGTCAATATTCTGTTAATTTTCATTAAAAAAATTGATAGTTTGTATTGTTTATTAGGGGTAAAGAAGGAAAAACATTTACAAGAGACTGTTTGAAAAGCTGATTTTTTTTTCCTCAGCAGGAAATGCAGGATAACCATGTTCAAAGTAGACAGTCCCCTTCAGAATTACTCTCAACACCTGTTGGTTTTTGTATGTGTTTTGTTGTTCTGATATGTCTTTGTGAGACTACTTGTCATATGTTACAATAACAACACTATTTTGCTCCTTCTTTCTAATATTGCCTGCTCCAAAACTTCATTTTTTTTCTCATTTCTGATATTTCACAAAGTATATATCTCAGATGGTAAAACGTGAGGAAAGGTACCCTTTTACAGTCTTCTTGATGGAAAATGTACAAAGACAAAACTTTTAAGGTGAATGGAAATGAAAATTCTGTTCTTTTTGCTTGATGTCTGAAGCTGTAAGAAAACATTTCCCTTCAAAGCCAACATTTCCAATCAAGCTTTGAGATATCTGAGTCTTATTGTGCCTGCAGTTTTCTGTGGTTTAATTTTCAAGTGTACAAATCCCAGAGCTAGTCTAACTATACATGGACTCTTGAGGAAAACTCAGATGTGAAAAATGTGAGCACAACATTAAAAGTATTGAACTCTTACCTGCTCTAAAACAGAAGAGGTCTGTGTTCCAAAGCAATATTGTAGATGGTGTTGTGTTGACTTTTACAAGCAGAAGATCTCAGACGGAATTGTTGGAGTTATTAATAAAGAAAATATTCAGCATGTTTCAGACTTCAAAGAAATATGAGCTATGTCACCAAATTGCTTTCCATGAGGTTTTATCAAGTTTTGCTTTGCTTCCTTAGATGGCCATTTTCAAACATTCTGAGAAAAAAAATCTTGAAGTAGACTATTAGAGGTTGCAGAAATTGTGCATTTTTATTTGACGTATATTTATTCAAAATATTTTATATCTAGAATATTTGTTTGTGAAAACATTTACAAAACCATAAATTTGATATATAAATATGAATATGAACATGTATATGTTCTTATATACACATATATACACTCATGTTTTTTCCCTCTGTCTCGGTAAAAATAACTGCTCCTTTTTAAGTAATTCATAGAATCATAGAAACGTAGAATCATAGAATGGTTTGAGTTAGAAGTAACCTGTAAGGAACACCTAATCCAACCCCCCTGCCATGGACAGGGACATCTTCCACTAGATCAATTTGCTCAAAGCCCCATCCAACCTGACCTTGAACACTTCCCATGACTGGGCATCCACAACTTTTCTGGGCAACCCGTCCCAGTTTCTCACCACCCTCTTCGTAAAAAATTTCTTCCTGTGTCCAGTCTAAACCTACCTTCTTTCAGTTTAAAACTGTGGCCTCTTGTCCTTTCAGCATAGACCCTAGTAAAAAGTCTCTCTCCATCTTTCTCATAAACCCCCTTCGTATATTGAAAGGCCTCAACAAGGTCTCCACAGTATTTTCCCAAAAGTGGGATCGTTTATCCAGTGTGCAGAACACCAATACACACACAAAGCAGAGGTATTGTCTTTACTGCATATTTGTGCAGATATGGGTGCTAGGTGATAATTCCACAAAGCTAGCACACTGCTTAGCAGAGTCACAATAACTATATACTCTTACAAAAACAAAGAAATTACTCATTCCATTCTGATTGGTTCATCACGTAACACACTTGCCTGAGACATATACTTCTTCCTTACTTACCTACGCATGCTCGCAAGCTGAGGGATGCAGTCTTTTTGGTTCTGAATTGAGTCGGTTGTTGCGATCTTCCCCTGGCGCCTTGTCGCCTTCGTTGGCGTGGCGACCTGGTTCAGGGACGGCTCGGCGACCCACCCCTCGGCCGCTCGGGTCATCAGCACGCAGACACCAATGTGGTGGACAGCAAATGGCGTTTATTGATAAATAACACA
>Ga0065711_1043271_pt1 | contig 14821 bp, 7 predicted proteins | sample Hoacrofraction12_FD_59098 | JGI IMG/M metagenome (GOLD analysis project Ga0065711, IMG submission 59098) | Hoatzin crop microbial communities from Cojedes, Venezuela - Epithelial fraction 12 v2 (version 2) | ecosystem: Host-associated > Birds > Digestive system > Esophagus > Crop | place... | reverse complement strand
GCCCCCTCCCTGGCAGTGTTCAAGGCCAGGTTGGATGGAGCTCTGAGCAACCTGGTCTAGTGGAAGATGTCCCTGCTTATGGCAGAGGGGTTGGAACCAGATGATCTTCAAGGTCCCTTCCAACCCAAACCATTCTATGATTCTGTGTCTGAGATAAAGTTTTGCTACTTGTGGAAAGATCATTGTCTTGAAAGGAGCACAGGTCCTTGGAAATTATTTCAACTAATACTCATGTTGTAATGTTCTGTACACAACTGCATTATATAAATGGGGAAGATAATACATCATCAAGAATGGACGATACTTTTGTTTTGCCTTGTAAGGAAGAAAAAGCAACAAAATAAAAGCAACAATTTGAGAATAATTTCTCTACTATATAAGTAGAGAAAAAGAGAGAGCTGGCAGAAAAATTTAAGTAATGGATAGGAGCTTTTTTGTTCTTTAATTTTAAATCTCACTGTGAGGGGACAAAAGTCCAATTAGGAAGGGCATTGATACCAGGAATATTGGGAAAAATTGTTATGTATTGCCATATAATCAGCAAGCAACAGTCTGTTTTATTACTGTTGAGTTATCTGAATTACAGAAACAGATTGCAAAATACTTGGATAAAACTTGCACTAACTAGCTATCATGGCAGACTGAACTACAGGCATAGTCATTGAGTCATGTATTGTGTTAAATGACAGATTTTCAAACACAGATTTTGGGAGATGAATGTATAAATCATAATGTATAGGAAAAAACATCTAATTCATGTTTTCAGGTCAAACTAATGTTTTGGTTTTTTCTTTCCCCCCACCCCTCCCCACCCCCCCCAAAATGTGTCCTCTTTTACAGGCAGCTTGCTAGACTTCCTGAAAGAAGGAGAAGGGAAATACTTAAAACTCCCACAGCTGGTCGACATGGCTGCTCAGGTACGTTGTATAAACCAAGAAAACTGTATTTTGTGTTTAGAGAAGAGATTGCATTATGAGATTAGAGATGTTCTGTCTTAAATCTTCTGTTGTAGGTTTGTAATTTGCCAGAAAGAGAGAGTCTGGTTCCCAATTAGCAGATACTGTGTAGCCAGACACACTGTAATCAGTGCTGTCACAATATACTTACACAATGAGAATGGAGCTAAAATAAGGGGGTGCAGCTTAATGCTTGGGAGAAATATACAGAATCATGAAAAATAATCATTAATAAAACTTTATTTTTAAGATTGCTGATGGCATGGCTTACATTGAAAGAATGAACTACATCCACAGGGATCTCCGGGCTGCTAACATTCTTGTAGGAGACAATCTCGTGTGCAAAATAGCAGACTTTGGTTTAGCAAGGTTAATAGAGGACAATGAGTACACTGCAAGACAAGGTAAGACCGATTTATTTACTGAATAAATAAGATCAGTTACCTTCAAATTACTTAGAACTATTACATTTAGAAGAATGTGTCTGTGTATTCTATCTGTATGAATAAGGATTACGCATGTAAGTGTGCTTTCACAGCTATGTTTAGGTGTCCTCCTCTCCTAACTGCAATTTTAGTAAACTTTTTAATGTTCAAAATTATCTGGAAGTTTGTTTGTGTTTTCAAAAAACGTTTTTAGGGGTTTTTTTCAAATAAAACTTGCTACAGTCTGGAGAGAGCTGAAATTCCAGAGAAGTTGGTCCTCACATTCTGAAGATCATCCCACTTCTTGAAACTTCTTGAAACATCCTAGATGTCTGAAGTGCTTCCAAAAATTGTAGCCAGTCATTGCTACTTCCTAGTTTGAAACTGCTTTCCAGTTTGAAATACTAAAATACTAAGCCACCTTGAATTTTGTCAACAAAGCAAAATGTAAAAAAATTTTTGAGTGCAGTATTCTTTATAAAATATTTCAAAGTGTAAGCAAATTATGCATAATCAAGGGAAAACTGAGTATCTGCCTTTCCAATGTTTGTAGGAGCTAAATTTCCAATTAAATGGACCGCTCCGGAAGCAGCATTGTATGGTCGGTTTACAATCAAGTCAGATGTGTGGTCATTTGGAATTTTACTGACAGAGCTGGTAACAAAGGGGAGAGTGCCATATCCAGGTAAGAGGAAAATTTAATAGATTTTTCTTTGCTTTGTTGCACCCTGTGCTTCTGAAGTTACGTTTTGTACTTTTTGTCTTCCTTCAGAGCCCACAGTTGACAGGCAGAGACAAAATCTTAGTTGTGCTTCACTGGTTCCTTTGTTCACAAAGTTACTTTGTTTTATTTACAGATTAACTATTATATATTTTTGAAAGCGTTCTAAGATAATAGCATTTGTAAATGTAACTGATAGTTCATTTCAGATTAGTGGGTATCCTTATGTTTTCATATCTGTCTGTTCCTGAATTTTCTACTTTTGACATTTTCCCAGGCTACAGTGAACAGCGGTAGAGTGAACCTGCTAGACCAGTTTTTGAAACTAAACATGTGTAACATATTTTGTCAGATATTTTGCTGTGACTGGAATTTATAAGGCAGTTCTGTTAGGTACAAAATGCCTTCTTCTTGGCCCAATTTCGAATGAAGTGGTCCTTGAATAGAACCCGAGGCAGGCAGAATGTATTTCTGCTTGAGTCTCCTTTTTGAAAGGACAGGGCCAAAGCAATGGGAAGGTATACAATGAGAAAGTATACAAATGGAAGAAGGGCCAGGTATCAAGGAATTACCAGCATAATGAAATAATTTTCAGAAAATTTATTTAGTGCAAAATGTAAAGAATTCATTCATTATAAAGTGCGTTCATTAACGGTTCTGTTGTGGTAGATTCACATGCATTGCGGCTGGAGAGACACTTGAAAAACTCTGGGAAGCTGTTCTTTGCATGATGTCATTCAGAGCTAACGTGCTTTCCTTTTAGGGATGGTGAATCGGGAAGTTCTGGAACAAGTGGAGCGTGGATACAGGATGCCTTGCCCACAAGGCTGCCCAGAGTCTCTCCATGAATTAATGAAACTGTGTTGGAAGAAGGACCCTGATGAGAGACCAACATTTGAATATATACAGTCTTTCTTGGAGGACTACTTTACTGCTACAGAACCACAGTACCAGCCTGGAGACAATTTATAAGCCAACAGTCTGTATAACATGCACAAATCTGCCAAATGTAAAAGACTTGCAAAGAATTCCTGACATCTATAAGGAGTCAAAGGAAAGAAAATCTTCGCTACTTTGCATGCTCTTAATGGCAAACTGGAATTTCATAATGCAGTTGCACAAAACCACTTTTAAAGTGTTATAATCTAATTTACCAATGACATATTTTTATTTTTTTCCTCTTTCCCAACTTATTTTCAGGGTCCAAAGGAAGCTTACTGAAAATACGGAGTAGAAAAATAAGTGTTGGTGTGAACAATAGCAGAGAAAACAATGTTTCAAATCCTTTCTTTTCCCAACATTGGATAATCATTCTACTAAAGAGGGAACTGTCTGGAACTGGTGATCTTGTGATAAGACATTTTGAAAGCAGAACTTTATGGGACCAAGCAGTTCTATTGCAGTTCTGTAAAACTCCCTGTGTTCAAAATTACATGTGTGTGCCCCCCACCCCCCAAAAAAGAGATGGTACAACTGTGTTTGGTATATAGCCTTGATCTTTAAGCTTCCTCTTGCATGGACTTAGAGTAGGCAGGTTAAAAGAGAAATTGGAACAGTGAATGACAAACTCTATCTAAACGGTAGACCTCAATAGTGAAATTAGAGAGCATAATGCACTGTGTTAACACTTGTATTAATGTAACTGGAAAGCAGCATGAGAGATTTTTCTTTTTTTCTTTCTGCATAGCTAATTAAGAATAATGAAGGTAACTAGAAAATGAGGTAATATTTTATAACATTGTGTTGATAAAGTATGATGATATTTGAACTTGAAGCTATGTAATACAATCAGGGGAGGGAAGCCTTTAATCTTTTAAGCTCCAATCCAACAGCGAGCTTTTTTGTGGGAAGGCTGCCTGAACAAATCTCATCAGGAAAGCAAGACTGAAGCTGGTAAATGGCCACTTTTTAGTCCTTTTTCCAAGACAGGTTTGGTACTGTTGTAGGTGGCTTATGTGTGTGAACAAGGGTGGGTGCCACAAACGCTAGCTGTCACTAGTTCAGGGATTTGATTGCACTTTTGCTTTTCTTGGCTATTAAGACACACTTACGCGCAGTTGCTCTTCCCATTTCTACAGAATTTCTACAGAATTATTTAACTAAAAACAAACAAAAGAAAATGTGAAAGTTTAAAAAACTAAAGGGATAAAATATATCTAATACTGTCCAAATATAGCGACATTGAAATTTGCTGGCGTTCAGCCCAGCTGACACTACATCTAGATTTATTTTCTTTGGCTACTGACATATCAAGCAATAACATCATGTCTTTTACTCAACAACTTGCATGAAGTTCTTGAATTTCTGATCAAGCTTATGTACTTTAATTTTGAAACACGAAACTCTTAGCTACCAGGTTGGAATTCATATTATCCAACGAATTAATTTCAGAAAAACTGGTAATATAGTTCTGGTACTACACTTAACATTCTTCATGGGTTTACACTACATTGAATCCAACTACCAAATGGATCTTTGTAAGAACAGTGCCATCAGTTTTCATTTTCCCTCATCATCGCTTATCACCTATACATCTGTGGTTATCAAATTTTAAAAGGGCTTTATGTAAGAAAAACAAAAATAAAACAAAAAAAACACAAACAGAAAAATAAATCAAAAAACCCAAAAAACACAATGGAATTTTAATTTTTCTAAATATTTTAAAATTAATAACACAATCATATGAGTTTATGTATTAATACAGTTATAACAAAAAATGCCAAAAATGACACTGGCATTGTTTGGATTTTTAATTACTGAATGGAACAGTTCATTGTAATAACACTTGTATAGTAAAGGAATAAAACGCTAACTTAATGAACGTGTTCATTGTAAATGGTTGTGTATTATAAGACTTCTCCAAAAGAGTTTGTATGTTTATGAAAATTTATTTGTTTCACCTGAAGACCTTGATGTGGTTCTTACCCTAACAAAGTTTAAAATTCACATTCACTCTTTTTATATAAATAGTAATAAGTTTAATTATGTAACTAAGTATTTTTATAAAGTATGGCATTGTTGAACTGTTTTGCAGAATTGGTTCAAAATAAATTTCTCCTTGATTGCATCTGCTTATTTGAGGGGGGGGAGGGAAGGCGGGAGGGGTACAAAAGCAGAGTAGCCTTCGTATCGAGGGGGAAAGGAAGGGAATAAAACCTTCAGGATTTGTGGGTGTATTTTTGTCCTCTGTAAACTATTTTAACGTACTTTCGCACAAGACTTTGAGTTCATGGTGCATTATTGCTGGGAAAAGAAAGACTTTTTCTAGAGGAGTTCAGAAGCCTGTGGCAGGAATGGGCTAGAAAGGTTCTGTCTGGACTTAAAACTAAACCCTGTGATGGACGGACAAACAGACAGACTTGGGGTTCTTCTGAGAGCAAGTCCAACACAGACTCTCAGCTGGCGCTTGTTGTCATGCTGCAGGGCCAATGCATTTCCTCTCTCTTGCTTTATCTGGTCTTAGCAGCCACTGTTGACTTCGGTGCAATTCTTCAGGGAATTTTATACATTTGTTTTTGTGGTAGCTGATGTTTTATCTCAACTCCATTGAATGTTACCTGTCTCAATGACCACAACTCAAACTGCGAATCCTGGTGTGTATGCAGTGCCACTGTAGGTTAAGGAGCTAGTACTGTTTGAGTTTCAATAATAACTAATACAGCACTAAACCCATTCTTCTTACAGAACCTACAAACTGCAAAGTTTACTGTGTTTTTAGTATTTCCTGTAATGTAATTAATGTTTTGCTATTTTTAATGGCAACAATCATGTAATTTCTGGTAATCTGTACTCTCCCCGTTGTCCATCAGAACCTTGTGATACCCATTCTGCATGCTAGGCCTGCAGATGGTTGCTGTCATACGTTGTTTCAAGCTGTAGTATTTTAAGAATATTTTCATACTACTTTTGAGTAAACTTCCAAACATCATAATGTGTGCGATCCTACTATTTAGATAAAATACATCCCTATTTTAGCATAAGGCATTACGAAGAGAACCTTATGTGTTCTTACCTTTGCAACCACTGAATTGTCATTTCACTAGGCTTATGAGTAGCTCTTGCCACTGAAAAGTAGCCTTGGAAATTTTGGGGGTTTTTGTTGGGTTTGGTTTTTTTTTGTCTAAAAAATTATGGATAGAAACAAGCCAGAGTGCTATTTTACCTGTAGTCATCTACAATATTGTTTGTTCTAAAACACGTTATCCACAGCTGGAATGAGTATAAATTAATATAAAAGCCTAGACTTAATGAGGCCTCACTTTTGTTATTTATTTTGATCTATTCAATCCAATAAAGTTCTCAGTTTTTAAGTTTTCTGTGAAGATGCTGTAGATGTTTGTATTTGTGCCAACTTTGTCCCACCACACAAGACTTCGCTTAGAGCTCCACAGTCCTGCTGGGTTTAAACCACAGGAGCACTCACGGCAAGCAGCACATTGCGAACAGGAGATTCAAATTCTCACACCTTGACAAGGAATTGAAGACGAGATTTGAATAGCTGATTGATAACTGAATAACTGATTTGGGACCCCCTGCGAGGCGCGTCTCTGGCAGACACCTCTTTGAGACGGGGTGGGAATGGGATGGTTGTGTCCATTTTTGGTATAACGGCCTGGAGTGTAAAGCCTGGGCTCTGATCTGAGAGCGTTAGCTGAAGAAACATGAACAGCTTCCCTGCTTCTCCCTTAGCACAGGGGAGAGAAAGGGCGAGAGTGAGTGGGAAGGGTGGAGGTGAGCAGCTGAGGTACGTCGCATCTTCACAGGGCAGAGGGAAGCCAGCTGAGAGGTGTGGCATAGCGGGGGTCGTCTCTTCTCCTCCCTGTCCTATTTTGAAAAGGAGTTAGAGATGCAGGGGAACTGCGGAGCGTCTGTCCCATTGTGCACGGTGGAGATGGAGCAAGGCTAACACCAAGTGCTGCTTCTGTTCCCTGTGGTGGTCCTGGTCAGCTCACCCTGGCTGGTTCCTAGCAGATACCCTTCATATAAGCTGGGGACTCCCAGTACAAAAAGAGAGCATCGTTCTGCTGTCATTTGTGAGAGTGAACCTTGACCAGCTCTTAGGGGAAAAAAACCCATACGGAGAGCCTAACCAGAGAGATACTGGTCCCTGGATCCCAAATTGTCAGGGATGCTTGCCTCTGGAGCTCAGCCCCAGAGCGATGGCATTTCAGATGCTCTGGCAAGTAGCTTAGCATTTCTTTCCTAGTGGATGTGTGTGGATGCAGGATTTTGTGTTAGGTTTCCTTCCTTTCCATGCGGGTACAGCATGCCTAGAACAGAGTTCAGTCATTACCCATGGGACCCAAGTTCTTTACTGGTTCTACTCTTTGAGCTGATTTTCCTTGTTAGTTCTGCATGCAAACGTGCTTCTTGTAGGTAGCACATTGGTTATCTATTTTTAACACCTCTTTAAATTAAAAGGCATGTGTTTTGCCAAATTGCAACAAGCACTTTGTTGGGGGATCAAAGTGTTCATAGCACTGTGTACTTTTACAGAGCATTGTCCATCTCCTCTTAGTGTTTCATTTACTTTGAGTAGCAACACGTGTCGGCATCACGTTGCTTTTAATTTGTTCTTCTTGAAGGAGAGAGGACAGTTACCTAGTTAAATTCAGTAGGGTCTGAGGAACAGACTGGAAATTTAAAAGGGAAACCTGAATACAGGCACTCTTGATGAATCAGTCATATACCAACACTGAAGCTGACTGCTGTGAAGGCATTCCTTTTTTCATCAAAAAGCTACTCCCAGTAGGAGCACTTCACCCCTCTCCTTTGCACCCTGCTGCTAGGTTATCGAGTCTCGAAGCTGAGGCTGCTGATAAGTACAACTGGGACATGGATAGATCTGTGCAGATTATGTTTGGCCCTGAAAATCCATCCCATGCGTGCTACCAACTCACTTTTTTCCTGGACCTCAACAGGTGCCAGCTGCTGCGTTCACCATGCATTCAATACCCCTACATTTATTCTCATCTGGGGCAGCCTTCCAGGGCTCCGGGGCTCATGATCCTTCTCTTGGCTCCAGTGTTTGGAAGCACCAGGGTTGTATTTGCTGGGTAAGGAAGCATTTCTACTCTTTCAAAAACAAAAAAGGATAAATCTTAGTTCAGCATGACTTCTACAATAAAAGTGCCACAAATAAGGAGAACATCTAATCGTTTGACTGCTTCGTCATGAAAACAGTGAGGATGGCTCCCTGCTCCTCCAGTGACTGTGGAAAATGCCACTCACAGAGGTGCTCAAGGTGTGTTGTCAAACAGGAACGCCTGTGCCAGATTGCAGCCCCTGTTCAGTCCTGACAAGGAGGTCAAGGCTGTGGTTCTGTCCTTCTGAAGAGCTCCCAAGAAAAGCCAAGAGCGTTGGCTCACGTTTCTAGGAGTGGAAGTTGGCCACTAGATGACTTGCATCCCTCACATCCCTCTCCCTGCCTTCCTCTCCTCTCAGTTCTAGCCTAGGTGTTCTCACTCCACCACAACCAGCCAGCTTTTACTTCTCCATCATGTGGCTGTGCAGCAACAGCATGAACACATATGAGAATGCACAGAATTAAAGATTAGAAGCCTTTACCAGCCTTATGTATCATCTTGTGTTTTTTTCTTTTTTAAATGGAGGGTGCCTGGCAAATTGAGCAGCGTTACTAGAGCTAGGTCTGATCTGTATCACTTTCACTGGAGTTTTGATTTCATTCTGTATTTCCCTCTTCACTTCTGGAATGACTCTGTCTTTCAAACTGGGTTACAACTAGTGTAAATTCTTTCCCATTCCCCCAAATGTATATTCTTCCCTTTGTGCTAAAAGACTGCAAGCACAATAGAAATAGTTTCCATATTTGCGTTTTCATTTAGTGTTGTTAAGGTGACTGCATCAAAATCTGTGAACTTAATCTTCTTGCCACTTTTATCAAAGGACTACCATTTGCAAGGGGAGATTTTTATCCATATGAAACTGAAGTTCAATCAATAGCTTCAGTAGGTTTAAAGTTATAATAAGTAGATTACTAATAGGCTAAATATAATCTCAGGCGCCACTGTCATTAGAACAGCCCCAGACTTTTCAGACTGCTACTAAGTGTTTTGAAGAGCAGGTGTCTGTATACTTAGCAATAGATATGCCCTCTGAGTTCAGTTGATCATGAGGGTGAGAAGGAATGACCCTGTCTGCAGCTTGGGGACGACAAATGGCATTCGGGAAGATAGTGGGATACACATCCACTTTGGTAAGCCAGCCAGCCTGCTTCAAATGCTCTTGATTTATTGACAAAATAGCACAACCCTCACGTGTTCTTCGTCCCAAGGCAGACATTGTTATGCCAGGCAATAGGCAGAAATCTACTGATACGCAGCATCTCTCTTTGGGGTTTCCAACTTACCCAACAACCCTTATTACCAAATATATAAGATTTCTCACTCTCAAACACTTCACGCATGAGAGTTTCATTATCTCTGGATGGCAAATTAAGGCAAAGGGAGAAGAGGCATTTTGACTCATCCAGGATCAAGGTGAACACCGTAACAGAGCAGCAGCCAGATTTGGTCTACCAGGAATTTCCTTTCAGATGGACAGCATTTAGCATCACCTACCAACCTTGACTCCTGGTCTCAAGCTTGGAGAGGTGGTTTCCTAAGAAAAGCCTGCAGTAATTTCCCATTATGCCCCACAATGGACAGCCAAGCTACTCAAAAAAAAAAGAAAAACCTGCCGCATTTTGGACACAACAGTAGGCACGGCCAGGTGGGCAGAAGGCTGTCGTTAGGCAGAGCAGTTTGTTACAACAGGACATGGCTGCAGGGGTGTTCCACAAGCAGTGCCCAGTGAGCACAGCGCAAGTTCCTCTGCGGTTGTCGTTGCTCCGTTCTCACACCAGACGTAACTGCCATACGTAACTGGTTTGCAGCGGTGCTTTAGAAGGGCTTTCTAGTGCCCTTTCAGCCCGTTGGTGCCCTAGACCATAGAATGAGCAATTTCTTCTTTGCCACTCAAGTCTGGTGTTTCACTGACACTGCTGAATATGTCAAAATCCTCTAAGCCATCAGCTGAACACCCACAAAAGCTGTGCCTTGATGATATCATGTCTTTTCCTGGTTTACCTACCTTTGCAATTGTTGCTTACAGAAGTGTCTGCATTTTTTTAAAATCACTTAGCAATCTGGCAAGTATGTGTTCAGTTATTTTAAGCTTCTTTAAGGATAAACCATTATCTTTAGTCAGCCCAAGATTGGAGCCTGTGTATCACCTGGTCTATTAATATAAGATGCTGAACACCCTTCTGTCGTCAAAAGTGAAATGTGCTTGGTACAACCTGCCTAGATATGTAAATGACCTCAGCCACTGTGGTACATGATTCATCACATCCAAGGAAAGTGGGATGGGATGTTCTTCCCACACTGCAAGTAGGAACAGCAGAGGATCTGAAACACAGGCCAGTAAAGTGTCTTGCCCAGAATCACACAGAAAGGTTCTTACAAAACGGAGGTCCAGACACTGGTTCCTCAGATCTCAAGCAAATACCCTGAACTGGGGAGGCCTCACAGAATTGGACTCACAGTCTCATATTTCTTAACATTCCCTTTATTCCATGCTGCTAAAGAAAATGATGTTTGGCATGAGGCTTCATGCTGTGCCTGTCCTTTCTCTGACACCGCAGTTTGCTACATATGATTTGCGTGTGGTTTACCCTAAAAACCCTTGCTGGGAATATAAGTTGACATTGAGTAGTGGTATGTGGAACTGGAAAAAAACAGCATTCACCCTCAGCCCTGAGTCTTGGGGACTTGAAACAGCTGGACCATAACTGCCATGATCTCACTGCCAGGAACAGAATGCCGTATGAGGAAACAAGATCTTGAATGTGACTGCAAGTACCAAAACAACTCTGGGAGATGCAGCAGTTGCTTGAAGAGGACAGCATGTAAAGGCTCTCTCATTTTTAGAAACTGTTTTCCTTAGAGGAGACATGATCTGATGGCCTATGTCTCTTTAACAGCATTCTGGGCTGTCCTTCTAGGGTGGTTGTTTTCTTCTGCTATGGAGTAGGGGGTGATACAGGAGCAACTCTTCATCTTGAAAGCCCTTTGTAATGATTAATTTTTCTGAGGAAGGGATCAGCATCTGGAAACAGGCAAGTATAAGATGAAACACGGCCATGCAACCAAATTGACAGTGGCCACCCAGATCTGGGTGCAAAGTGAATGGTTCCATGCGGATACTTCAGATTCATAGACTGTCAGAAAAGGTTCCTTCTCGAAGTATCAGCTGAGGAAAGGGCCTACAATCATTTTGTTACAGGCATTTGGCTGTAATAAGGCAGTAAATTCTGCTGTGCTTTACAGTCATGTGTGCTGTCAAGGCTTTCTTTATTCACGTGGTCAATAGAGACATGGGAGAAATTGTCAACAACCTTGGAGGCTTCTACAGCGAGCTCAGCACTGACAGGCAACTGTGCTGGGCACGACTCATTGGGGATGCTGTTGTGAAAAGGGTAGTAACAAACATATAAGCTGTGCATTTTCACAAAATATTTCCATTTTTATTCTTGGAAACTGGGAACATTTTTGGTGGTAAGGCAAGCCAGCGTGAAAGTGACCGCTCAAAGAGTTCCAGGTGGGTATTTGATGCAAGGCGCACATTTCAGCATCCACTTCTTTTGTAACTTTTAACCAACATATATTCATTCTTTTTTCCAGTATCAGTGACTTTTGCCCTTGGTGTGTTATTAACAGTGCTGTCTTTTAATCTCTGGCGAATCTAAATATCATTTAACAGGAATAAGATCGGTGAGTATCAAACCACTATGGATGACACTGGTGGATGAGCATTTGTTTGCTCAACAGATTGGACCAGAGAGGGGTGCTGTGCACTTGGCCATAGCTGCTGTCCTGACTGCTCTGTGGGCCAAGTGAGAGGGAAAGGTAATGCTCACGAGATCTCAGTATAAGAATGATCATTAATTCAGAGAGATTCCCCGCTCCTGGTTGCCCTCTGGTCTTGATTTTGCAGTAACTTCTACATACGTTTATCTTGTCAAATAAAGTACAGACATCACTGAGTTCTTGGAGACTCTGCACGTGCTTAATTGTTGCAGGATGGAGAATTGTCACAACTGCACAGTGCTTAGTGGTGGAAATGCTCAGAACACTTCAGAGTCGTTTTGGTGGAGCTCTGGCATTTCTCAAGGAAAATATTTTTGCCTAGCCCTGCATATCAGATGTTTCTCTCTATGCCCTTCTCTCGATTTCATCTTTCTTACTTGGAGATTTTAGTCTGAGATTTTAATCTTTTAGCCACTTCCCTACTGAATATGCTGTTGATCTGGGAGCCAAATCTTGTATACTTAACATGTTACTGGACATTTAAAATAACCTATTTAGGCAGTGATGTGAGCAGCCATAAGGGCGTCCTGGTTAGAAGGGGAAATTACTGAACAAAAGGTATTGTCTGCTCAAAAAAACTGACAGAGAAAGGGCTGCCAGCCTGGAACTGCGAGCCTGGGGACTAGCCCTGTTAACCATAAAAAGACATCCTTGAAAAGTGCAGCTGGCATATTCGAAGTGCAGCCGAGGTACCTAGAGAGCAGACATCCACAGATACCATTGATAAGTGCAAAACAAGGGACTGTAACAGCAACTTCTCACCTGAGAAGGTGCAAAACCGTCTGAAAAAAGAAAATTACTCTGAAGGAACAGAAAACAGCACTATCTATTAAAATTAACAGCATCTATTGGCTGCTCTATGTCCTACTCCCTCTTATGGCACTGTGATACAAAAAGGACTTAATGTTTGTCCAAAATAGAGCCTCTCTCTTTCTGAGAACTTCCCAGTTGAATCCCACATGAACTTTCTGTGAGGTCCTGGGCTTTCCCCAGAGAGCAGAGTCTGTGATGTGGATCATTTTGGAAGTGGGACTCTGCCTGCTGTCTTACTGGCTCGGTCTGTCCTCCTCTCTTTTGCAGATGGTTGGTCCCCCTTTGGGATCTGTTTGTTCCCCCCTTCCGGGATGGTTTGGCTCCTTCTGAAATCTTTTTAATTCACTTCATATCGATATTATATATATTCACATGAGTAATCTATCCTAGATGTATCTGCTCTTATATTGTTCGTAAGTTTTCTTCATTCATGGTAAAATACAGTAATCTGTAGTGGTATATAGTTACTTGGTTGCTGCTGTTATTGTTTGTACTGATTGATGCCATTATTGATTGATACCATACTATTCATTAATACTATATTATTGATTGCTGATAGTAATTTGTGATAGATTGATATATATTCATTCATACTCATTTTATGAATCATAGGTATGCTTGCTAGTGGCGATTTTTGCGGTAGTACACTTGTTTGTGGTGATTTTTGTGGTATTTGTTGTAAACTGTAATAAAGCAGAGAAATTCAGAGGATAAAATTTCCATATCCTTGCATATTACAGAATCCTACAAACCCATGGTCATCATCTCTCCACACCTGTAGACCGGGTAATCTTTTAGGTTGTGACAGTCGGAAATTGGGCTGTTGCTCTGTGAGCTTAAAAACCTTGGTATGGTGGAGTCCTAGTGCAGAACCAGCACTTCAGGCCCTGCAGGAGGACAAACAATTCCTGGTACAGGCACGGTTGGATGTGCTTGCTGTTTGCAGACCCTCTGATTTAAGAGGACAGAAATAGCAAAAAGTTGCAGCTAGCACTGCCTGGAGTTACCGCTGTGCACACCCATGTGCCGTGTGGCCTGGGACATGCCACCGCATTACCTCAACTGTAGAGCTTGCAGTGGAGAGCGGGTTTGAGCCCCACCAGCTTGGGTCTGCCAGCATCCACTCTCTCCTACACTTCTGCTCTGTTGGATTGAGACTTCACGTGTCATTGCTTGTGAAAGCAACCAGCAGCCTTCAGCTTGCTGAAGTCCGAGAGCACGATACAGCTCAAAAAAAGGGGCTTTTTAACTGTATTAGAAGAGCACGTGCTTTAGTCGGTGTTCAAACTAAAATGGTCTTACAGCTCATTTCAGACAGAAGCTGTTGCCCTGGCGGTGGCTGTTACTCTCTGCTCAGACTGTCCTTCCCTCCCAGCGTGCCCTCTTTGTGTGTCTCCGCCATGCAGAGACACAAACCATCCTCTCTTCTGGGGAAGCTGCACAGCTTCTTCTGGCCAGCTCCAGTGTCATAGCTGTCAGCGGGAGCTGATGTCTCCTGCTAATAGGAAGCTGTGTCCTTGAAGATTGTGCTTTAATCTGTAGGTCTCTGTTTACGATCTGGCCAAGGAGCTGCTTTTCTTTAAGTCTGGATAACTGGGGGGTTGTTTTATTTTTTTTTTTAATTGCTGGGGGCTTTGTCCCCAAGATAACTCCTTACTGAAAACTTAAAACTCTGTAATTGAACTGTAATGTTACCATTGTCTACTAGAAAAATACTTGGGCCTCATGTGTTGATCTGTTTGCTGAAGTGAGCAGTCATTTTGCGGGATTTCTGTTCAGTATTAAGATTTAAAAGAACCTGCTCTAAAATAACCTGTTTTTTCCTTTCCTGAGAGCAGGAGGTGTGACAGCAGGGGTGCTTCTCTGTCTTAATTTGGCAGCTGAAAAGCGTGACTTGGCTTCCCTGTTTCATGTTTTACTCCTGCTTGGACAGAGTTTAAAAGGAAGCTGAAAAGGGCTTATTATCAACTACTCACAGCCATGAAATTAGGCACACACACGTTTGGCAATGCCACACAGACTGATGGGGGGGGGGGG
>Ga0065711_1043273_pt1 | contig 14822 bp, 21 predicted proteins | sample Hoacrofraction12_FD_59098 | JGI IMG/M metagenome (GOLD analysis project Ga0065711, IMG submission 59098) | Hoatzin crop microbial communities from Cojedes, Venezuela - Epithelial fraction 12 v2 (version 2) | ecosystem: Host-associated > Birds > Digestive system > Esophagus > Crop | place... | reverse complement strand
CCCCCTTCGCTGGAGGGGACCGAAGGCTGCCGGGGATGCACGCCGGGATGCTCCCCCACCGCTGCCTCCGCACGAGGGGTGCGGGGAGCAGCGAGGCTGAGGAGGGAGCGCTGCAGCCCAGCCCCGATGACGAAGGCCCCTCCGGCGGGGGAGACCTGCCCGGTGCCACCCGCGTGTGGCCTTACGGCCCGTGACCAATGGCCCCTCTTAGCCTTTGCCGGCACCGGCAGCCGCGGGCTTTCATCCCGGGCAGGAATGCCAATTAAACCTTGACTTTCTCGGTGTCGCTTACCCAAGAGCTCAACTCTAACCCTTTGCTTTTCATATCGAAAGCCGAGCCCTGCCACGCCTGTTAACATCTGCACAGATGTTTGGGGAGGGAGAGGAGAGGGGGGAATCGGCCCCGACGCGACCTCGCTGCCGCCGCTCCACCCCTCGCGGTCCCGGGGCCGCTCGCTTCGCCGCAGGCAGCGGGTGGGCAAGCGTGCTGCTGGTGCCACGCGCCGTCCCGTCGCCTCGGGCGAGGGGATCTGCTCTGTGCTGCTTTGCTCTGGCCTGGGCGCACGGGCGCGAGTCGAGCCCCCCCTCAGCAGCGCGGCAGGCTTTGCCGAGAGAGCTGGCGGGTACCGGGGTGCAGGGCTGTGTTTCCGTCGGGGAGGAGGAATTTCCAGGGATGTTGGTGTCCCGGCGGAGGTTCAGGCCGTGCCCGGTGCGTGCCCCGGCTGGCGGGTGCCGGGCGGCAGCGGGTCCCTGCCGCAGAGGCTCTGCCCTGGTGACTCTCCTGGAATTCCGACATTCTCGCACCTCTCCTGCCTTTATCTCTTGAAATCTTAACGGAGCAGATGTTGTGTGCACGGCCATAAGGCAGAAATCCTCTGGCTGATTCACAGCCCGGGTTTAATTAGCCACCTGAGCCCCATTCTTCCTCTTGGCAGCGAACGTGCACTTTAATTAATCATCTCGTTTTATTTACAGTGAGAAGACGCACTCTGCCTTTGCCCTGCCTGCATCACCAGCCCCGTCTGCTTTTATGGCCAGCGCGGTGCGAGCCACGGCACCGCGCCAGCTCCCGGCGGGAGGGCAGCCCGGGGGCGGCCGGGGCTGGGGGGGCCGCTGGCTCCACAGCTTGGCTCGGCCCAGGCGGTGCTGCTGCGGGACCCCCAGCCAGTGGCTCTCCTCCCAGTCCGCTGCGGTGTGGCAGGAGCTCAGGGCTCTGCTTTGCTCTGCTCAGGTTTGCTGCTCTGTGCAGAAGAAGGGTGGGGCGTCGAGGCTCGGGCAGCCCCAAGCGGGATGAGCGGCTGCTGGCGCACGCGCTGCTCCCTTCCTCCGCTTTGGCAAGGACAGACACCTCCGCGACACCTTTCCAGCTCCCTTCCAAGCCTTAGGCGCACGCTGAAGTAAGAAATATTTGCCCAGAGCCTGATAAAGTTCCCTTGCCCCTGCCCTTCTCCTGATCCCCAGGACCGGCGCGCTCCCTGCACCCGCTGATGCCTCTCCCGCCCGCCAGACCCGCGGGTGCATCTCCCCGCGTCGGGGTCCCGCTCGCACCCCCGCCCCGGCTCCGCAGGCAGCCGGCGCCGTGGGCTGCAGAGCAGGGACGTGCTTACGCCGCCCAGGCCAGGCTCCCGAGCTGGAGCCCCGCAGGGAAGGAGGCAGCGGGCTGCGCTCGCCAGCACAGCACCCCGAAGACACGTCCAGACAGACCCCGGCTCCCCGAAGCCCAGCGCCTGCGGCTGGCTCCTGCAGGTAGCACCAGCAGTTCCTCTGAAAAATAAAAACCAGAAAAATCCCACAGTGACTTGTTCTCTCACTGCAGAGATTTAACGGTGGCGTAAGGGTGGGCTGAGGCGCATCAGAGCAGCAGCTGCGAGGGAAGAGACTCTGGGCTCCTTTTTTCCTTGGGAAAGGAACACAGGTTCAGCTCGCCGAGCCCGGAGCTGGTGCTCCTCGCTCACTGCTGCCATTTTATGTCCTGACCCGCTGGTCAGAGGACCTCGGGGCGCAGCCCTGTGCCAGCAGCTGAGCAGAGAGGAAGAGGAGTGCCAAAAATTTGGGATGCGTCCGTAGGAGAAGCAGAGCTGCCCCCGCCTGCCCCTTCCCGCTGCTGTTGGTTTCCTGCTGGACACGGCGCGCGCGGGAGCGATGCCCAGCATCGGCGCGAGGAGGGAGGGAGCTTGCAGGAGGTGAAGGATGAGACCAGACCAGACCAGAGAGGGGCTTCCCTCCCAGCCAGGGGCAGGGGAGAGCGGCGCTGGAAAGGCTTTGCACGGGCTCCCGCAGACACCGGCTTGGGAGACCTTTGCAGGGGAGAGGGGAGGAATTCTATGGGATGATGCTGGGGCTGAACAAAACAAAAAGGAGAGGATTGCATAAAGATGATTATAAAAACATAACCGGTTCCATGTGTGACCATGTGAGAAGGCGCGGGGTGGCTGGGGCAGGCGGAGGGTCCGGCACAGGCAGCCGCGCTGCGTCTTGTGTCTCGGCGAGAGCGGGCAGCTGCCCGTGAGCAGGGCACCCACCGCTCCCCCCCGAGCCCCTGGCACCGGGCAGCCCCCCAAACGCGGCGCGAAGGGCCCGCGCCAAGGGGACCCGGCTGCCCCCGCGCCTGGCCCCAGCCCCGGCACCTTCCAGCTGCAGAACTTTCCATGACAAAGAAGGGTTTTCAGGAGAAAAGCCTGGCTGCGGTGAGGAGAGGAGGAGGAGGAGAAGCGGGAGGAAGGCTGGCTGCTGCACAGGCAAGGGACCGGTGACCAGGGCTTGCTCGTGTCAGCCATGCTGGTGCCATTGGCTCCCAGTTCCCTCTCTCCGTGGCAGCAGAAGTGCCGGAGGGAGCGAAGCAGCAGCCAGCGATGCCCAGCCCGAGGGGCTGCGTGAGCCCCAGCTGCAGCATCACCTACTGCCCCCCGCTAACGAGCCCTTGGCATGCACGTGGCAATTATTTCAGCCATAAAAGTCTAAAACCGGTTCTTTTATTGACCTGGTCTGTAACTGGATCCAGCATGCAAACAGTAAAGAGCCTGTTCCTGCAGCTCTTGTATCCCTCCAGCCTTTCCAAGCTGCCCTTGCTCTCCCTGGGAGCACCGCGGGGTCTTGCAGCAAGGAATCCCCCCAGCTGCGGCCCGGGGCAGGGGCAGCACTGAGCAGCGTTTCCCAGCCCCCCGAGCTCCTCGGCTGCAGCGGGCAGGGGTGCCTCATCCCTCGGAGCAGAGCTGGCCAGGTCTAAGCTGAGGAAAGTGGTGCTGGCTGGGTTTGCAGGTGGCTTTCTGGGTCAGATCCTGTGCCAGGCCTTCCAAAAATAGATCCTCTATTTTAATCTGTTATTTCTGCATGGTTTCCACAAAGCACTTGTTACTTTTACGTACCCTGTCCATTTGCCTTCCCCTTCCACACCCTCCCGCTGCCAGCCCGACAGCCCGCAGCTGCAGGACAGTCCCCTCCGCTGCCGCCGCTGCTGCGGGAGCTCCGGAGACCCGCGCTGGGACCGCGGGCTGGACCCCGCTGCGGTCCAGAGCCTGCCAGGGCAGCGCGGCTGGCTGCTGTTTATTGGCTGCTGTGCCCCATTTGGGCGTTCTGGGGAGGCCCCTGCCTCCTTTCCCTGCTCCTGCGTTAACAGCCAGGTCTGCAGCATCGTCCGCAGCCTGCACGCGCGCAGCCCCTTGGCTGAGCAGCGGGGCTGCAGCTCTCCGGGTCAAAGAAACGCCGCAAGACAAACCGTCCAGCAGAAGAGCAGCCGGCGCCTGGACAAACGTCCTGACGCCAGACCACCCTCCCCGGATACTCTTCCCTGTCCCCTCAAGCAGGGGTGCGCACACGCGTGTGCAGAGCTGCACCGAGCGCACTGCAGCCCGGGAGCGCGCTGCCCGGTGCCGTGCCGCCCTGCTGAGACCGCCCTGCCAGCCGCCCAGCAATGGCAGTTTTTATTTCATATCAGGTCGGGGGGACTTTTCTTCCCCATTTCACTCTCTTTTTGTCTCCCTCTCCCCTTCAGGAAGCCGTAATAGCTGAAAGCGCAGGGCAGGGACCAAGTGACTCCCACCTCCCCTTCTCCGCAGCCGCCCGGCTCCCTGCGAGGTGAGGAGCCAGCCCCTGCCTGACCTCGGGCTGCCCAGGGTGGTACCCAGAGATGCTCGGGGAGATGGATTAGGTGAGAGCAGGATGAGGAGAAAGAGCTCGCCGCTGCCAGCAGAGCGGGCTGGGATGCTTATCCGCTTCCCACAGAGCGGCACGTGGCTGCCCGCCGCTGCTGCCCGCTGCTCCGGAGCAGGCAGGGGCGGAGGTGCCCACCACTAATCCCCCCTTCCCCCAGCGCCCGGCTGCCAGCGCGGGTTTGCAGCTCTTCTCAAGGCTTCATTAGTGCCTGGTACAGACCCAGGCCTGCTGCCTTTGCCAAATTGTCAGGTTGCTCGTAAACCAGAATGATTTAGAAATAACTAATGCTGAAACTATTCCATATCATAAAGAAACCAGGGCTCCTTCCCTGCCAGGAACGCTGCGCGGTGACTGCACTCCCGAGACCCCGTGAGCTGTACAAAGCACAGGACGGTTAACTAGACGGAAAGGCGTCCCCTTGCCCGGCACCGAGGGGAGCGCGCGGAGGAGCCCACCGCGGCGCGGGGCTGCGCTGGGCTGGCAGAGTTCAAAGCCAAACGCCGGGCGGGCGGGTGGCCGTGCCGGGGGGAGCGCTGGGTCCCGCCGGTGCTGCCCCGTCCCGCGTCCCAGATGCTCCAGCGCCGAGCTGGGGGTCTCCCCAGCCAGAGCTCCCTCACCCGGGGCTCAGCCCCTTCCCTCTGCCCATCTCGGGGCCGGAGCTGCGCATTGCCGTTGCTGGGAGGGGCTCAGCACCCGGCAGGATGGGAGTGGCGGCGGGGGGTGCGGGTGCTCTGCTCATCTGTCGGAGCAGGAGGGCGGGAGGGGGCTGCTGGGGCGAGGTATCGGGTTCTCCTCTCCGCGGTGCAGTATCTCCTTGAAGCGTGACAGCTGCAATTGCTTCCAGATGTGCACGTCCTCGCCTCCAGCCGGCTGGGGGGATGTGGTGAACGCCGCGATGGAAACCAAACCCCGGGCCAGATGTACCGCGGCAGCCTCGGTAACGCGCACATCTGTCCCCAACGCGCGGGCACCGACAGAGCTGATGACTGGCATCGCTTTGGTGCTGACACCGTTGGCGACCAGCGCGGCCGAGCCGGGCTCGTGGTGCTTCCCATGGGATCCTCCATCCCGTGGGATCCTCCATCCTGTGGGATCCTCCACCCCATGGGATCCTCCACCGCATGGGTGCCAGCAGGAGCGGTGGCTTGCTCAGCCCCGGGGCGGACGGGGAGCGTTTCGGGGGGCTGTGCAGCCTGCAAGGCCGTGCCCCGGCTCTGCCACCCTCTCCTGAATGCCACGGAGAGCCGGACCTCGAGCGGCTCGGCGCGGCAGAGTGCGGCCGGCCACTGCTGCCGTGTCCTCCCCTGCCCAGCCCCGCTGCCGCACCAGGGATGTGGGGAAGGACTCGTGATGTCACCGGTGATGTCAGGAAGGACTGGGATTGGTGACATCATGGGATAAATCGGGAAGGAGGAGGGATCTCTGCCTGCACAGGAGGCTCTTGGCAGGCAGCAGCGACTGGGGAAGCAGCGGGGAGCCTGAGGACGAGCTCAGCGCACGTCCAAGGGAAAAGGCTGAGCGGTGGGGGGGTGTCCGGCACCCTGGGGCTGCAGCCCTGCCTTGGCACCTCGCTGCCCGCCTGGGCTTTGCCTTCCCCTGAGGAATCTCCAGCAGAGATGGAGCCCAGCAGCTCCCTCGTCCTCCGGCGCCTGCAGCCTGCCCAAGCCCACCCTCTCCCGCCGGCGCTGTGACAGCTCAGATCCCCGCTTTTACCGTGGACCCTGCTTCTTGCCCCGCACCCAGCACTAATAGCAATTATCCCCATGCACCTCCTTCAGAGAGGACTTGAGAGAAGCAATTAATCTCAGTAACAGGCTTTGAAGAGAAGAAGTGCTGTCTAAGCACTGTGCTCTTCTCCTTTTGATGGGGTTAGCTCTGTTGGAATGTGAGCGAAGACATTTGGAGTAAATTAATAAAGAGTTTAATGACATCCAAAAGTTAGGAAGATGAAGCATTTGAAAGGAGTTTACAGCTTCATGGGGAGGGAATGGCAATGCAAAGGGCATGTTTTCTTCATCAAATCTGCTCTTCAGGCTCCAGCACGATGGAACCTTTGTCCCTTTTACCAGGGTGCATCCGTTCACCCCGGGTCAGCCCCCACTCCCGTGTCCTCCACGGCCGGAGCCCAGGGCCCGGTGCTCCCCCTGCCCGGGCAGCCCGCAGCCGGACAGGACGGAGCAGAAGCGCCCGGGGTGCTGGGGTTTCACCAGCTGCACAACCCTGGGTGCCTTCTCAGTGACCCTGGTCCCCAGTTAACAGCAGACCTTCTGTCCCCCGCTGCTGGGGAGCCCTGTGCCAACACCCCAGCCCACGGCAGGGGAGATATTCGGGGGACACGGCTGCCGCATCCAACCGCCCCTGCCCAGGCAGCCGCGGCCGTGCCGGGGAAGCAGCGCTGTCTGCATGCGGGGATGCAGGACACCGGCAGAGCAGGGCACGCAGCCCCTTGCCACCGCGCTCGTCTTCCGACGCTCCGAAACGGGGGGACGGGTGCAAACGCACCGGGCGCACCCGGCTGGCGCTGCCGATGCCGGCGCTCCCAGAGCCGCGGTGCGCAGGGCCGTTATTTAAATCTCAGCATCCCTACAGGTGATGGAGAAGAATCATTAACATGCAGCAGGTGCCTCGGACTGCTTTGCTCTGAAATCTAAGTGGTCTTACAGCACTCCAGAGATGATGCGTTTTCCTAGCGGTGTATTTATGAGTCAAGATACAAGCGCTTGGCGCAGCTCCCAGAGCGAGCCTCCGATGCCGCGCACCCCATAGATGGTGTTTTTTGTGTTGTTTTTATATTTTCAGCCTGATTAATACCCTTGTGGTGGCTGGAGCATGGAGACCGCTTTGTGTTTTGCCAGCAGGCTCTGAAGCCAACGTAATTCCCACCGCGGCGGGCGGAGCAGGGAGGCAGCGGCAGGCAGCACAGCGTTTCTCACCCGCTTCCTCAGCACCTTCCCGAGGAGTCAGCCCTACCCTGCCGGGATCGGCTGGCCAGGGCGTTTGCTGGGACATGATGCTATCCCTGGACAAACTCCACAGCACAGGCAGTTTCGCAGCCCTTCCCAGAAATGCCTTTTACTCGTAACCCCGAGGTGCTCAGGCAGGGTCTGGGGCCGAGCGGGCAGACAGACAGCCCGTCCCTGCGGAGCCGCTCGGAGAGGCGACGGAGGGAGCGGGGAGCAGAGGCGGTGGGGGCTGAGGGGTGCCCGGGGTGCTCTCCCTCCCGTCCATGCCTACAGCCCGGCACAAGCACCCAGTGAAGCTCTAACACCCGGGCGAGGAGAGCCAGAGGTGCTCCAGGTGTCTGTCCGAGCACACAAACATCAGCCATTCTGCTCTAGAGCCCAGCACAGGGCAGAATCAACCTCAGAGTTAGGAACACTTGTTTAGGGAGGGGCCAGATTAGGTTTTGCAATGGTGCTAAATACTCTGAGTTAATTAGCAATCAGTTACCTCTAGGCTATAAAAGCCCCCAGTGAATGTAAAAACCCAGTTAGAAGGCTCTGAGAGCTGGGAAGGGGGATTTGTGCACTTTTCCCTCCTCCTCTTTGTCTTTCTTTGCTCATCTGGGGAAGGGGAAAGATGATGGGGGACTGTGAGGACTCAGTGTGATTCCAGCTGCCACCAGACAGGTGAGGAGCAAAGAGCAAAGTTGCTGTGGTGTATTTGGGGGTGCTGGTTGCTGGCAAGACAGAACATTGCTTCCTGGAGAGCACAGCCAGCTCCTGGCAGCGGGGTTAGAGGGAAAAAGCCCCAGGAGGAGAGACAGAGATGTGAGCGGTCTGTGATGGCTCGGTGGCTGTGGAGGAAAGGTTGTCTGCTCCCAGCTCGACCCTTAGTGTAGCGCACATGGGAGCAGAAGGAGCTGCGTGCCCTGGAGTGAGACATGACTGCAGTGCCATGGAGGAGCTGGGGGGCTGCGAGCCAGCGCTGCCGGTGCTCTGAAATGCACCCGTGTCTGGGCACATGCACCCGTGGATGGGACAGAGCTGTTACTGATGAGCATCTCTGCAAGATGCACAAATGCACATGCATGCATGGGCCCCTTCCAAGGTGTTGACAGAGGCAGCACGTGGCTTCCTCTGTGTCTTGTGCCACCAAAGCACAACCTGCAGGCTGCTTAAGGTGACTTCTTAGCAGGTAGCGAACAAAAAGGAATGTGCTGGTGCTGTGCACAGCACTGGGTGGCAGGAACCCCTCCTGAGCCAGGTAGGCAGGGGTAGGTTGCTCCCCTCACAGTTCAGTGAGCTACAGCAAGATGTTTCCTTGGGTTTGTGTAGTTGTTGGCACCCTGACATGGTGATTAATGCTGCTGGACCACGGCTGCTGGTGGCACATACATGCGGAGAGCACATCACTTTTTCCAGTGGCCTCTGCCTAAATACCTTCAGCCAAAGGAACTGGGATGTTTGCCAAAGCAGCCAGGGCTTCTGCAGGCAGAGCACCACGCCGTGCCCGCAGGCCCCTCAAGCCTGCTGCATGCTCTCCAGCCCTGCCCGCTGCAGGGGAAAGCAGTGGGACCAGCCCTGGGACATGGCTGGAGGGGACACAGATGAAATACCCCCAAGCCATGAACGTGCCCTGAAAGGAGCAGCCCCGAGCATCCTGCGTGCAGCTTCTGATGTCGGCTCTGCCCAGGTAAGAGAGGAGTGAAGATGGGCCATGGGGCATCTCAAATGCCGTCCGAGAACCAGCGAGCCCCCGTGGCTGCCGGCAGCATGGTCCGGCCACTCCCTTCAGAGCTTCATTTGTTTTCCTTGCTGGGATGACCCTGGCCAGATGCGGGTGACAGAGGGAGCGAGTGGGAGTGGAAGATGAGCCTGGGAGGAGACGGGAGATGGGGTGGCAGAGTGGAAAGTCTCCCCCATGGTGGGGGACCTCAATACCTGAGCCATGCTGTCCTCCCTGGGGTGGGCAGGTTCCTGGCAGTGGGGTCTGCTGCAGGGTGGGCCCCCCAGGTTGCCCAGGTGCGAGGAGCAAACCTGGGTTGCTCAGTGCAACCAAGGAAAGCATTGGCTTGGAAAGCCGAAAAGCGCTGGGGTCCCACCGCTGCGCCCTGGGTCCGCTGCCGGAGCTGGCAGGCTCGTGGCAGCCGTTGTTCTCCATGGAGCTGTCGGTGCAGCACAGACGGGGACAGGGCCACTCTCGGGGGACCCCTGAGCTGCGGGGGGGAAGGATGCTCCTCCAAGCCCTTGCAGGTTTCAGCTAAAGCGTGTTGGCATGGAAAAAGCCTGTTAGCTAGTCTTTGAAAAGCAAGTAGGAGCACAAAAAGGCACATGTACCTTTGTATAAACATAACGATATGTGCTTGCATATGTATATACACATGTGTGTCTGTTAGAGTCCTGTCATTGTTTCTGCATTGAAGACTTCTGTCTTCGCTTGGGCTGGATCACTACCATGTTCCACACCACTCCTGCCCTGATTTTCGCAGCACGTCCTCTCCCACCTCCCAGCCCGGCCCTGGCTCTCGTACTGCTCTGAGCAGCTTCCTCGGGCTTTGCGAGCGCTCGGACCTGGCAATCGGCCTCTGTGCCCCCAGCGTGGCTTCCCAGTGCCGTGAGATGCCGGGAGCACTGTGCGTCCCTGCCCGGGCAGCTCCTCCTTCATCTTCCCACAGTGTCGTGGGCCAGACCTTGGCTCCTGGTTTTCTAGCTCCCTGGCAGTGAGCCTAACGGGAGGCTCATCCTTGTCTCCCATGCGCTGACTGTGCCAGCTTGTGCTGAACGCGGCGTCCCCTCGGCTGCACCGCGCTGCGGGCAGGGACCAAGCTCTGGCACCCCGTGCTGCCCCGGTGCCTCGTCCCTGCTCCGCGGGGTTTTGTGGGCTTAACCCAGATGGAGATGTGCTGCAGGACGCGTGCTGGGCTGGGCTCTGCTGGAGTCCTCCCTCAGCGCTCTGTGGGGCAGCAGCTGGAGAACGGGAACAAAACTGCGCAGAAAAAATGCGCTGTCCTGCCCTTTCCGCGGGGCGGACACGTTGTGTTACGGAGCTGCAGTTATTCTGTAATTCCGAGCTGAAACTGTGCAATCAAGCTCTCCAGTGCAGTAATTCCAAAACCTTTCTCGATTCCTGTATTGAATAAAGTACATTTACAGAGTATATGAATTCCAGATTCAGCCCGGGACTCCAGGGATGCATATTCCTCTCCTGGAACTTGTATATCCGGCCCGAGGATGAAAACCCCCGAAGCCCCCAGCATAACAAGCATTTCTTGTATTTTTTCTGTCTCCGTCACATCGGGAATGTAGTGTGTGCTTGGGCTGATAAACAGCATCTGGTTGGAGTCAGGTAAGGACCTCTCCGGGGAGCAGGTTTGTGGTCAGCTGCCAACCTTTCCCTCCCTCCTTAATGCGCTTTCGCAGATGGATGAAAGCTGCAGCCAGGCGGGGTTGTGGCTTCGGGTCATGGTGGGAGAGGGGGAGAAGGTCGGGCTCAGGCCCCGTGCTCTCGGTGTGGCTGTTGCTCGACGCGAGGCACGTGCGCCGCGGAGCGCGTGTCTCCTTGTGGGGAGCTCCACCGGCCGAGCAGCTCTGCGGAGCAGGGCCCCGGCGAGGACATGGGGACCCTGGCGCCCGTCTCCCCTCCTGCAGCTCGCGGCCTTGCCCAGGAGGAAGGAGCCTGCCCGGGACGCGGTGCCCAAGGGCTGAGCACGAGGAGATGCCGTGGCACTCGCTGTCCCCGCCAGCCCGGCTCCCTGCCGTGCCCTCGGCGCTTTCGAGGAACGGGGGAGCGGTGTGCCGGGCCGCTCGGTTTTTGTTGGAAACCTGGCAGTCCCGCTGGCCGGCACGCGCGCCGTGGGACGCGTCACAGCCTGCTGCCAGGTCCTGGAGAACCGTCCGAATCTGTGTTTCTTACAAGCCCTTTTTTCTGCAGGAGGGGGAGGAAATTCTTGTATAAAAATGGAAATGCACCCCTGCTGCCAAGCTATTAATTCTGCTTCCTATGGAAACGGAGAGGTCCCTGCCTTTACTCCGCGTTTCTGCGCTGAACTTCCAAGTTTATTTTTATGCCCAGATTTGGCGAAGCATTTAAGCCTGAAGCCAGCGCGTTCTGCGTGAGCCGCCGTCCGTCCCTGCGCGCGGGTGTGTCCGAAACACCTCGCAGCACACAGACATGTGCTCCAGCAAGCGCCTCCCGCACTGGGTTTGTTCTTTACTACAGAGACTTTCTTTTTTTTGTCCTTGCCAAGTTATCATCTGCCTTCATTAATTTCTCACAGTGAGCCTGGGAGCTGACTGGTGGTTTCAAGCCTCCAGAACAGCCAGGGAACCCAATTTAATTAGCTCAAGTGAGCCAAAGTTACTTAAGCGATTTGTAATCAGTTCCAGGCTCTCCCACACCAAAGGGGTTTCAGCCGAGGACAGAAACTTCCTGCGCCCGCTCGCAGCGCGGCGGGGACGGGGCTCTGCCGCAGCCGATGAACACTCGTGCGGGACGAGGAGCAGCCCCGGCTGGGGACGCGGCGGGTGCCGCATCCCCGATGACAGGGCCACGTTTCTGGGTGCAGCGGGCGTCGCTCCCCCGCTGCGACCCACGAGAGCTGCGCAAACACAGCAGTTTCTCATCTGTGCATGCGTGCTCTCCTCTGCCGTCTGCCCCGCGGCTGGGACAGCCGTGCCTGCACCCCTCGTGTCTCCCAGCACCCGCTGCGGGCCGTCCGCTGCAGCAGCGTCAGCGCCTGGCTGCGTGTATTGATATTGTTAAAATCTGTGATCAAAGCACTGTTTTCCCTCTTTCTCTGCTTGCTGGGAGTTTCATGTGGGTATGTAAATCTGTATGTGTCTCTTGCAGACAGCTGGCAGCGTGGATGTCCTGGTTCTGCTGGTGTCAGGGCTGCGGGATGCTCCTGCACCCCGATCCTCCTCCCTGCCGTGGGGACAGGAGCTGCCACACCGCATCAGCAGCCGATCGATCCCTCGAGCCTCAGTGCAACCGGTGCCCCTTCGGTTCAGCCCAGCTGATCCAGCGAGGACTTGCCAGGTAGGCTGGAGCGCCGTGCCAGATGTGCTGCGTTCGCTCTGCGACGGCTGCGATATCCGGCGCAGGCAAAACCTCTGCGAGACCAGATGCCGTTCCCAGCGGGCTTCGCTTCATCTCCCCATCCGGCTCCTGGGGAGCCAGCTGCGGGCTGCTCTTCACGTGGCAGCCGAAAGGATGAGCCAAATCCTGTCCCTGCAGCTCTGTGCTGGGGGCTGCAGAGCTTTGAAACGCCTTCTGCCAGGGCAAGTGCCTGGCCGGCTGCGGGGGAGAGCTGGGATGCGTCTCCCCAGCCTTGGCAGCGGGGCTGAGACTGCAGCAGCACGGGGCAGGTGACCGGCACGGGCTGGCGTGTCTCAGAGCAGCGGTGGGGAGAGCTCCCGTCCATGGGATCGGGATATTGGTGTGAAGAAGACCCCAGCTGCTGGCAAGGAGGTCCCCAGCACCCCCGCTCACCTCCCCGTCAGGGAGGACAGTGAGCATGGCAGCTCCTTTTCCCTGGCACCCTGGCAAAGCATCTCCAGCTCTTTGGCTGCGATGGGAAAAACATCAGCCCTGCTCTGCCATTGTGATAAAGCTGTCCTGACCCTGGGGCAAAGCCCCCCTTGGGAAAGGGGGGTCCTTCCTCAGCAGGCTGCTTTCTGGAGCTCCCCCCATGCCGACTGCCTTTCCTTTGGGAAGAGGAGAGACGTGGCCAGGGCACCCTCATCTCCATCCCTCTGCTGAGGGCTCCCGCAGGTAACTGCGGCTGCTCCGCGTCTTCACCCCTTCCTAAGCACCAGCTCTAGGGACGTATCCGGCTTCTCTGCAGAAGCCTCCAATACCGTGTCCAGCTGCAAGGGCCTGTTTGTCTCCTGGCACCTCTCAGGAAGGATGGAGCGGGGCCAGGCAGCGCGTTCGGCACCAGGCAGACGCCAGCGCTGCTCCCCAGCGCGCTGCATGGCCCGGGCACGCTGGTGCGACCGGCCGGGAGAGCTGCTGCGAGCCGGCGGGGAGAGGCTGGAGCCACAGCCGGGGCCGACCTTCCCTGGCAGCCCTGGTGCTTGTCGGGGCCGGCTGTGAGCTCCTGCTCTTCGCTCTTCCGATCGCGGGGAGCCTGCCTTGCCTTCCTGCTGCCGCGGAGGTAGCGGCCGGGCTGTGGGTGCCGAAGCGGTTCCACAGCCCCGAGCAGCGTGGCAGCCGCTGGTGGGACAGCCCTGCCACCCCCTGCACCCCCCGGCCAGCGCCCCGGGCCCCGCTCTGCTCGGGTCCCCCGCACCCGCCCGAGGGCCGTGCTCCCGCACGAGGCGTCGCTTCGCAGGGAAGGCTGGGAGGAAAGGTGAGTTAAACCCACGCAAAAAACAGCTTAATTACCGGGGAATAAAGATCTCTTTATTCTCTCTGCCCTGAGGCAAGAAAAGCAAATTTCTCTCACTTCCTTCCTAAATTCAAATGAGAGTGAGAGTTATAGGGAAGGTGCGTCTGGCACAGGAGCAAGGGCAACAGCAGCCGGCACGGGGGCCAGCGATGCGCGAGCCCGTGGGGACCTTGGGTGGGCTGGCAGCGGGGACCCCGGCACCGTGACGGCGCTCGGCGGCGTGCCCCGGGAGGGGGAAGGTGTTGCGGGACAGACTGCTCTGACCCGGGCGTCTCTGATCACACCCGGCCTGCGCCGACAGCTCGAGGGTCTGGCAATTCGCATCACGTCTGCACCAGCCTGCAGCCTGGGCGGGGGGCAGGGGGGGTCCCGCTTCAGCTCCCGATGCAGCCCTGCGCCGTGGGGAGGGCGGTCACCCCGGCAGCCGCAGCTCCGGAGCCCCTCGCCCCGTCGCTGTGGCCATGCTGCTAATCCAGCGGTGCTTTTCCCACGGAAGGGGAAGCTCCCGGTCTAGGGGAGCCCAGCCTGCGCCCCTCGGTAGCTGCTGGTGCCACCAGCCCCCGGGACCGGCACACGCCGGGGTGAAAACAACCATCCGGGGGGCAAAGCTGATGCTCTGGGAAGAAAAACAGCTGAAACTGCATTTTTCTGGCAGCACAACAGTTGGGTCTTAAACAAGACATTTTCAATTTACACTGCGAGCCAAAAAAAGTTGTAATTTGAATATAGAGCATGGCACATTCCTCAGAAATTGATCATAAAGTTCTGTTAAAACACAGGCACAGCCTGAGTAAAATAAATATTTTTGCTTCCAGAGAAGTGAAAGGTCTGGCCAGCGACTCGATTTATAATATTTTTAGCAGGTGATTCATAGAAGAGGGAAAAAAATACCCAGGGCAGCTGAATGCAGCAATGGCTCTTTGTCTTGCGTCCAGGCGCGCCGGTAGCTGGCTGTGGTGAAGCTCCCTGGTCGGGGCTGCTCGCCACTGCCGTGGCCCTTTGCCGGGGTCTCCCTGAGCCCCCCAGGACCTGCTGCTGTCACAAAGCCAGAGGACCTGTGGCTGCAGCCCCGTGGGAGCGCTGGGTGCTGCTGGCTGCTTAGGGGACAGGGTGGCTGTCACCGTGGCGCGGGTGCTGCACGGCCAGGGCTGCCAGGGCAGGGGAGGCAGCGCCGGAGCCTGGCGATGGGTCCCCGCTCCCTGCCGGAGCCTGGCGACGGGTCCCCGCTCCCTGCCGGAGCCTGGCGATGGGTCCCTGCTCCCTGCCGGAGCTGGGACGGGGCGGCAGGGGCAGAGCTCCCTTCCGAGGAGCCGTTTGCCCAGCGCAGCCTCGGGAG